>Ga0123357_10002472_pt1 | contig 20638 bp, 18 predicted proteins | sample TergutEmb28metaG_FD_89873 | JGI IMG/M metagenome (GOLD analysis project Ga0123357, IMG submission 89873) | Embiratermes neotenicus P4 segment gut microbial communities from Petit-Saut dam, French Guiana - Emb289 P4 | ecosystem: Host-associated > Arthropoda: Insects > Digestive system > Gut ... | reverse complement strand
GAATATTTTAGCCAAGAGGGAAATATACCTGAAGTAAGAGACTTATTACACAAGTAAGTAAGAGGTGAAGTAATGTACGGTAAACTTAATTTTAACAGCTTAGGTGGTACATCATACCCAGAAGAAGTCTTCCATTTTAGGGATATAATGATGCTCTTGATTTCTTGGACTGTTACTGGTGTTAGATCAATTTGTCCAAGTGGTCTGTTAAAAACAATGTTCAGATTCTCTGCTGCTGACGAGTCATCTTTCAAGTTGCCAGTTTGTGTTGGGTTAGTGATGTTTATGAAATATTCATTAAAGACACAGGCCAGCACTTGATAATCATTAGCTGGGGACCCTTCTATGTTTAAAGGTGGTACATTATTCCTATTTTGTTTATTTATTTCAGCTCTGACAAAGTTCCACATTGTCTTAACTTTATTGAGAGATCTGTTAAAGAGGTTATTATAGCGTATTTTTTTGCTGTCTTAATAACCTCTGATAGGATTTCGTAGTAAGTTTTATAATAGCTCCTGAGTTTAAGATTTTGTGTATTTTTACTTAAAATATACAAGGCTTGTTTGCGTTAACTTGATATTTTTATGCCTTTCGTAATCCAGGCATTTCTATTTCTATTTGGGTAAATTCTCTTATATGGGAATGTGCAATTAAAAATTCTTAAGTAGGTATTTAAAAAGTTTTTAAAGTTTATGTCAATGTTGTCCTCAGTAAACGTCTCAGTCCAGTTCTCATAACTTAAGTTTAGTTGGAATTGTGCTATGGTACTTTCATTTATCAGTCGGAGTGTGGTAGAATGGGGGATTTGATTGTTAATAACCACATCATGTAAAACAAGTAATTGCGCATCATGATCTGATAGACCATTATATATAGGGCTAATAGTATACTTAGCATTTTTCCCTTCATCCATAAAAAAGTTATCTATTGCTGCGAAAGAGCTTTCAGAAATCCTCGTAGGGAAGTCGACTACACCATACAGATTATACAGAGCCAATAAGGATTCAAGTTGATTTTTAGAGCTGGAAGTCTGGAGATAATTAATGTTTATATCACCACAGATAATTAAGTTTACAGATGGAGAGTGGAGATGAGCAAGCATCGAGTCAAAAAGTGTTAAAAAATTTGGAAGGTCACCAGCTGGTGGCCTATATATACACACAATACAGTATACATCTGACCTAATTTTAATCTTTAGGGCACAGGCCTCAAAGTCAGTCATGACAGTATCTATTCACATCGATATTAGAGTAAGTTAATGACTCATGTACGAGTATGTTCACTCCACCAAATTTGCGGCTAGTCCTACAATAAAAAGCACCTAATAGGTATTGGTTTATACTTATGTTACCTATTTCTTGATTACTAAAATGATGTTCAGTAAGGCAGATTATTTGAGGTAGGAGTGGCAAAATGTGAGTTTCAAATTCACCCATTTTATTGCCTAGACTTCTTACATTCTGATGATAAATTGTTAGCTTACTAGAAGGGTTAAAGATAATGTCCTTTGTATTAGTATAATTATTATTTCCATAATTATTGTTTTTGTGGATCACTGGATACTGGTTATTCCCATAACTAGTCCTTTTACTAGGCAAATTACCATCAACAGGCAGGGGTCTCACTAGTAGTTTAACATTGGTTGCCCTATGAGGGCTTACTCCCATAAAAAATCATTTCCTGTAGTGAGAGGGATCTTCTTTCTCCTGATCGACATTCTGTTGTTTAGATTACAGGATTCATTTCCACTATCTTCGCTTACTGCACTAACAACGCTGATAGGTTGCCTTATCACTTCCTTTTTATCAACCAATACGCACTCACTGGAACAGGGGATTGTTGAAAGCTGCTTCCCTTCTTTAAGTACCTTTGTAGAAGGTTCAGCAGTACTCTCATTAAGGGTGGAATCTGAAGATGACGTTCTGTTATTTGGATTGCTGGATTCATTCCCACTGTCTTCACTTATCACATTATCAGCATTGATAGTTTGCCTTGTCACTTCCTTTCTAGTGACCAATACACACTCACTGGGAATAGGGATTGTAGAAAGCTTCTCCTCTTCTTTAGGTACCTTTGTAATAGGTCCAGTAGCACTCCCATTAGGGGTAGGACCTGTAGATGACGTCATCCATGCCATAGGGATGGGATTGGGGTTGATAGTGCTGTCTTTAGTCTGCTTAGTAATTTCATGCATTATTTGCAGGGCTAGCATTGCTTTCCCCTTTGAATTATGATGCTGTCCATGACTAGTGTAGCCTTCTCTTGGTATGTTACAATCCATTACTTTGACCAACTCTTTGTTATTCATGAATTTATGTAGCTTTCTATTGAAAGCAAGAATTTTCTTGTTGACACAAGATTCGGAAGAAAGGTCGTGCCACTGGGGGACAGAAATAATCATGATGTTGGCATTGGTTTTTGAGACGGAGAAGTTATTTAAGCAGTTGAGACCAATTTGCGATTCGTTTTTACAAGCATCATTTGAGCCCCCACAAACTATTACAGTGTCGCTTCTGGTGAGTGTGGCTATTTCACTCTTAGCTAGCTTTGTAATGTTTTGTAGCCCAGCACCAGGCATAAAGGTGCTGGATATGAAGTATTCTCGTCCCATAAGGTGTCTCAGTTCAGTAGCAAGGCCTCTTATATGGCTATCTCCTAGTAATATAATCTTCTTTAAAGGTTTGATTCGTGTCACCCTGTTCACCGTCTTCTTTTTGAGAGTTGGGTTTATGCTCCTTTTTATTTTCGGAGTCCGTTTTAATGTGTGACTAGTTTCCATTTGCACGGTTTGCAGGTTACGTAGGACATGGAAACGGTTTGAATTACCGGAATAGGTTTCTGGTTGTGTAGTGAATTTTTTGTGAGGCATCTGTGGTTACCGGGATTACTTTTTTTTGCTGCTATAGACTTCCAGTTGTTAGGCGAAGCAATTACATGAGGTGTGGTATGTTCACTCCACGGTGGTTGATTCTTGATTCCGCTGAGGTCATCTTGGAATAATTGTATGATCTTCCTCGCTGATTGAAGTTCAGTATTTAGCGATGCAATTTCATTTAAATATCCACTACAATGTTTACATACTGGTTTTTTTACACTACTAAGACCTAAATCCAAAGCACCTGTACTGAAGTGATATTCTACCTCCGCCATCTTCCCTTCTCTATTGTATTAATTTTTCTTTGGTAACTAATTAACATTATTCATTTTCTGGCACTGTGTTACATAAAGTCAAAGAGAGAAGTGAGAATGGAGTCAAGGTGTCAAGAAATTTATGTTGAAGATGGAGGCGGTACGTTCCGCCTAATCTGAATCACATGGTCTTGTAGATTCCACCCCAGAATAGTTCTTTATGTCATGAAATTGATTCAATGACATACAATACTTGACTTTTATGTCAGAGCATTCCTCATAAATTTGGGAGCTTACATAAAACTTCAGGACTTCAAGTTGTCTTGCTGTGCCAGTGAATTAGGTATTAGTACAGCAAAACAGCAATATCAGTCTGGGTTTCCTTTGTTATGAAAATGGTTTAAAGGAACCTTAGCAGTACAAGGAATACACACTGCAACCTAGAGAAACTCCCTTTATTCCACCTAAGAGTGTAGTAAGAACACTTCTGCTGGTACCAATAGAGAAAAGCAAGAGAAGGGAAAGTCACCCAATTACCGAGTGTTTTAATGTTACGGTTACGTGTGCTATTTTGTGATATTAAAAAGTCACTCAAGTTTTAATTATGAATGATTCTTTTTATTATAGCTCCTGTGCACTGTTACTAATATTATTGTACCTTCTAGGTGTTTTTCAAAATTTGTTAGAGGAAGTAAGGCAGCGTAAGATACTATGACGATTGCACTCCACAAAACACACGCGCCTTTTATTACGATTCTGTTATACCGCAAGTGTTGCCAAAACAAATGAGGTTCATTGTATTCAAGGCACAAAAAATTGGGCAGGATCTGCTAATATGACATTAGTGTAAGCGCAGACAAGTATTATCATTACTATGTGATATTACAAGTCCGCCAACAAAGGGTTTTTAGGTAGGTTATTATTACTCCGGACTAGTCACCTGTAATTACACTAAGAACACCGGAATATAGGTATGATCTGTGACCGGAATTGGCTTCATCGTCAACGCTAGACTAGATGATCTGTGGTCAACACATTATTGAAATGCTGCGTATATTGCACGCACTGTAATCCGTGATGTAAGCGATAGTATTAGTATAGCAAACAATATAACCGTGTATTCCCCTCAATCAATTGTAGTACATGTAACTAAAAAGGTTCATTTTATATCTTTATTTTCAGTCGTTCAGGTTAATGTACATCTATATTCAATCAGTGCATTAGTGTATATGTTCCAAGGTAACAAAAATGCTATTAGGTGTTGACCTTTGCTAGTGTCCTGTTGGTCAAACTGGATGATTAATTTCGCACCTGGCGACCATCCAAATATTCTTCTCGGCCTATAGCAGAGTCTATAGCCAGTTTACGATGAGTGGGATGATAAAATTACCGGCGATTCTTGCGAAAAGCGTGACAGCCAGTGCACTGGTAAGAATTCGTTTCATATTTGTATATAGTAGTTGTGTGTCGTAGATGTGTATGTGTGGAACGTCGGCACGAGGAAGAAGCTGCAGAGTAGTCTCGTTGCATGCTCAGGTTACGTAAGGGGAGCGCAAAAAACTTTGCAGGGAACCAAATCAGGTGACTGAAACTTTATTGGAACGCGTTATGATAAAACTTAAAAATAAGTATTGCAATTATGTTGATTCTGTATTTTTTTTTTTTTCTCGATGTTTTAACAGAGTGCTGTTGGCCGACCAGTTATTGCGGCCCGGAAGATTCATTTCACAGTTCACGGCAAGCAGAGTGATACGAAGGTCTCCCAGGTGAGTAAACCGTATTAACGGTGAATACCGTTTTAGGTTGGAAAAGAACGCCATCGCGTGAAATTGCCAGTCATTTTAAGTTGGGGCTATTAACTTCGTAATTGTATATTACATCATGTCGATGTTCTAAATGGTTGAAATCTGATGAGAAAGATGTAATGCAAATTTTTGTTAGCTGTGGGCATTGATGATGGAAACAGCTGTTAAGTTCCTAACGTTAGATAATTATAAATTTGAACGTGGTATTGTGTTCCCAACACCATTTGGTTATATGCGTGAAAATGCTCTGACCGTGCTGATTTTGTTGAATATTTTGCTTTCTGATGTTGGTGCAGATTTGCGGCATTGTAATTTTATGTGTAAAAGGTAAAGCTGTCCATGTGCACATCATGAATGCATGCAGGGTAGTGGAGGTATATCCCCACCCATTCTTAAATCTGCTTTAGATGGGGAAGTGCATCTGCTTCATGCACCAGCTGTTTCCACTGAACAGGAGGCTGGGTTATCCCCAAGCCAGCCTGGATGCATTGGTGGTGATAAACATCTTACTGCAGAAGGAATTGAACTGTGATTCCTTAGTTTTCCAGCCCATAGCCTAGTCATTATAAAAAACTACACTGATTTCATGTACAGGAGCCAGATATTATGTTGCCAACATAAATAATTATGCAAATGGCGAAGGTTGTATCTCAGGTTTACGTCCATATTAGCCTGTAGCATGTGAAGCACATACTGCTAGTTTTCACAGTTGTAAAAACCCTTGGCAGATGGAACTGAATAGATTCAGTGCAAATTCAACTAGCTCAATTGTAGACTTAATGTTGTAATCAGTTCAAACTCAGCCGAGTAGCTCTCTGCCTTTACTGAAGTTTTTGTGGTCTTATGCTGTGCATATGAGCAAGTGACGAGACGTTAAATTCCCCGCTGTACTGTTCATCTCAGTGCTGTCATAATCGTACTCATTTGATGCCATTAAATTCCCCACTGTACCGTTTATCTCAGTGCTGTCATAATCGTACTCATTTGATGCCAAGTAACATGTAGTTGATTCAGTGCCACTAGTCTGTTACTGGTATATTTATTTGTTGTTTACAAATTGTGTGCAGAAAAATACAGATTTACCGAATGTTGTGGTTGTAAGAGCATAAATAATTCTGATACTGAGTGAATTCTAAATCTTCATGCATGAACCAAGTCATACTGCTAGGGAATGTTGAGGATCTGTTCCCACAAGACAGTACTACAACCATCCACCATACTCTGTGTTAAAGATTATTTATTTATTTTAACCTCTCCGATTCAGAAGGAATTGTTTTGAAGAATAGATACACTCATATGTATACAGTGATTTTTTTTCTGGAAAGGAATGTGCATCTAGCTGAGGTATGGCTTTGTAAAGGGTGATGCTTTGTCATACCAAAATTAATATGTCAAGTCCAAAATCATATTAATTTTAGTATAGTGAGTAGCAAATTATGGTAGTAATTGTTGTTGTTCATTTGCTGTTTCTCCTCCTCGTTTGGTAAAAAGATGAATGCTGGTGTGACACTGTGGGAACAAAGGAAGTTGGACACATACACATGAAGCAGTTATATCTTTAATTTTCCAACTAAATGCGCATGTACAATTGAATATCTATATTGTTCATTGAATATCTCCTACATGTTTCGGCACTCACTCCACCGTCTTTAGGGAGAACCCTTATCACATCTCAAAACTATCTGCTTATTGTAAGGTAGGTACATTGGTTGAGGTACAGAGCATGAAATATATCATATGTGAGTTTATACAAATTTGTTTACAATTATTAAAGCAGATGGTTTCATTGGACTTCACATAAAGTGCTCATTATACAAGAAATATACACACAGCTACTGATTGCCCTTTAAATGTAGCCACATTTGACTCCAATATTGCAGCTGGAAGTTTTATTGAAATGTTACTTTTGTGATTTTTTTAAAGCATTCTCGAGACTACACAGTGGTAGACCACACTTACGATGCAGTGGTGGTTGGTGCTGGTGGGGCAGGACTACGTGCAGCATTTGGTCTTGTTGCAGAAGGATTCAAAACAGCTGTCATAACTAAATTATTCCCAACTCGATCACATACTGTTGCTGCTCAAGGTGGTATCAATGCTGCTCTTGGAAATATGGAGGAAGATAACTGGCAGTGGCACATGTATGATACAGTGAAAGGTTCTGACTGGTTAGGAGACCAAGATGCAATCCATTACATGACAAAGGAAGCACCAAAGGCTGTAATTGAACTCGAGAATTACGGTAAGTAGATTCAGACTTGGCAAGCAGTAGGAATGCCTTACTTGAAAATAAAACTTTTTTGAAGTGTGAAGTGGCTTTTGAGCCCAACCAGAAGTAGTTGTTTAGCAAAATGAATGGGGAGTAGATGGGTGTTTGCAGGAACACCTCAGGACACAGAAAGTATGGGAAGCCCAGAGTGGCACACTCAGAGCAATGTACAAGGTGGTTCAAATATGACCGGTACTGATTTGTGTGTAAACAAGCCGCACTGCGCAGCAGCTGTGTGACCTTGAGAGAGAGAAGCCACAACCTCCACCCTCCCTCCTGCTCAGGTTAGGGGAGTACGTTGAAGACTGACATGTGCAAGTAAGTGTCAATTATGGTTACAAAAAAAAAATCAGTCCCTGTCATATTTGAACCACCTTGTATTTTGGCTATTGACTCTTGCACCTCTCAGGAGACTAATTTGAATATTCTTGGCCTAGTACTGTACTCTTAGAAATGAGTTATGTCTTATCAGATGCTTCAACCTTTAGTGGTGAGACTAGGATTAAGTCAGTTGTTTTTTGCAGACAAAAAATAAACTTGATGCCTGGGGCTGTGGTAGCCCAGAAAGTGATGAGTTGTGGATATATGGGTGCCTGTGGTTTCATTGTCAGTAGAGTTATTTTTTGTTTCCACACCACCCAGACAAGCTGTGGTACTCACCCATTCTCATGAAATAAATACTTTTTTTCTAGGAGAGAGGTCAGAGGATGACATTTAGCAACCCACCTGCACCTGTTGGTAAATTTATGAAAATTTGTACCTCTGTCTCCATGTCCTGTATATGCCTTTTTAGCAGGGTGCTGATACTCAGGAATATATTTATTTTCCTATCTCTAGATGCTTCAGTTATTTTATTCCTAAATAAACGTGTCTTACTAGATTGGCCTTGTTACTGATTTACTTAATACAGTTGCTATAGATCTCTTCTCCATAAAGTTCGCAGTTTTTTTTAATTGTTTGGTGTTGTTATTATTGTGTCCTTGAGCTCCTTATCTGTTTATTTTATTATTTCCCTTGCCACACCGTACAGATCAATAATATTATCAGTGTTACAAAGATGTCATGTACTTGACAGCTAATGTTTTTTTTTTTTTCCTGCTCTAGTTTCAATACAGAGTATTGGTGAGACAGTTATTGCACATACTCAGAATCAAATGTACATCTCACAGTTATGCTAATTTTTGTGACCTGCACCTATAAATTACATTTTGTTGTGTAGTGTAAGACATTTATCTCTCTTGCTGAATTTGTCTCTTTTACCGTCCTGGAGTTCAGTGTAAAGTTGCAATATCGTTAATTTATTTGAAATGTGCCATTAGTGTCATAGTGGATAAACCCTAGTACTTACTGTACTAATTTATACTTAATTGTAAAGAAAAATGGCCTCTGAAAGCAAGGCATTTTTAACATACTAAATTCCAAAAACGGAATTGCTACATGGATCATGTATGTAATAAAAATAATAGTTCAGCAGGCATGTAGAACTGTGAGTGCATAGTGGACAATAAGTGCATTTGTAACCTAGTGTTATGAACAGAATTCTTTTCCCCCAAGATTGGAATGTTCAATATGTCTTTCACGTTACAGTCTGAAGGGACTGTATTATTTTCAGGAATGCCTTTCAGCCGGACTGATGATGGCAAGATCTACCAGCGAGCATTTGGAGGTCAGTCACTGAAGTTTGGTAAAGGAGGGCAGGCTCACCGGTGTTGTTGTGTAGCAGATCGAACCGGCCACTCACTCTTACACACATTGTATGGCCAGTCTTTAAGATATGACTGCAACTATTTTGTTGAATATTTTGCTCTTGACTTACTGATGGAGGATGGTGAATGTCGTGGAGTTATTGCTCTGTGTTTGGAAGATGGAAGTATCCACAGGTTTCGTTCAAAGAACACGGTAATTACACGTTATAATCTGAACTTCAAGTACTGTGATATACTGACAGCTTTGTTAAATAAACCATGCATCAATCAGATATAACCTGAGCTTGCTTTAAAATTCCATTGAATGTACAATGTGTCTTCAAACACTGGAAATTAATTTATGTATATATTCTCTTTCACAAGAACAATGTATGTAAATGTATGAAAGACTGTTGAGAAATGGGGATAAATTTGTCCTGTCCTTGCATTGATGTTATTGAAACTACGTTAATCAATGGCTAGAGTAGAATTGAATATCTTTTAGTAGAGAGAGCCCATAACTGTATAGAAGGTGATGAAACATAAGTTTTGTTCATGTTGTCATTTTTTTAGTAATGAACTTTCACAATAAGTAATAGTTATACAGTAGAGCTTCTGTTTAATGTGTCTTGTTGTTTTATGTTATGGAATGTGCAGTGCTTCCTGGGTAAGAATTTTTTCACCAGTTCAGTAAAACAGAATGCAATAATGCAGTTTATTTTTGGGATCTGCTTTTGTATTTTGAGCCCAATCAGTTATTTCATGTATTTTAATTATTAAGATTACAGATATATATTATCAGGGGAACTTTGATATGCAGTTACTTTATTGCTAAAGAAAAATTCATACAGGTCATAATGAACCATTGAACATTTAGGCCAAAGTAATTTGTTGGTACGGGTGAACTTTCATTATTTATCGGACTTGTGTTTGTCACTTCGGATATCTCATTACACAGGTCTTCAATGCTTGTTAACTCAGCAGCATGTTATCTTATACTGTAACGAAAGCTGTCATACTGCACTTGAAGTTTACATTTTGCTGTATCACCTCTGTGAGTCTTCAGGTGGTGAAAAATTAATACAGAAGTTGTAGGGCTGGAAAGAAACAGTTGGTAGGTTACATGCAGGCAATGAAATGGTCTGCAGTGAATAATTAGGTGTGATACAGCTTCACTGAACAGATTTATGTAATAGTTGAAATAGGGTAATAAGTGACCTATGGATCAATTGTTTATAGTCTTGACTCGTGACAGAAGGGTCGAATTGAATTTAAATTGACTTGACTTGGTATTACTTCATCTTACAGGTTCTAGCAACTGGAGGCTATGGTCGAACGTTTTTTTCATGTACTTCGGCCCACACGACAACAGGTGACGGTACAGCTATGGTATCTAGAGCTGGACTTTATAATGAAGACTTGGAGTTTATACAGTTCCACCCAACAGGTGAGTGCATTTTATCAAACTGGGAGGATTGTATAATGACTCTGTCATCAAAATAAAAGACTGGGTATTGTAGTTCAGTGATTCCCTAAGGTGTCTCATGATTCAACTGTCCCACCAGATAAAGGCCCAGATCATTGCCTAAAATTATGCCACAGCCACCTCCTTCCACATCCTTTCAAATTCTTTCATTAATAATCAGTCAATTTTAGCCATGGAAAGTTCCATGAAATAGATGCAGAGTGTATAAATAGATCACAGGAGAAGGATTATGGCAAGTAAGTTTCATGCTTCTCTAATACACAGAAGAGATCTGTGCTGTGCTTCAGGTATTTATGGAGCTGGTTGCCTCATCACAGAAGGTTGTCGTGGAGAAGGAGGATATCTCATAAATGGTCAAGGTGAAAGGTTTATGGAACGTTATGCCCCTGTAGCAAAAGACTTGGCTTCTCGTGACGTTGTGTCAAGATCTATGACTATTGAAATCAGAGAAGGAAGGTAGGTTAACTGTATGAATGAAGACTGTGACCAAAGCAGTTGGTTCCCCCAGGAAGAGAACCTTGCTACAGGTTGATGATGGCATGTAACAGTAGGTTGTGCTGCTTACATTACAGAGATCTCTGCTGCTGTGTCCATCATGTATATGAAGTTATACCCCATGGCCATCATCAGTATATATAGAGCACATCCCTCATTTGTGTAGTGCATTGGCAGTGATGTATCTGAGACAACTTAGCCATTTTCAAGCCTCTTTAATTTGAATTTAATTTAATTTTTTTTTTTTTTTATTTTATTTTATTATACTAGTGCACGGCACATGAGACTCTTAAGCCATTTTGAGGTCAGTTTAATTTGCATTTTTCTCTTTACTAGTGCACAGCATGTGAGACTCTTAAACCATTTTGAGGTCAGTTTAATTTGCATTTTTCTCTTTACTATTGCACAGCACTTGAATGACTGGGTTGTGTGCACTGTAAGAATCTGCAAATGTCGCAGGGTAGTCATAAAATAGCCAACAATTCTGTGTCATCATGGTTGAAAACCAGGACCAACAGTGTCATGAAATTGCCATTAAAGCCTAAAATAAAAAACAGTCCTGATTTGCACACACCTTACTTTTTATCATTGTTTTCTTCTTGTAAACTTGCACCACAGTTATAGAGGTTAAAGATTATACAAATACACGCACACACCACAGAAAATGCCATGCAGATGTGACAGGATCAGATTTCCAATTTCATAGTTTCTTTTTATCACATGATTCCTACATGTTCATATTTTGAGCCTTTGTAAGTTATGGCATTCTTTTCTACAGGCTGTATTTGACTACATGAAACTTTTTTTTTTTTTGTTTTGCAATGTAATATCCAGGAGAGGGTTCCTCCTCTCAACTTATTCATGCGTAACAGGTATATGATATATTTCTAATTGTTGCAGTGTGGCCCAAAGGAACCAATCTGAGTATGAAACATTCTAAGACCTTGTAAACTAATGGAAATTAATGTAGATGAACACTGCATGGGTGCATGCATGCATGCATGTATTCACACACACACACCCACACCCACATGCAGTTTCTTGGTAAATATTTGGAGAGGACAAGTTCTGTGTAATGTGTAGGGAAGACCATTAATGCAGTATGATAATTGCAGAGGATGTGGGCCTGAGAAGGATCATGTATACCTACAGCTCCATCACCTGCCACCAGAGCAGCTGGCTACCAGACTACCTGGTATCTCGGAAACAGCCATGATCTTTGCTGGTGTGGATGTAACACGTGAACCAATTCCAGTACTTCCAACAGTCCACTACAATATGGGTGGTGTTCCCACCAATTACAGAGGACAAGTGCTTACTGTTTCTGGAGGAAAGGACAAAGTTGTGCCAGGTCTTTATGCCTGTGGTGAAGCAGCTTGCTCGTCTGTACATGGTGCTAATCGTCTTGGTGCAAACTCATTACTGGATCTGGTTGTGTTTGGACGTGCATGTGCAAAGACCATTGCAGAGGAAAACAAACCTGGTGAAACCATTGGTTCTCTGAAAGCAGTAAGTGTGTGTGTGTGTGTTAAAATTCTGTTTACATCACTTCTCCTTCTTGCACGTCATTTTAAGCTGGTTTATCTGCTTGGTGTGTTTATTTGTGAACGTATATTAGTCATGCTGTCCAAGATAGAATTTCCATTAAACTTGGTATTGGGAGTTCTTACTAATGTTTGGATCAGAGTTATATATTTCAGAACTGTCTTTTCTTGTCTTGCTTGCCATGTTACTTTGATATCTTAGAGCTGCCTTATTACTTACAGACCTCAGAGTTCCCAGTTACTAGCCCTTAGGACTGCTGTGTGAGATACCTTAGAACAGACTTACTGTTTAAGGGTCTTACAAGTTAACCAAATCCATAATCAGAAAAAGAATATGTAGTCACCTTATAATCATTCGGAAAGTTCAGCATGTTCTGTATAGATATTTCCCCGAGAATTGAAGATTAAGGAGAGGGTTGTCGTATCTGGGTAAATATGGTACTTAAGATTCCTTACAGTTCTCATTTTACATAGAAAGTTAGGCTGATCATTCACCAAGGCACTAAGATATGTAAGGTATGTGACTAATCTTAGTTGCAGCCCAACCACAAATAAGCTGAAAGCAACTTGGCATGCCCCTTTAACTCTCAACAGTGTTACGAGGAGCAAGTCAAAGCTACTATGGCGGAGTGTAATTGCCCAGCTTGGAAGGAAGAAATCAGGGATGTCAATAGGCATGGAAGTTGAGGATGTGCTTGTAGGATGTTTGTGCCAAAAGTGGGTTTTAAACATTGCTATTCGGCTAACTACTTTGAAGCAGAAGGCTGAGCAGTAGCATTACTCTTAAATATAGGTTTTACTCCATCGAATGGCTTGACTGATTGATTCAGAAAGTGGGCTTGTCTCAGCTGTGGAAATATAAGTAGTGAATAAAGTGGCTTGTGTTTGGGGACGATGATAGCATTGTCAGTATAGTGACTAGGATCAAGGCTGGATGATGCAGGGTTTGAATCCTGGCAGGGGCAGGAGATTTATCTTCTCAAAGATGTCTAGAATGGCTGTGGGGCACACCCAGTCCCTTGTTCAATGTGTACTGGGTGTTATATCTCCAGGGGTAAAATGGCCAGGGCATGAGGCTGACCACTTACTGCTTCTAGTACCAGGCTAATAGTGAGTGGAGCTATTGCCTCTGCTCCTCCCCATGTTCCTTCATGGCATGTACAGGGGCAACTTTATTGGGCGCTCAAAAGTGATCTGATGTTCTGAAGTGCAGAACAGGAAACCTCTTTGAGCTGGAAAACTACACATGTCATCTGTTTTGGCAGGGAGGGAAGGAAAATACCCTCGACACCTTGACATATTTTATGAGACACAATAGAAACTGATAAGTGTGGTAATTGTATCATGATATACATATTCTGGGAATTATAAAGTTGTCCATTCTGTGCATTTCAGATCAATATATTTGTTTGTGAAATAAACCAGATGCACAATATCCAGTACATACAGATAGTAGAGACACTATTCTGACATGCTTTGGTAATAATATACCATCCTCAGGGAGTACATGTTCCAAAATTAAAAGCAGCTACAAGTAGTGAAATAATGTTTACAAAGTTTCATTACCTGTAGTATGATTTGCAGTTGATGTCAGTTGTGTATAGAAGAAATATACATCATTACTACTACTACTGCTACTGCCACTGCTACTACTACTGCTACTACTATTGGTACTGCTACTGCTGCTGTTACTACTGCTACTACTACTGCTGCTGTTACTACTACTACTACTGCTACTGCTACTACTACTAAACTACAAGTGAGCTGTCACTAGGTGGCAGTAGTCCTCACACTAGTACAGACGAAACAAATAAGAATAAATATATGTAAATGAAACAATACAGAAAGACTCGGTACATTCAATACAAAACACATTAAATACAAGTATGCACATTGCCAGAACACCCACACATCCACACATTACAAGATATACCCAAATGAAATATTCGCATTATAATCAGGTACCCTCAGTATAAGATCATCCTAATGTACATGGCACTTTTATCCCCATGAACTTCACTGTAACTCACTTCACTTCAATAAAATCACTTCACATCACTTAACTTACTTACACTCAATCCCCACTTGAATTCCCTTGCTTGTAACTACATTCTTAACTCTCTTTCTAAATGCGTTTAGTTTACAGGTGAAAGAAGCTAGTAAGCTTGCAGGTAATTGGTTCCATCTTTTAATGGTCCTATTTATGAAGGAATATTTTCTATCACTGCTTTGTTTCCTATTCCTAATTTTCTGATTATGATCATCCCTACTCACGTAGCATGGTTTTAGAAGTCTGTTCTCTATCATTTTCCAAGCCCGTCTCCTTGTGTATGCCTTGAAAAAGGCGCATATATGGGCTATTAATCTGCGCTGTGCCAAAGTTTCCCAACCCGACTCATTTATATTATTTGCAAATTTAGCCGCTCTCTTTTGCATCCGATTTGAAACGCTTACCTAACAAAATACATAAGGTTTGAAATGTTATAATTAAAATTTGGTTTAAAACATTTCTTATAAAGTAGATATGATTTGTCCAGAATAAAATTATAATTTTTGTAGTAGGTGGTTAAGTTCTTCTAGTCTGTGGCATTATGTATTCAAGCATTATGTGTGGTTCTCAATCCAAAATGGACCATATCATTGCTTGAGCTGTGTTGTGTACCAGAGCCAACTGAGTACTGTACTCATTATTTTAATATACCAGTACAGGAATATGTATTTCTAATGTGTTAGCCATCCATCCTCTTGGTTGTGGTGAAACCAGTACAGTGAAGACCAAAGAGAAATTTTGATTGACCTTTGATGAAGTGGTAATATCGTATCGAAGAATGTGCTGCAGAAATGCTCAGGAGTATAATGTGCCTGTGGTTGAATGTTTAACAGAATTCTGGAGAATCATCAGTTGCAAATTTGGATCATCTGCGACATGCAAATGGATCTGTACCTACAGCAGTTTTGCGTCTGAACATGCAAAAGACCATGCAGACACATGCAGCTGTTTTCAGGACAGCTGAAACCCTACAGGAAGGTGTAAAAAAAATGCAAGGGCTGTACAAGAATCTGGATGACCTGAAGTTGTCTGACCGTAGTCTGGTTTGGAACTCGGACTTGGTGGAAACGTTGGAACTGCAAAATCTCATGCTGAATGCGATGCAGGCCATTGTTGCAGCTGAGAACAGGAAGGAATCACGTGGCGCCCATGCACGTGAGGATTTCAAGGTATTCCTTTTATTTCTGTCTCTTTGCACAAAGTGAAAGCATATGTAGATTATGTTCGTCCATCCCTGTGGTTGTTATGTGTCCAACACCATTGAATGGACTTAGATGAAAGTTGATTTATGTAATAAGGTTGTCAGTTGGATTTGATTTTGGTTCTTAGTAGTCCACTGAATCCATGTTTTGTGTGAAACTTGAGCTGAACTTTATTGATTTGCTTAAAATGTGCACATCATACCAAAAACTGGTATATGAAATGGAATGTGGATTCTGTTATGATCCATCACATTCTTGGGACATTTCTCATGTAGGTTGTTCATATGAAGGTAGATGAGGTGAATGGGTTGTGCAGCATGTGTGGAAGAAAAGAGACATGCATACACAATTTTAGTCAGGAAATCTCAAGGCTATAATAAAACAAAGGAAACAACACAATATTACGTGAATTTAATATCTTAACATGCTGATTTTCGTATTTTGTTTGACCATTGTATGGGTTCTCTTGTGAAAGAATTTATTATACAAAAGTTAATATCTGAGTCAGATTCTTGTTGTCTGTTTGTCATCAGGTAATGCTTAAAAAAATGTGAATAATATTTAAATTTTAGTGCATGTTTTATGAAAGTATTATGTGAACAGAAAAAGATTAAATTATGAAATAAATGGTATGTTGTGGAAAATAAAACAGAGATTATGCAGCATGTATCAAAAATGCAATGAACTTTCTTGTTTCCAAAATATACATATTATATAAAATTCATTTCTTGGGGTGTTTTCAACGAGCACTTGCATATGGGAACATACTTCATTTGAAGGTTAAAAACATTATGAGCTCTTTCTTTTTGGACGCATTCATTTGATTATCAGTTCATTTTTTAAAAATGTGCTGTAATGAAAGGTGCCCTTGCGTAGGTTATGAATTTCACTTTTTATAAATTTTTCTTGTTGTTGTCAGTTTAGTTTTATTGTACATAATGTTTAGAATCATACACAAGGTATATGTGTACACATTTTATGTACTGAATTCCATGTTGCCCGCATATGGACCAAGTGTTGCAAGTTTCCCACAGGACAAAAAGTGCTCACAGGCCTGAGTTAAGGTATAACATATTATTGTGTCACTTTATACATATTTTAATGAAGCCTGTTATCCTATTTTAGTACTACTAGTTATCAGTTCCAAATTCTTAACCAATAGTAAGTTATTGGAGTTCAGTTAGAAGTGTGTACTTTTTGTAGCAGTTTGCATTTGAATTACCCCTCTGTGGTATGCAATGTATATTAAGTATTCATGATACAGCTTCTGTGCTGAATGGCACTGTTAATGGAATAACAGAATCTGTTCCTCAGATTCCCTGATTTCATAAATGGACTTTAGGTCAAATTAGACCGCATCTGCAGACGTTAGAACCCCCTTCCCCTCCAAGAAAAAATTCTAAGTACATGAAAGATGTATGTTGTACAGGAAAGAATTGATGAATACGACTTCTCAAAACCAATTGAGTCACAAAAAAAGCGACCATTTGACCAGCATTGGAGAAAGCATACACTGACGTCCATCGACCCCAAGACCGGTGATGTAAGTAACCATCTGTAGTGACTGACATGTAAATATGAGTTTTGTTTGACCATGCATTGTTGACATAAAGTAGATGACCGACTAGATGCAACAATAACAATTTATTTATCTTCAGATTAGCTCAACATGTTTCAGGCAATTCTTTGCCATGTTGAGCTAATTTGAAGATCAATAAATTGTTATTGTTGCATCTAGTTGGTCATCTACTTTATTTATGAATGACATGTATTTAGTGTTCATTTTTAACCATGAGTAAGGTGCAGGTTTAATATACATGTATTTTCTTTTTAGGTCCAGATCACATTCAGACCTGTTATAGATACCACTTTGAATGAACAGGAATGTGCTAGTGTTCCGCCTGCCATACGTTCGTATTAAGGGTCACGTGCACGCGATTTTATTAGTATTAACGTTGGTTTGCATAATGCTTTGTAAGAGTGTCTGTTGTGTTAGAGGTGGTTTTAGTGACATTCAAACTATTTGTCATCATTCTGGGCTTGGTAAGTATTCTGATATTCACATCACATATTTGACATAACTGCAATAATGTATAATCAGGATGGCATCAGTACTGAAATTTAATTTAATACTCAGTCAGTACAAAATGAAGTTCAGGTTTCTATTATTTGTTTTAACACATTACTTTTTACAGTATTGGTTTGTGGTACTGTTAAGGATCAGTAAGTGTGACATTTGAATCTTGTAGATGAAGGGCCAGTTGTGGGTTTTATCTCATAATGCTGCCTTCCTTGTGTTTAAATTTGTACCCATTTGTAGTTGATATGTTATATGTTATGATGCTATACAATTTATTTTTTGATTCTGTTGGGTTTTTAAAATATGACTCGTGGAGAGACGGGTGGCGAGCCAGTCAGCCTTCACCCCATTTGCTTATTGTGCCGCTGGCATAGCAATTGGCAACTGTTGCCACATTTCCTATGTATGATATTGCTAGTATATTCAACCCTTTGAGGCTGGCTCTAAGAGGGTTATATCTTCAGTGAATTAGACGGGTAATGTCTGAACAGAATTTTATTTGTAGTCCTTGTTCATTAGAGCCCACGGCATGAACTAAGGACTGAAATTTTGTGTGCTGCCAGTAATTATTCCATCCTGTGTACTCACTTTTTTGTCAATGATTATTAAAATGGGAGGTGATATGATGTTCGCAGGACATCAGGATCGTGAGTTCAACAGATACGTAGATTTCTTGCATCATAGCCATTAGTCATGATATGATTTAGTTTATTGAACTGCAGCTTTTTCTATGAATTTAATCGGTAATATCAATCTTCATGTAGGATGCCCTTGTTGACTATACATCTTAACATTGTACATGTAACTAGTCTTTAAGTTCTGAAAGCAGCTTCAGTATTGTCACTACACAAAATGTGCACATTTAACACTGCAGTATTGCCCCACAAGTGTAAGTACAATATTGATGAATTTGCTCTAAATTGTTTCTGAATTCATGTTATTTTATAGTACAAATTTAACACAGTTACTTAATCAGTGCAATATTTCATTTATGAGCAGTGAATAGTATTTGTAAACACTTATTTTTGATCAGAATTGTACATTTGTTGTTAAGCAATCATTGTATTGATATGGTGAGCACAAGGTAGGTTCACAGTTACCGAGAAGGACCTTGGTCATTGTCTTGTCCATATTAGGTGGGACATCTGTTGCACTGGAGTTTGCAATGGAGTCTGTTCTTCCAAATTTTCACAACTGCGTCCTTGTTTTCATTTTTGTTTTGATATGTCACATTCTGTCTTACCTGGTCCTTTCACAGATTCCTTGGCCATTCTAGTGATCGTCCACTTGTTTCCACATACAGACTTTTCCAGTCCTGAAATGTCTGAACCATGTTTTGGCAGAAATGTGTAATAATAAAATGGTCTTTATAAAAGTGCAACAGGGAAGCTTAATAGTCTGTTTTTTGCAGGTGGGGATTTAAGAACCCATGTTGATTACTGTCTATTTTGCCATATCATAGCTTGTATTGATTGACAGATTGATACAGAACTTCCTTTATAAGTTACCCACCATGATCATTTCTTCAGTGATTGAAGTAAAATCAGAGTATTTTGTACATACAAGGATGTAAAAGTATAACAGCTCATAGTTTGAAGTAAGAGAAGAGACATGTAATATTATTTATTTGATTGTCTTTCACTGATATCCTTGGGAATTGTGATATTTATGTGTGAAAGGATGTCATTGTGTGGGTGTACAACACTGGAAAATAAAATAAGAAGTAGCAGTTATTGTTGGCATTTACTTATGGTTGTCTGCCTTAGTAATAAAAACAATTGCAGACTTCATAACCTGATCATCATTTTTCTGTGTGTATAGTTGGTGAATCTTTACTTATTTGTTTTCTGTCTGAGTAGATTGCTGGGTTACATGCATTTGAACATATGCTGATGGCTGATAAGTGAGTTTTGGGTTTGTTTGTGGATGTAACTGCACTGGAGGTTTTTCTTTATTTCTTTGGCAGTTTCGAAAATTTGCACGTAGTGTAACAATTTTGACTCATTTCTTCATGTTTGGTGGAAGTGCCTGACTTGGGTTCAGAATGTACCCAATTTGCCTCTCACTCAGGTTACTAGTTTTCTTTAATGCTGTCCATGGTTTTACTCAGAATAATTTCTTGAACTAGGCCACAGCTGTTGCTCTGCCGTTGTTTTCCAGTTCATTACATAGTTGCCTTTCACTTTTGCAGTTGAGTCACCATTGTTACTGACCAATGAGAAAAAGTGTAAGATTTTAAATGGACTAATCAGTTAGTAGAGGGAAGGGCAGGAGGTAGCTGTGCATATGACTGGGCACAGAAATTAATGATTAAGTGGAAAGAAAAGATCTCTTATTCTTGTTATGAAACTTAATACATTTCACCATATGAAGACATTTTTTGGCAGGGGTCAGCTGTCAGTGGTAATGTCATTCATCATACATGTCTTACGTGTTGGACTGTTGTCATACATTGAATGATTGAATGTTAACAAACATAATCCATTTTATTTTAATGATGTGTAGAATCTGTTACTTAGTTGGGAAAGTTAACAATTGTGTGACTAGGCTACAGGCTGATTGGCCAAGAAATTGGAGTTGAACTTCCAGATGAGGCAGGAGATTTTTCTCTTCTACAAAGCATCCAGAGCATCTCTGGTGCCCACCCAGCCTTGTATTTAAATTTGCAAAGTTATTCTTATGTGAAAGATTAATAATAATATTTATTAACTGCAGTTGGGTTGTCACCCGGTGGCAGTAGTTATTTTACATGTAAACCAAACATGAAATCGGTTACTACTAAATTTAAGTAGGGAGGGCTACATGAGAAGCATGTAGTGGCAACTTGGAATCTTGGGAACCATCTCAGCATTTGCTTCTGGGCACAGGGAAACCAAGAAAAACCTGTGTCGAG
>Ga0123357_10002471_pt1 | contig 20639 bp, 10 predicted proteins | sample TergutEmb28metaG_FD_89873 | JGI IMG/M metagenome (GOLD analysis project Ga0123357, IMG submission 89873) | Embiratermes neotenicus P4 segment gut microbial communities from Petit-Saut dam, French Guiana - Emb289 P4 | ecosystem: Host-associated > Arthropoda: Insects > Digestive system > Gut ... | reverse complement strand
TCTTTTCTCAAACCCACACCCAAGGTAGCCCTCGCAGACTCGGGCAACCTTGGGCTTTATGAGGCAACGGCTTCGCCGTAAAAACACACGCCTCTCGTGGCCCTCGTGGCTAAACGCATACCGTCGCTTGCGACGCCCGCCTTGCAAAACGGGCGTCGCAAGCGACGCCCCTACGGCAGCACCCTACGGCAGCACCGACGCCGCCACTTGCGCCGGCAATCGCGCCTTGATGTCCCTGCTGCTGCTTCCCACTTCCACCGTGTATTCCCCTGCGTCCACGACCCACGCGCCTTTCTTTTCATCGAACCGGCTGAATGCGTCCGCTGGCAGCGCGATTTCCACGCGCCTTGATTCGCCCGGCTGCAATGTCACGCGCGCGAATCCTTTCAATTCACGCGCCGCCCGCTCAACTCTCGCGCCCGCGCTCGCGTTCGCATCCGCGTTCGCGTTCGCATCCGCGTTCGCGTTCGCGTTCGCATTCGCATCCGCGCCCGCGTTCGTGCTCGCGTTCGCATTCGTGCTCGCATCCGCATCCGCATTTGCGCTCGCGCTCGCATTCGCGCCCGCCGGCGGCGCGATATACACTTGCACCACTTCGCTCCCCGCGCGCTTTCCAGTGTTCTCCACAACGCACGCCACTTTCAACGCCGATTGGCTCCCGTCCCCGGCCATCCCGTCCCCGCTCATCTCAAAATTGCTCATCGCAAATGTTGTATACGATAATCCGTAACCAAACGCATACAACGGCTCGATCCCCTTTTTATCAAACCAGCGGTAGCCGATGAAAATTCCCTCTTTGTAATCCGCGTCGACGGCGTGCGTCGCTTTCCTGTCCGCGGCGGTGGTGCCGGCGTCTTTTTCAGTCTTGGGAGCCAGCATCCTGGCCGGCCACAATCCCAGCGCTTCTTGCGGATATTCCTTCATCTGCCGCGCGAACGTGGAGCTTAGTTTTCCCGACGGATTCTCCTTGCCAAACAGGACGTCCGCGAGCGCGCCTCCCACTGCCTGCCCCGCATACCACGTCACAAGCATCGACGGCACATTTTCGTTTTCGGCAACTTCCTTGAGCATCACGGGCTGCCCGATTTGCAGCGCCACGATCACGCGCGGATTTATCGCCGCCAGCGCGCGAATCGCCCCAACCTGTCCCCACGGCAATTCAATGTCGTCCAGGTCGCCGCCTTCGCCGTGCGGTTTGTCGACGGCGCAAAATATAATCGCGTCCGCCGCCGCCAGTTTCGCGCGCGCCGCGTCCGTGATTTCCGGCATCGCGGGGGCGGCGTTCCCTTTCGCCTCTCCTTTCGCCTGCATCGCCTGCTTGCTGCCCTTGGCCTTGGCTTTCGACGCTCCTTGCGTCCATGAGTCCGGCGCTTGGGTTTTCGTCCATGCGAAATTGAACAGCTCCGCGTCCGCGTTGTGTTTCAGGGCCTGCGTTATGCCTTGCAACGGCGTCGTCTTGAACTCCGGCGAGGCATACACTTCGCCCGAGCCGCGCCCGTAGGCGATGTATTCCGCGCCGGGGCCGGTGACGGCGAGCAATTTGGTTTTGTTGATGTCGAGCGGCAGCAGGCCGCCGTCGTTTTTCAACAACACCATGCCTTCCGAGGCGAGTCGCCGCGCGGTTTCGTCGTGGGCGGACAGGTTCATCGGCGGTTTTTCCCGCGAAGCCGCGTCCGCGTCCAGCAGGCCGGTGCGCGCATACAGGCGCAGGATGCGTGTCGCCTTGTCGTTGAGCAGCGCCTCGGAAACCGAGCCGTTTTGCACGGCTTTCAGGAGGTTTCCGTCGCCGAAGACGTAGGCGCACATGCCCGTGGTCATGTCGGTGCCCGCGAGCGCGGAGGGCACGGTGTCATACGCCGCGCGCCAGTCGGTGAGAAAGACGCCGTCGAATCCGGTTTTGTCCTTGAGCAAGGTTTGCACGAGGTCGCGGTTCGCGGCCACGTGGGTGCCGTTGACCAGGTTGTTTCCCGCCATCGCGACCCACGCGCCGCCTTCGCGCACGGCCATTTCAAACGGGCGGTAATAGAGTTCGCGCAGGGTTCGCTCCGAGAGATTCGAGCTGGAGAAATGCCGCAGCTTGTCGTGCTCGTTCGCGACAAAATGTTTCGCGCACGCGCCGACGCGGAGTGATTGAAGCCCTTTGATATATTCCACGCCGATGCTGCCGGTCAGGAACGGGTCCTCGCCCATGTATTCGAAATTCCTGCCGCCGCGCGGGTCGCGCATCAAATTGAGGCCCGGCCCCAGGAGAACCTGCGCGCCGTCGGCCAGCATTTCCGCGGCGAGCACTTGCGCGTAGTCGCGGGCCGCCTGCGCGTCCCACGCGCATGAGAGCAAGAGCGTGCTGGGCATGGCGGTGCGCGGGCTTTGGTCGAATGTGCGCATGCCCACTGGCCCGTCGGCAAAACGAATCGGTGGAATCCCCAGTCGCGCGACTCCGCCGGAAACAAAGCGGTCGCCCGCCCCCGGCCCGAGCCTGCCGGAGCACAGGAGCGCCTTTTCCTCCAGTGTGAGTCGCGGGAGCAAATCCGCCACGCGCTGCTCGATGGTCAGCGTCGTGTCGCGAAACGCAGGCGCGGGAGCGGGCGCCTCCGCGGCGGAAATCACGCGCGGCAGCAGCAGCGCGGCAGTGAGAGTGAGAATGAGGGTGCGGGCGGGCGGTTTCATGGTTTCAGTGGTTTGTTTTTGGTCTACGAGTCTGCGAGTGGTTTTACATTTTGGAATTTCGGGATTTGGAATTTTTTTGGGATTTGGGATTTCGGGATTTGGAATTTCCGCCGCCTCGCCCCGGGCTATTTCCGCTGAAACACAATCGCCACCACGCAGCGCGCCGGCAGCGTGTCAATATCCGCGGCGGCGGCCGCGGCGGCAGTCGTGGTGTTGTCGTTTTTATCATCCGTTATCGAGCGCGTTTGCGGCTCCCAGTTTTCGCCTTTCGGGAATTGTATGTTCAGCGTCCGCGCCGCGCCGGAAAGATTCGTGGCGATCACCACCACGCTGCCGTCGGGGCGGCGCGCGGCGAGCGCGGGCGCGTCCGTCGCATCGGAGGATTTCATGCCGAGCATGACGGAGCCTTTCGGCAGGTTGCGGCTGAACTGGCCCATCACCCAGTAGCGTTTGGTCAGCGTGAGCGCGCGCGTTTTCGATTCGTAGTGGATGAGCGCGTCGTGCGATTGGACGTTGCTCGCGGCGACCCATTGCTGCCAGGTGACGACGCGGCCAATCGTCAGGTCTTGCATCATCACGCGCGCCATGGGCAGCGCGCCGTCCATGTCGGGGCCGACGCCGTGGCGCACGTCGCACCACTCGCTCATGTGCAGGCGCAGGCCCTTGCAGTTTTTGTCGAACCAGTCGCGAATCTTTTGTTTGTTCGCCGCGTTCGAGGCGTTTTCCATCACGTATGAGTGCAAGCAGTAAACGGTGAGCGCGTCGCGCAGCACGGGGTCGTTGCGCATCGCCTCGAAGTAGGGCTGCGTCTCGCGCCAGGTGGCGCCTTCCGGCGCCTCGATGCCCACGGGCAAGTCGCGGCGTTTCAGCTCGGCGAGCGTCGCCTTGAGCACGCCAACGGTTTCTTGCGGCGAGTAGTGGCAGCCTTCCTGTTTCGCCGTGTCCCACCATGTGTTTGGCTCGTTGACGGGGCTGAGTTTCACGACGGGCAGTTTTTCGACGCGCAAAAAATGCCCGGTGATTTCGCCGAGGTATTTCGCGAAATCGCCGTAGCGCTCCGGCGCGAGGTTGGTGTGCTTTTTGCCGTCGGTGCTTTTGGTGGCGCGCCCGCGTCCGTTGATGGTCATGGAAACTGGCGGGCTGTTGACGAAGAGGATCACTTCCTCCGCGCCCGCGTCGACGGCGTCGCGCAGGATGCGGCGGGCGTTGGCGTCGCGCGACCAGTCGAACTTGCCGGTTTTTGTGTTGAGCATGGATTCGGCGCGGTGCAAGGAACCGTCCTTTCCGATGGTGGGATCGTCGAGTGTGTCGGCGCCGAGGTTGTGGCGGTAGATGGTCAGGCCGATGCCGGTTTTTTTGTCGTAGAGCAGGCGCATCAACTCGCGCCGTTTCGCCTCCGGCCAGCCGCCGATTTCCTGCGCCCACCAGCAGCCGGACGCGCCGAAGCCGAGGATTTGCTGGGCGGAGCGCGCCGTGTTCACGGCGAGCGTGACCGGCGTGGCGGCGCTTGCGGCGGCGGCGGCGTTCGCCGCGAGCGCGCGAGCGGGCGCGAGGAGCGCGAGGAGCGCGAGGATTGCGAAGACTGCGAGGAGCGGGAGGACTGCGAGGAGCGGGAGGAGCGGGAGGACGGCGGGCGTTTTTGTTTTCATTTTTTTTGGATCGTTTTTGGGTCGACGGGTGTCGACGGGGGCCGACATGTGTCGACCTGCATCGATTCAAACCGACCAGCGTCCCCTTAGACCAGCGAAAGCCGCCGCGCTTTCAAAAATAATCCGCCTCCGTTCGCAAAACCGCCCGCGCGCTTCGCAAAAAACAACCCATTCGCGCGCGCTTTGCTCTCGTAACGCGCAAGCCCGCGCGCTCAACTATTTTCCCTTTTCCTATGAAAAAACTCCTCCGTGTCACCCTCGCCAACGCTCTGTTCATGGCCGCCTTAGTGTCGGCCTTCAGCCTTCAGGCCTTCAGCCCTTCAGGCTTTTCCGCGACGCCCGTCTACCTCGACGACTCCCAGCCCATCGAAGCCCGCGTCAACGACGCCCTCTCGCGCATGACCCTCGAGGAAAAAATCGCGATGGTCCACGCGCAATCCAAATTCAGCTCCCCCGGCGTCCCGCGCCTCGGCATCCCGGAAAACTGGATGAGCGACGGCCCCCACGGCATCCGCCCCGAAGTCTTCTGGGACAAATGGGACCAAGCCGGCTGGTCCAACGACTCCTGCACCGCCTTCCCCGCGCTCACCTGCCTCGCCGCCACATGGAACCCCGACATGGCCGCCCTCTACGGAAAATCCATCGGCGAGGAAGCCCGTTACCGCAACAAAAACGTCCTCCTCGGCCCCGGCGTCAACATCTACCGCACGCCCCTCAACGGCCGCAATTTCGAATACATGGGCGAAGACCCCTGCCTCGCCTCGCGCATCGTCGCCCGCTACGTCCAAGGCGTCCAATCCAACGGCGTCGCCACCTGCGTCAAACACTACGCCCTCAACAACCAGGAAGTCGGACGCCACGTTGTGGACGTTCACCTCGACGACCGCGCCCTCTACGAAATCTACCTGCCCGCCTTCCGCGCCGCCGTGCAAGAAGGCCGCACCTGGGCCATCATGGGCTCCTACAACCTCTACAACGGCGAACACGCCACCCACAACGCCACCCTCATCAACAAAATCCTCCGCGACGAATGGCACTTCGACGGCGTCGTCGTCTCCGACTGGGGCGCCGTTCACGACACCAAGCAAGCCATCAACACCAGCCTCGACATCGAGTTCGCCACCAACACCCAAAACCTCAAACCCCAGTATCCAGGCGGTGAATACAACAACTACCACCTCGCCCAACGCTACCTCGACCTCATCAAAACCGGCGAAGTCCCCCTCGCCACCCTCGACGCCAAAGTCCGCAACATCCTCCGCCTCTCCTTCCGCACCACGATGAACCGCAACCGCCCCTCCGGCAGCTTTGCCACCCCCGCACACTACGCCGCCGCCCGCCGCATCGCCGAGGAAGGCATCGACCTCCTCAAAAACGACAACAACGTCCTCCCCATTGACCTCGCCAAAACGAAAAAAATCCTCGTCGTCGGTGAAAACGCCTTCCGCATGATGACCATCGGCGGCGGCTCCTCCCAACTCAAAGCCGCGCACGAAATCTCCCCCATCGACGGCCTCCGCGCCCGCCTCGCCGACACCGGCGCCAAAATCACCTACGTCCGCGGCTACACCGCCGGCGACAAAAAAACCAAGCAAGACGGCATCGTCTCCACGCAAAAACTCGAGGAAAAACGCCCCGCCACCGAACTCATTGCCGAAGCCACCGCCGCCGCGCGCGACGCCGACATCGTTATCTACATAGGCGGCCTCAACAAAAACATCGGCCAGGACTGCGAAGACGCCGACCGCGCCGACCTCGGCCTCCCCTACGGCCAGGACGCCCTCATCTCCGCGCTGGCCGACGCCAACAAAAACCTCGCCGTCGTCCTCATCTCCGGCAACGCCGTTGCGATGCCCTGGGTGGACAAAGTTCCCGCCATCGTGCAAGCGTGGTATCTCGGCAGCGAAGCCGGCCCCGCCATCGCCGCCGTCCTCACCGGAGACGACAACCCCTCTGGCAAACTCCCCTTCAGCTTCCCCGCGCGCCTCGAAGACAACGGCGCCATCGCGACCAACAGCTACGTTAAAGAAGGCATCGAAGAATACAAGGAAGGCATCTACGTCGGCTACCGCTGGCTTGAGAAACACGACATCAAACCCCTCTTCGCCTTTGGCCATGGCCTGAGCTACACGACCTTCGCCTACGGCCAGCCGACACTCGACAAACCCACCCTCGCGCGCGGCGCGGCCACCTACGCCCCCGGCGAGCAAGGCGGCGGCTCCCCCGCCGCCGGCGCCGACGCCCTCACCCTGACCATCCCCGTGAAAAACACCGGCGCGCGCCCCGGCGCCGAAGTTGTGCAACTCTACATCCGCGAACTAAACCCCGCCGTTGACCGCCCCGTGAAAGAACTAAAAGCCTTCGCGAAAATCACCCTCGCCCCCGGCGAAGAAAAACCCGTCACCTTCGCCATCACCCCCGACAAACTCCAATACTTCGACGCCGCCGCGCACAAATGGACATCCACCCCCGGCAAATTCGAAGCCCAAGTCGGCTCCGCCTCCGACGACATCCGCGCCAAAATCCAATTCGACCTGCTAAAGTAGCACAGACATTCCTGTCTGTGCCAACCCTCACCAAAGTAGCACAGACATTCCTGTCTGTGCCAATCTTCACCAAAGTAGCACAGACATTCCTGTCTGTGCCAATCTTCACCAAAGTAGCACAGACATTCCTGTCTGTGCCAATCTTCACACTCTTCAAAATATCACAGACAAGAATGTCTGTGCTACCTTCCCTTCCATTTTCACCTGCCTAAAAACCAAAACCTAATAATAAACACCCATGAAACAAAACCTGATCGGAATCGACATCGGCGGCACGAAATGCGCCGTCACCTACGGCATCAACGACGGCGACAAAATCGACATCGTTGACAAAACAAAATTCGACACCACCCGCGTCGACGAAACCATCGCCAACCTGCTCGACGCCACCGCCGCCCTCATGCAAAAACACGGCCTGACCCCCGCCAACACCGCCGCCATCGGCATCAGTTGCGGCGGCCCCCTCGACAGCAAAAAAGGCCTCATCATGTCGCCCCCCAACCTCCCCGGCTGGGACAACATCCCCATCGTGGAGCACTTTGAAAAACGCCTCGGCGTGAAAACCGCCGTGCAAAACGACGCCAACGCCTGCGCCCTCGCCGAGTGGAAATTCGGCGCCGCGCGCGGCTACAGCAACGCCATCTTCCTGACCTTCGGCACCGGCATGGGCTCCGGCCTGATACTCGACGGCAAACTCTACGCCGGCACCAACGACAACGCCGGCGAAGTCGGCCACATCCGCCTCGAAAAAACCGGCCCCGTCGGCTATGGAAAAGCCGGCTCCTTCGAAGGCTTTTGCAGTGGCAGCGGCCTCGCCCAGATGGCCCGCGTCAAGGCGATGGAAAAATTGCAAATGGGCGAACCCGTTTCCTTCTGCAAAACCGCCGCCGACCTGAACAACCTCACCGCCAAAACCGTCGCCGAGGCCGCCGAGTCCGGCGACCCGCTCGCAAAAGAAATCTACCGCGAATGCGGCCACTATCTCGGCAAAGCCCTCTCGATACTCATCGACGTGATAAACCCCGAAATCATAGTCTTGGGCAGCATCTATTGCCGCGCGCAAAAACTAATCGAACCGTCGATGCAAGAAGTCATCGATTATGAAACCATTATACACACGCGCCGAGTCTGCAAAATCGTCCCCGCCGGCCTCGGTGAAAGCATCGGCGACTACGCCGCGCTATCGGTCGCGCTGAATATTATTCCTGAATGAATCCCATGGGCACTTTGAAAAATCCAACAAAGGAGGGGGAGCTTCCAGCTCCCCTCGAGGGGAGCAAGATGCTCCCCCTCCTCTAAAAACCAATTTTTCAAACTGTCCATTAGGCGTGTTGGGGTATGGGCTTTTTCGATATGCAATGGCGCGAAGCGCCTTGGAGTGCGGCACTCCTGTGCCGCTTTGTCATGTCGCAAGGTCGCAAGGCGGGCAGAGCGTTGAAAAGCGGCAGAAGACTGCCGCACTCCAAGACGCTTCGCGCCAAAAACAGGCGTTTCATTATACCCCGACACGTCCATTGGCCTGTTTGAAAACCGCGGCAGCACCGTGGCGCAGGCTGCCAGCCCGTGAAGTAGCACGGGCCGCCAGCCCGTGCCACTCACTCCACCCAGCAGGCTGCCAGCCCGCGCCATGGCGCCTCGCGGCTGAAAAAAAAGGTTTTCCGCTGTTTCCGATGGCTTGGAAAGCCGGTTTTCATGCCGAAGGCATGAGCTTGGAACCCCAACGGGGTTCTGCCCTCCAGCCCAAGGTTGCCCGAGTCTGCGAGGGCTACCTTGGGTTTCCGAAAACAAAACCATCAACCCCAACGGGGTTGTGGCCTCTGCCTCACCACACAAGGCCGCAACCCCGTTGGGGTTGGGGATTATTATCATACGTCAGCCCAGGGTAGCCCTCGCGGACTCGGGCAACCCTGGGCTGGAGGACACAACGCCGTTGGCGTTGATTTCGCCGCCAGACATTCAAAGTAGCGGAGACCCAAAAAAAAAGAGGGGCTTGTTCGCCCTGCCCAAAAAGCCGCCATTGACCCAAGCGAGGGTTTTCATCCTCATTCGCCGCGCAAAATATTTCACCAACCCAGAAACCATAATCACATAAACAAACCTAATTTCGCGTAGCTTCGGCTGCTCTCCAGATCAAAATTACCAGTTTTGTGGAAAAGGCAGCGTCGAGGCGCGACTCCATCAGGGGCGCGCCGCGACGTTCTTTTCCGGGCGCCTGGTAATGCCTGATCTGGGACGTGCGTAGGCGCGTCCCACTTTTTTCAGGCATTATTTTCCGTCCGGCAAAGAACAGCCATTTGCGGCTGAACGAAACGCGAACGTTCAGCCATGTCCAAAAAACACATTGCAGCGTCCGCAAGCGTCGGTGCCGCCGCGCCGCCACTTCCGGCGCGGCTTCTCGAAATCCTCTCCGCGCTTCCGATGGATGCGTGGGTGGAAAACTCCACGGGGGAAATCCTCGCGCAGGGTAACGCGCGCGTCCCGCGTGCAGACATGGCGCGTCCCGCGCCATGCCCATTGCATAAAAACGCGGGCAGGTATGCCCACGCTCCCAGTGTCCGGCGGGACGCCGAACACGGCACGCGGGACGCGCGCGCTCCCCAAACCACGACCTATCCCCTGCCGCCAATCAAGGGATGCCCGCGAGACCTGCGCCTCGTCACCCATGTTCCCGACGCGCGTGAAAACGACTGCCACGTCCGCGTGGTTTCAGCGCTTCTCGCCCAGTTGCTGGGCGAAGCGCGTCACGACGACCTCCCGTTCACGCCGCAACAACGCGCTGTCTGCGACGAACTTTCCCGCGGCCTCAGTTGCAAGGAAATTGCTTACAAACTCGGCATCTCGCACACTGCGGTGCGCATCCACCTCTCTCGCATGAGAACCCGCCTTGGCGAAGGCATAATCCCCCGCCTTCGCCGGCGCCCGGGCAAGTCGAAACGCCCTTAATCACAAGCATCACGTTGGGCGCCAATTGAAACTAACTGAAACTAACGCGAGCTTTTCATCGAAGCAACGCGCCTGTGTATTTATTTCGTGCAGCACATGCAACTCCCGCGCAACAACAGCAATATAAAAGAGACCTGAAACAAGCCGCGAAACTCCGCCTTTCGAACAACTGTAAACCGTAAACCGTAAACTGTAAACTACCCGAAACTGTAAACCGTAAACAGTAAACAGTAAACTTTTTCTTCCTGCCATGAGCCACAGCCTCACACGCATTCGCAAACTTTGTGCCGTTTCATGCCTGCTTGCCGGAATTATAATTTTCCCGGCATCCTCCACGGCGGCGGAGACAACAAGAACCGTCAGGCTGGACGGCAAAACTGTCCTTGTTCCCGAAACAAAGATCACGCAAGGGACAACCCCTGTCGCCTCATTCCTATTCGTTGGCGCGTGGGAAACCACGGCGGTGAAAATTCAAACGCCCCTCTGCGACATCGATGCGAACGCCGGCGCCGTTCTCATCGATTCCCCGCAAACACTCCTGAAAGGCTCCAAAACAAAGGTGCTCACATCGGACGATGTGGACAAGTTTCTCAACGATGTTGCATGGGGGCCACGGCAGACGACGCACCTTGCGTTCAATATAACATCGCCCAAGCGCCAGCCCGCCGTGGTGGTGATAAACACCAACTTTGACGCCGCGCTTTTTCAAAACGGCGCGTTCTCCGGCTCCGTGAGCGGCCCCGACGCGCGCAACGCGGGCGGGCGCGGCTACTTTCCCGTCATGCTCGAGGCGGGGGCAAACATCATGAACATCAAGCTGCTTTCCTATCGCGGGAAGCCCCAGTTCCAAATGGCCGTCTGCACCGACCATTCGCTTGACCTCGCCGCCGCCTGGCAGCCTCGCCACGGCCTGCTGAAAAAACTCGTCTATTCCGCGACGGGGGACGAGGAGCCTGTCAGGCTCGACTGGAATCCAAACCTGAGTTTTTCACTCTCGCTTGAAGTGCGCGATGTGTCTACCGACAAAATTGTATACCAGCGCGACCGCGCGCGCCGTGGCAGGGTGATTGGGGAGGAGGACACCGACTTTGATTTTGCCCCCGGCATTTATGAAATCACCTATCATTCAAAAAATGAAAACACCTCGGAATTTTTCATGATAGGGCAGCCGGCGGATATGTTCACCAAATTGCAAGACTCCCTGGAAAAATACACGCCGGATTCGGAATCCAAACTCGACATCCGGGCGCAATTGCGACGCGCCCGGATACTTCTGGTGGAAAAAGTCCAAAACACCTACGCCAGGGAATGGCAGGAAAAACTCGCCTACACATTCAGTTGCCTCGCCACCTTCGAGCGCCTGTTGAAAGGCGGCGCGACAAACATCGCCAAAGACCAGCCGGGCCTCCACATCCGCGGTTTCGTTTCCGGGCAGGACAGCTCCAATCAATTCTACAGGCTTTATATTCCCACGACCTACAAACCCGGCGAACCGCTCCCCCTGCTCGTGATACCGGCCGCACGGATGAGCAGCAGGCAGCCAAAACCCTTTGTCGCGGGGCCGATTATTAGAAACCACCGAGAGGCGCTGCTTTGGGCGAAATCCGCGGAACAACACGGATTTGCCCTGCTGTGGCCCGGCTACGCGGGCGCTCCGGATGGCTATTCCTACGAGTCCGTGCATATCAACGAGGCAATCCAGGCGGTCGAAAAAGACTATGCCATAGATACCCATCGCATCAGCGTGTATGGAACATGCAGCGCCGGCTACAATGCCGGGCGGCTTGTCCAGGAATACAACAACCGCTTCGCCGCCATTGTCTACGATCTGGCCGTGTTTGACCTCTCCCTGGACGGCATACAATCATCGCCGTCGTTGATGGAATGGTATACCACCGTCAATCCAAGCCGCCATGTAATCGACAACAAGAACATCAAGATATTCGTGCTGCATGACGACACCCGTCTCCCCGGACACGGCCCGCTGGAGCTTACAAAAGACTTTCTTGAACGCGCCTCGAAAATACGGAGCGATGTTGCCAGTTATATAAGCGACCATCCCATAACAATGGGGGAGCGCATGGACAAGGCGTTTTCCTGGCTGGCCTCTTGCAAGAATGAAAAGCCCGATGACAAACGCTCCAACTTCCTCGCGAATGCTGGCTACACAGGCCCCATCATGGAAATTTTCGCCACGCCGTTGCTCATCGTCGAGGGCACTCACGCGCAAGGCGGCGACTTGGAAAACATCCACAACGTCGTGGAATCCCTCAAGGTGGATTATAAAAAATATTTTCGCGGCGCGCAATGCGCGGTCAAAAAAGACGACGAGGTGACGCAGGACGACATTGACACCCACTCCCTGATTTTGGTTGGCAACCCGCAAAGCAACAGCGTCTGGGAAAAGTTGCAGCCGAAACTCACGGTGAAAATGACACCCATCGCGGCCATGTATGGTAATGACAGGCTGACCGGCGCCCAGCCGTTTCAAGCCATCGTCCGCCATCCCGCCGCGGACGGCAAATATATCCTGCTGATTGGGGCAGGCGACTTGCGAAGCCTCGCTCAAGTCACGACCGACAAACTCTTCACCGCATGGTATGACTGTTTCCTCTACTCCCCCGACAAAATCATCAGCAAACTTGACGCGCTAGGCGCGCGAAGTGGCAAGTAGCAAGTGGCAAGAACTCCGAATTCCAAACCAACTGTAAACTGTAAACCGTAAACTGTAAACTTCATATACTATGAACCTAACGACCAAAAAACTAATCTTCATTATCGCGTCCCTGCTGGCCGTCATTGCCATCACGGCATCCTGCTCCAAGGAACCGCAGGCGGGCGATGCAAAGAAAGCGAAAAAAACGGTCAAGGTGGATACTATCGCCCCCGCGGGACAAAACACCCTGAACGCGACACGCTCCGGCCAGTATGCCAATCTCACATGGCACGTCGGCAAGAGCGGCAAAATCTCCCAAGTTTATGTTTTGCGAAGCCTGACAGGCGTGAAAAAACGCAGCAGGGTCGCCGACCTTGATCCCAGCGCGACCAGCTTCAAGGACTGCCTGCCAAACGCGAACGCCCAGTGGTATTGGGTCCGGGTGATCGCCGACGATGGAAAATTCCAGGACATCGGCCCGGTCAGGGTTGCCGCCGACAGGGCCGGCGCGGCCAATTATATCAAGCAGGACACGGACTACAAAGCCACCATTACCAGAACCGATGATGTCGCCACCATTGCGTGGGATTTTCCGGGGAATGAGTATAAATCGATAACCGTGGCGCGCTACCCGCGCCCGGTGTCCGAGCCGTTCAACGGTCCGAAAGACGGCGCGATTAAGATGACAACGATGGAGGCGCGTTCGCAATACACCGACGCGCTGCCGGACCCCAACGCCGACTACTGGTATTGGTTCCGCGTCACCCTGAAAACGGGCGCCGTCATATACAAAGGCCCCGTCAAGGCCGAATACCCCAAGCGCACCTTGCCCTCGGCGAAAAGTGGCAAGTAGCAAGTAACAAGTGGCAAAAACTAAAAACACTGAACTCTGGCCAGCGTCCCCTTAACCTTAACCTTAACCTTAACCTTAACCCTTAACCTTTATCCATGAACATCCGCATCTCGAACCTTATAATCGCCACCTTGATTTCATTCACCTGCGCATCAGCCCGCGCGCAAATTGTGAAAAGCGTGACCAGCGGGGAGGTGTCCTATGCAACCTACACCTACAACGGCGAAACCTACACCACCAACAACGAAAGTGGCTGGATCACGGCGCCCAACAGCTTCACCGGTCCCGATTACACCGGCAGCCAGAGCATAACCTTAGACATGGGCGATGATCCTCAGGACATCGCGGGTTACGTTCTCTATTCGCGAGACGATGGTTCCTCTGATGTTTACAATCAATTCCCGCGCGACTGGGTGGTTTCAGGTTCCATGGATGGGATAAATTTTTATGAAATGGACAGGCAAACGGATGTCGCGCAACCCACTCGCAGCAACCAGGAATATCGTTATATGGGGTCTCATGGGGGGTCCTATGGAAAACTTCGTTATATAAGAATAACCATCACTCGTGCAAGATGTGATCAGGCGGCAATCGGTGAAATCGTCTTTGCCAACAGCTTCGATCCTGGACCAGGCCCTGGCCGTGACGGTGACATGGGCGGTTTTGGGGGCAATGGTGGTAGTGGTGAATCAGAGCCTGCTGAAGGAAATGGCGGCAAGGACAAGTCCGATGCAAAAAATCCGTCCAATGACACCACTGGAAAATCTGGAGACTCGTCTGGTGGCAGCGGCGCTGTCGGTGGCGGCGGCGCTGTCGGTGGCGGCGGCGTTGGTGGTGGCGGCGGCGTTGGTGGTGGCGGTGGCGCTGGTGGCGGTGGCAGCTACGGCGAGGCTGATGTCGCGGAGCGTCGCGCGCTGGAAGATTGGCTGCGCCAGGTGGACGCTGCAGCCCAAGCGGATTTGGATAATGCCAAGAAAGCGGCGCAGGACAAAGCGAACAACTTTGCAAAAAGCCGCGCATGGCAGTATGCTAGTGGAAATAGCGGCGTCCATGGCGAAAATGAACCCGTCGAAACTACCACTACCGACCCCATTACTGGCATCACCACCACAACCGACACCTTTTCTGATGGTTCCTCAACCATTACCAAAACCAATCCTAACGGCTCCACATGCACCACCTATAAATGGGGCGACGATGAGATCACCACTATCTGCCTTGGCGCGAATCCCTTTACGCTCGACGGCAATGTCAGCCGCAAAGTCACCGACTTGAGCATGACCGGCAGCGAACCGCTTGAGTGGAGCCGTTATAATAACAGCCAGCCGCGCGTGATTGTCCCCGCGTTCGGCCAGGGTGCCTCATGGCGGCACAACTGGCAGTATGAATTGCAGGCCCGCAGCGACGAAACGGGCGATCATCTTCTCCTCATTTATCCATCGGGCATACGCCGCACCTTCGACCGGCAGGCGGACGGTTCTTTTGCGACGCTCCACGAGCGTTATGAGGAAACGGCGCGGCTCGATGGCAATAACGTGGTAATCACCACGCCGGAAGAAGACACGCTGGTGTTCGAGCCGGTGCCCGCCTCCGCTTCCGCCGCGCAGGCCACCGACGGAATCTACCGCATCATCACCCTCACAAACAAAGATGGCCTTGCGACAAACTTCGATTACGACAACGACACCGGCCTCCTCCAACACATCACCAACGACGCTGGAAACCAAATCTCGCTCTCCTACGAAACCGTGGCCGGTCTGCCCTGCATCAGCAGGGTTGAGACGAGCGACGGACGCGCCGTTGATTATGAATATATAACCAGAACCGACTCGTCCGCGGCAGGGCAGCGGCAGAAATACGCGGTGCTCAAGAGCGCCATCTACGGCGACGGCACGAGCGCCGAGTATAAATATGATTTCATAACCCCCGGCCTCCCTCCGCTGCTGGTGGAGGCCGACGACCCCCGCTACATCGGACGCGCCACGCACATCGGCTATCGCTACAACAAAACGCAGGAGTATGGCACAATCCACCAAGAATTTAATCCCGACACCGGCCAGGCCTACGCGACGTTGAAGTTTGACGCCAACGACCCCGAAAAGCGCGTCGTGAGCTACACGGACGACCGCGCCATCGTGTATCGCGTGCCCGAAGGCACCAATGGAAGACCCACCGAGGAAACCGACTCGCTCGGACGCAAGAGCACATGGAGCTACGCCAGCGGCGGCGCCGAATCGCTGGAAGAAGAAACCAACGCTGACGGCACGGGCGTCAGCTATACACGCGACGCGAAAGGCAAAGTCATCCACGAGTCGCACAACAACGGCTTGGAAGTTGACATCCAACGCGACGCGAACGGCAAAATCATCAAAACCGCCGACAACCGCGGCCACTCCGCCGAATATGCGCGCGACACCAAAGGCCGCGTCACCCAACTCACCAAAACCAATAATGGCAACGGCGGCGCCAACGCCAACCCGAACTCCACCACCAACAACGGCAACCCCGATTCCAATAACGCCAACGCCAACTCGCTCACAAACAATGGCAATCCTAACTCAAATAACGGCAAAGGTAACGGCAACAGCAACGCCAACCCCAACTCGCAGACCAACAACGGCAATCCCACTTCAAACAACGGCGGCGCCACCTCCAACAACGGCGTAGGCTCTCAAGTCGCCCCCGGCCAAGTCAAAAAACTAGCCTTCGCCTACGACGACAACGGACGCCTCTTGCGCGCCGATTACGACGACGGCACCTACGAAGAGTTCACCCGCAACGCCAAAGGCAACGTCACCACCAAGCGCGACCGCAAAGGCGGCATGCACCACTACACCTACGCGAAACGCGGCCTCATCAACTCCGAAACCGACCCCGCTGGCGCGACCACCAACTACACCTACAACCAATACGGACAGCTCGCCTCCCGCACCGACCCCCTTGGCCACGCCACCACATGGAAACGCGACGAACGCGGCCTCATCACCAAACAAGTAAACCCCGACGGCACCGCCCGCCTGTATTCCTACGACAAATACGGACGCAAAACCTCCGAAACCGACCCCCTCAACCGCACCGCCACCACCGACTACGACAGCCTCGGTCGCGTCACCACCCAAACTGACTTCGCCGGACGCGCCACCCGCTACGACTACACCGAAACCCCCGGCGGCTGCGGCACCTGCACCCTCGCCACCAAACCCTCGCGCATAACGCGCCCCGACGGACGCACCGACGAATTCCTCTACGACACCGAAGGCCGCATGCTCATGCGCTCCGCCGCCGCCGGCTCCGCGCAAGAAGCCGTCACCCTCTACGCCTACGACGACGCCGACAACCTCACCCAGCAAACCAACCCCGACGGCACCGTCATCCACCACACCTACGACATCGACCACCACCGCACCTCCACCACCGACACCCTAGGCCGCACCACCCGCTGGACCTACGACACCGATGGCCGCGTCCTCTCCGTCACCGACCCCTCCGGCCGCACCACCGACAACGCCTACGACGACGACGGCAACCTCATCTACACCGCGGCCCCCGACGGCACCGAACGCACCTACGAATACGACACCGCCCGCCGCCGCACCGCCGCCACCAACGCCCTCGGCAAAACCACCCGTTGGAACTACGACGCCGCCACCGGCAACCTCGCCTCCGTGATAGACGCCGCCGGTGGCCAGCGCCGCTACACCTACGACTCCGCCAACCGCCGCACCCGCGCCGACCTCCCCGACGGCACGAGCCAAACCCTCACCTACAATGCCGCCGGTCGCCCCGCCCAAACCACCACCCCCGACGGCGCCACCATCACCTACGAATACGACGACATGGGCCGCATCACCTCCCGCACCACCACCCCCGTCGCCGGCGCCACGCCCGCCGCACCCGCCACCACCCGCTACACCTACGACGCCGCCGGCCGCTGCACCTCCGTCACCGACCCCCTCAACCGCACCACCACCTACGACTACAACGCCGCCAACCAAGTCACCCTCACCACCTACCCCGACGGCACGACCACGCAAAAAGAATACGACGACGCCGGCCGCGTGACCGCCGCCACCGACCAACTCGGCCACGCCACCACCTACACCTACACCGCCCTCGGCGACATCGCCACCGTCACCGACGCCAACGACAACACCTACACCTACGCCTACGACGAAATGCGCCGCCGCACAGCCATGACCTACCCCGACGACACCACCGAACAATGGACCTACGACCCCGCCGGCCGCCTCGCCACCTACACCAACCGTGCCGCCCAAACCAAGACCATCACCTACAACCTCGACGGCCAGCCCGAATCCGAAACCTGGTCGCCCGCCGGCTGCGCCCCCGACGTGCATTACACCTACGACGCTAACGGCCGCCGCGCCAGCGCCGACAACGGCACCGCCCTCCTCACCTACACCTACGACCAAGCCGGCCACCTCCAAACCGAAACCACGGACATGCACGCCATCGCCCCCAACATGGCCCCGCAAACCGTCACCTACCAATACGACGACCTAGGCCGCCAGTCCGGCCTCATCTATCCCGACGGCACAACCGCCAGCTACACCTTCGACTCGCAAAACCGAGTCACTGCCATTACTGACCAAACCGGCAAAACCCTCGCCGCCTACACCTACGACTCTGCCGGCCGCCGCTCCACGCTCACCCGCGACATCGGCATCACCACCCATTACAACTACGACGCCGCCGGACAACTTCTCGACATCACGCACCAAGGCCCTGCCGGCAGCACCCTCGCCTCCGCCGCCTACACCTACGACGACCTGGGCCGCCGCACCTCGATGACCCGCGACGACACCCAAACCGACACCTACCACTACGACGAAACCGGCCAGCTAACCGAAGTCGACTACAGTAGCACGGGCTTCCAGCCCGTGGGTTCGAGTGGCACGGGCGACTCGCCCGTGGACGGCGAAGCCGCCGACTCGAGTAGCACGGGCTTCCAGCCCGTGAATTCCGACAACGCCACCCCCCGCACCGAAACCTTCACCTACGACGCGCTAGGCAACCGCGTCGACCACACCGACACCGCCACCGGCCTCACCGAACACTACGAAACCAACGCCCTCAACCAATACACCCAAATCACACAACAAACCAGAGACGATAATAACGAAGCCACCGATGCTGCCGCACAGTCAGAAGAAAATGCCACCGACGCCACCGCTGCCGCACCCTCCGACGAGTCCCAGCAAACCGACCAAACTCAAGACGCAAGCGCCGACGACACCCAAACTCCCCAATCCACGGCTTCCTCCTACTCGCTACCCGCTACTCGCTCCTCGCTACTTTCTTATGACGCCAAAGGCAACCTCCTCGCCGACGGCAAACACTGGTATGCCTACGACGCCCAAAACCGCCTGACCGAAGTGCGCACCCTGACCGACTCGGCGCAGTTCTATTACGACGCCAGCAACCGTTGCATCCTGCGCGTGTATGCCAAATTTGAGTCGGGCGCCTGGGTGACGGACGAGGAAAATTCAGTTGCAATGATTTACGACCGCTCTTGGAATCTGCTCGCGGACTACGATATGAACGGCAAGGTGAAACGCGACTATGTTCACGGAACAAAGACCGACGAGGTGATATGCGCTGGCGGCCTGTATCCCCTGACCGACGCCCAAGGCAGCGTCCTCGGTGCCGCCAACGAAACCGGCGCGCTCGAATCCACCTACACCTACGAAGCCTTCGGAAGACTATCGTCCTCCCGCACGGTCTCATCCGACTACCGCTTCCTCTTCGCCGGCCGCGAGCGCCTTGCGCAATTCGGCCTGACCGAAATGCGCAACAGGTATTATTCCACGTCACTAGGTCGCTTCATCAACGCCGACCCAAGCGGCTTCAACGGCGGCATAAACTTGTATGCTTATTGCTACAACAGCCCAAGCAACAAAACCGATCCCTTCGGCCTAAATTGTCTGGCGACTACTACTTCGGGCACCACGATCAACCCGTATAACCCGATCACTCAACCCAATGAGTATGCCCAATATGAAGCTCAACAAATGTCGAATTATGCGGGCCAAATGCAGGCCATAATGCAGCAGGCAGAAGATTTATCTGTCGGCTTACTCCCTGGAACCCAACTGGCAGGTTTTTGGTTAGGAATGGACGGGGATTCAATCGTCGTTGTTCCAATTATAGAGGTTGGTGATCTTCCTGAATTATATATAAATAGCCAAGCTCTGGCAGAAGCTGCCTTTATGGCAATAACATTTTTTGCGGAACCTGATATCCCCAAAAAGGTAGTTAGTGGCCCAGACCAAGCGAACATGCCCACAGAAACACAAACGCAACCACAGTCTCCATCTACTCCGACTGCGGCCGGGCCAGCCGGCCCCGATCCGACTCCCACGCCGACTCCTGATCCGACTCCCACGCCGACTCCCACGCCGACTCCTGATCCGACTCCCACGCCGACTCCCGATCCGACTCCTTTGCCGACTCCCGATCCGACTCCTTTGCCGATCGATCCCCTGCCAATCGATCCTTTGCCTATCGAGCCTTTGCCAATCGATCCTTTGCCTATCGAGCCCTTTCTTCCGTTCTTATGATCTTATTTCCATTTAATGCTTGCGAACTTATTTAATTTAATGAATGATACGCAATATGTTTCATAAACTTCTTTTCAAATTTGCTTGTTTTCTAGCGAAGACTGCAATATCTGCTCGAAGAGCAACTGGCATGACTGGAAACATAGATGGTATAACTATTTACTGTAGAAATACCGATTTTTTTGACTTCTACACGAATGTATTATCTATATTAAAATCAGATGATCCGTTAAGTTATATTCGCGTAAAAAACAATGTATCCTCAATTATAGAAACGGAAGTGTTGTCAGGAGGGAAAAAAGCAAGTTTTTACTTTGGCTGCTATACTAAGACATTTTATGATGACTTTAAAATGAAAAAACGAAAAGAAGTCGGATATCGTTATGTCGCAGCCTATCTGTTACGGTATGCTATCCGCATAAGATTATTTCATGGTTTTCATCAAAAAAAAATTGGAACGCCCTCATATGACAAAAAATATATGAAATTATCTATTATTGCAGTGAAGAAAGAGCTTAATTGCAGCAAATCATTAAAATGTAGTGATTTGCAGATACAATATATACAAAACTGGTTATCAGAGGCGCAAGCGAGGGTAGCGGCTCTTGAGGGCCAAGCCAAGGCCAAGCCAAAGGGGTCAGGTTTTTCTTTTTGCAGTGACATGAAACACGAAACAAACAAACAACAATGAAAACACACTCAACAGATTTCACATGCCTGCATACGAGGATGCTTCCGATGTTG
>Ga0123357_10002470_pt1 | contig 20641 bp, 12 predicted proteins | sample TergutEmb28metaG_FD_89873 | JGI IMG/M metagenome (GOLD analysis project Ga0123357, IMG submission 89873) | Embiratermes neotenicus P4 segment gut microbial communities from Petit-Saut dam, French Guiana - Emb289 P4 | ecosystem: Host-associated > Arthropoda: Insects > Digestive system > Gut ... | reverse complement strand
TTCACTTTTTTTTTTAACACCCACCACACGGATACCAGTCATAAGACAGTTTGCTAAGTTTTAGTACGGCGTATGTGCGAGTATGCCCCTGCTGTCTCTATCCATCTATCTTATACAGCTTTCAGTACGTATTCTGTAATTCCGCCTTTGATGAAAAATATATTCAGATCCTGTTTGAAACGGATCATATCTAAGAAGCTGCAATGTCTTTCGATCCACCAAAGGCTCCTCTCTGCAACGAGTACGTTGTTGCTTCGTTGTGTGATTTACAGTATCAAAGACGGAAGCGTGAATCCCAAAGTGTCTCTTACATATATCGAATACTGTCACCGAGTGAGTGAACACAAAGAGGCAGTGCGCCAAAAACGGTTGTCAAGCTTTGCCATTACGCCAAATATCCCCACTCACGCCAGCGGTCGAGTGCGCAGGATTCGAGTGTTTATCAGTGGGTTGGTGGAAACGAGATAATACAGAACCGTCCAGTAATTTCTGAACACCGTATTCTGACAGTTACGACCTACATCCATGTCCTTCACGTGACGGTCAGTGCTAAAACAAGTTAAGGAAATGTAGGCGTACAGTAAATTCTGGTACTTTGGCCATACTGAGTCCTTAGATTTTCAGCCTGTAAACGTTAACCTTTGATACTGCCTTATCCAACAATACGACAGCCAAACAAGCACACTGTTAGTGCCCTGCGAGAAGTTCAAAAATGCGAATGCGTTATTCTAATATGGGCCTTAAAATGATTTCTTATTCACCGCGCTCAGTTTTATAACACCACTCATTCACGCACCAACATGGTACACCAGAGAATATAATTATCTCGTTTATCATTGTTTCCGACATGTTTCGAACTCTGAACAGCTATCTTCAAGGAAAACCGTAGTGAGTTAATAACTAACTCAAGGATATTAGAAGATATTAGAAGGCTTCGACACCAGGCATATTATATGTGATATTTCTGAGGCAATATGATAATTCCTTGTAAATCTAGAGTTGGTAACACCCGAACCAAGGTGAGAATCCAGGAATTCCTGTCTGCGTTACGCAATTGACGGTAATTTAGTGAGACAATGTCAGACACACCGTTTTAAATAAGCGAAAAATCAAATCTGGCAACTGAACTAAGTTCCGTGTAAAAGAAGCGTACTGTACCAATGATTTAGCACGTTAGGCGCGGAATGCGTACATCATCGATAATTCATTAGAACAGAAGTGTCTGCAGAGCGGCGATGCGCTTCCCTCTCTGTAAATCTGAGGCACGCATTACTAGGGCCAGTAACTCTCTGGTATCCATCCTGAGGAATATGGATTACGGTTAGGCCTGAATGTTTCTATCGTTCGTAGGGAACTCCTCATTCATTCCGCAGTCTGTCTTACGACAGGTCCACAGCCTCTTTCCAAATCGTGTTCTCCATAGAGCGCGATATATTGCTTCCTCTTTCAATCTCCAGTATCTTCTCGTCTCCTGAAGATCATCCAGTAGCTACTCACGTCTTCTTCTTCTTCGGCTTTCCACCACTTCCATCCTTGCTTCTATCTTTACTTCAATAACGCGCTTCAAAAGGCAGTTCCTACGCAAAATGTGACCATTCCAGTTATCCTTCCTTCTTTTTATTGTGTGTAGGATATTTCTCTCCTCTTTGACTCTACGCAATACTTCTTCATTTCTCACACGATCCGTCCAACTGATCTGCTACATCCATCGCGTGGAATACTGAATACTGCTATTCTCCTTACTTTATGGGCATTTAAACTGAAACCACGTACACATTGTACACAATATCAAACACTGGTTGGTGGAACCGAAGGTTAAACGTGTCTGTTTTATATAAGGACTCAGTGCGTACCGCGCAGTAAACACTCTCCGCATCTGTTATACAAAACCAATCTGCTAATGCTGTGTAAGGCAAAAGTTGCTGTTTGTTCTGAGATTCGTACAAAACACATAAACGCAGTGTGAGAACCAAGTAGAATTTTTGAATGTTAAACCTGGTGGTGCGTAAAGTAATCGCAAGGCTTTAAAAGGTAAACTTCTGAATCTAAAGTACAGCATGTACACTCCCTTCTCGATGATTAATCAGGTTTCAAGAAACTACTTCTTGTGGATTCTGTCTACAAGTGACAGTGATATCCTGAAAGTTTTACTTTGATCTCACAAAGTATTATCAGAAATTCTGAACTAGACAATTCACAGAAATACGTTTGTAGTTGTACACCTACAATAATTATTACGTATAATGGAAAGCACCAAATATTAATAGGTGCACTGAAGTCAAATATTTTTGTAAAAATTAAATTCTTCAGATTGATTTAGGTTACTCGGGGTTAAACAAATGAACAACACCTGCCCCCATCAGCATGTACTCTAGCCGAAACACGTGATAAAAACTTGACGTAACAGTCTCTAATAACATATTTGCCAATATAAATAATATTCATGTTTCCGATTTTGATATGAATGACAGGTTGTCAAGCCGTGTTATTTTCTTACCCTCTACCATTATTCCTCTTTTTGCCTCATACTGAGAAATGAACATCTCTCCTTCTTGTAAAACAACGGATAAAGACAAAGCGCTACGTTAATATTGCGGTATTCTGGGAATTGACATAGTGTAAAGTGGTAGATAGGCTACACCGAATCTTTGAAACCTGCTGCTTCTTCCTAAAGAAGAAGAGCGGATCTGGAAATCCTGAAGGACAGAGATCACATGGAGGACTTGAGCATAGATGGGGCCGACACTAAAACTGGTCTTACATAAATATGACTGGATGATGTGAACTGAAGTAACCTAGGATCAGGATACAGATCAATCAGTGTCCGACTCTTTGGAACATGGCAACCAATCATCGGGCTCAAGAAAAGGCTCAGAATTTGATGAGATGACCAAATATAAGCACATTAAGGACTGTTCCAAGGATGGTTATAGTTTTCGTAAGTAAGATAGAATAATAGGAACGGCTTATCTTCCTTCCAGTGTGCTGTTCGTCAACACACCTATGCAACAGAATTATTTATTTAACGATTCGTTCTCTAGCTGGCTGCGGTTAGTACTTTAAACTTCACCCTATTAATTAATTCATTTCGTTGGTCTCTCTCTCTCTCTCTTTCTCTCTCTCTCTCCCACTCTCTGAAGAAATATAAGCTATATTTCACACTATTTAATAGTCTGAACTTCCAAAAGTGTTTTAATTTATGAAAGCGATCTTTGCATTCAGCTTTACAGCGAAAGATTTATTTCTGTTTCACGCAGCTATTACAGGACACACTTTAATTACGTACTTCATCTTCTTAACTAACATGTACATTATCATTATCCGCGTCATGCAGGCGCGAATGAAGCCGTAACACACTCAGAAAACTTATTTATTCTATTCGTATTTTTGTCAAAGCAGTTATGACACCGTGCTGAAATTTGATAGGTGATATGAACGTTCGGAGGATCATACTGCCTCCCTCATTGGTGTTGAACCGACCACATCACAACACGCTGTCAGAACTCGGAATATTACTACTTAAACGTTAAATGACATGAAAATCCTCAAATGTTTTATTTATTTTATACTTTTAGACTTTCTCAGATACGTTATGAACTACGAGTATATAAACTAACAAGTGTGCTTAGTGGCAGTACACCTGTATCCTCTCGTGTTACGTAGTTACACACGGTGCCAGCTATATACACATATTAATACCTTCTACTGCCGGTCCCAGAGGCCGCGCGGTGCAAGGCGTTGTGTCTGCGGCCACTCGCCTTCTGAGATTGTGGGTTTGAATCCCGCCGGGGGCAGGGATGTTTGTTTTGTGTTGTATGTTGTCAGGTAGAGGTCTCTGCGACGAGCTGATCACTCGTCCAGAGAAGCCCTACCGACTGTGGTTAGTCGTTGTGTGTTTCCTAGAAACCTCAGGAATAAGAAGGTCATAGACCGCGTTGGGTCACAGCACCATAGGAAAAATAAACCACCTTCTACTAGGTCCCTGTCACGCAAGACATATTGTTATATTTACTTTACTGTTGCAGTATGGACACGTGACAAGCAAGTATCCATTTCTCTACCGACCATGATAAAATGTTACTATGTTGCACCAACCCTTTGAATCGTGAAGTTAATGGGAGGACTCTATTTTAAGAGTTCAGTTCGCACCTCAGTGTTTATATCTCACAATCATAGCAAAACAGGGTAGGCAATGTACATATAAAGTAACAATGTGGGGTGTTGGCGCAACCATTGTTACAATATAATCGCAACAATACCTTGTATGTCTTGCTGACCTACATGTCACAGTCAAAAATATGAAAGTGTTGAATGTTGCACAAAATTGATTTTGTGGCGGGTTTATGTCGCCGGCCACAATAAGACCTACTTATATCGACATATAAAGTACACCGACCCCGACATTTTTGTCCTATTTTAAACAAATTTGAAACTTCCCGACTGATTTTTATAAAAGTCCTCAATAATAGACTTCACGGAAATCCGCGGGAGCCGCGCTGATAAATGCCGACATATAGAGAGACGGACGGAAGGACAGGACGAAGCTAATAGGCGCTTTTCGCTACTATACGAACGCATATAAAATCTGTTCCTGTACACGCGATGTGGGTATACAGGAGGAGTATAAGCTTAGTCAATACAAGGATGTGGTTACAGTATATTTTACTAGATGTATATAAAGTTGCCTGTTGTTTTGTATGAGTGTGAAACTTGGTCGTTCACATTGAGGGAGGAACGTAGACTGAGGGTGTTTGAGAACAGAGTGGTGAGGAGAATATTTGGGCCTAAGAAGGACGAAGTGACAGGGGAGTGGAGAAAACTAAATAATGAGCAGCTTAATGATCTGTACTGCTCAACCAATATTGTTCGGGTGAAGAAATCGAGAAGAATGAGATGGGCGGGGCATGTAGCGCGTACAGGGGAGAGATGCGTATTCAGGGTTTTGAAAAGGAAACCTTAAGGAAATAGAACACTTGGGAGACCCAGGCGTAGATTGAAGGATAATATTAAGATGCACTTTTAGGAAGTGGGATGTGTGGGTGTGAACTGGATCGAGCTGGCTCAGGATAGGGACAGGTGGTGGGCACTCGTGACTAAAGTAATGAACCTTCGGGTTCCATAAAATGTGAAAATTTCTTCACTAGCTGAAAATCTGTTAGCTTCTCAAGAAGGACTCTGCTCCATGGAGTAAGTGAAGGAAGTATATAAAGTCAAAAGTAAGACTGTACGGACAGATCATAAGTTTACAAACAAGAATCGTTACAAATATCTTCACATTTCTGGCCCACGTGATATAAAACCTACCTCTCCCGTGACAAGAATGGATCCCATAAAATTAATATGGGTCAGTAATCTGATCAGATAACAATTCAATCCGAACTGCGATATAAATCTTCAATTTGATGTCTTGAATCCGGCTTCTAATCCGGTACATCACGTGATTCTTTAAGTTACATGCAAGACTCATGGTGAGCGGAATCAAAGCAAAAAAGTAACCGAAGGTGTATCTGAAGCGACACGAGATATTGTCAAATCGTGATGTCACGACAGCCAACAACACAACGAATGACCATGCTTACTGTGGTCAGCACAGAGGTCGCACATGCAGCGTAACGGACGTCCCACCTGGAATCCCATTTTAATGCGAATATACTGCCTCCGTGGGTGAGTTGCGGAGGGAAGGTCGGTCACCAGAGGTCACGTTAGAGACGGACTAGTAGGACAGAGAGGAAAATAAAATATTGCATTAATCTTCTTCATATTTCCTCCACTATGTAGGTCTTATTTCATACAAAAAATATTGCTTATCGGACAGGATTAATTTTTCGCAATACTGCGTGTCAGCGAGTTCATTCAGGTGTGACAGGCCGCAGATGAAACGAGAAGTGTTTCGTGAGGCTGCAGCTAACATTCGGAGAACTTCTGACACACATTTCTCTAAAATTCACTGCAGTGTTTGAGAGCAAGCATTGTTTACTGATCTGATTTTTATCAAAAACACAGTGAGACAGGGAACTTCAACAATTTCGGTCAAAAGACTTCTTCTCCGTGAAAAGAAATGTTTCGCTGAACGAAACGTACATAAAAAAATAAAACTGTATTAACAATGTACAATAAAGTGAATCGAATACTTCAGGTGTGCACGAACACTCAAACTTGTACTTGATTACATGTTAAGTACTGCAGAAATTGCCCTCCGATAACCCCGTTCTTGGCCTACAGGAGAAGATTTAAGTCACGTAAGATGTTACGTTGTGTCGACGGGTAAATAGTTCCCGACGTTTCGAAAGATTCCAATCCTTTTATTTTCAAGATCTTTCAGTCCGTTTACCAAACAACAATGCATTACATTTCACATACACGACTTGGATCTTCAGCGACACCGATGTGAGAAACTTAAACCTCGCATGAACGTTGGCAACGTTCTGACTGTGCGCAAGAGTACGTCCTGTTTACGTTTTGTAACCACGTGACCGATTTCCATTCCTTCTGAATGGGGGAAACATAAATTTCCCATATACTGAAGCAGGATAAATGCTTTCAAACCTAAGTTTTACTTCCTATGAATCAAAAGTGGCCAACTGTAGATGGAAAATAAATGGTGTACAATATACACTTCATTAAAGCCAGAGGATAAATTTTTGTCATGACACATCATTTTGTATTAAAAGAAACTAAGATGTGACACAAATCAACATTCAGAGAAAGTATCATGCTACCGTCCGGAGCTATTCTAATCGTGTAAAATCGCAATGAAGGACACGTTACGCACAAGATGCCCAAGAAAGATCACGGTCTCACGACAACTGCCAGCCGGCCCTTGCTTCTCAGGGTCTTGGCAACTAGCAAGACCCAGTGTGACCATTATATATATACATGGTGTTTCAGGAGGAATAGTAAATATTTTAGGGGGTGGTAGTATGGACTATTCCGAGTAAGTAAGTTCATATAAACATGTGTCAAATTTTCAATGGGTGTGGAAATTCAGCTGTTTTAATGTTACGCATAAAAAGCCTTACAAACGGTATGAAGGAAAGACAAATGCGTATCGGTTGCATTTATTGGTTATGTAAATGACCTCAATAAATTGCAACAGTTCAAAGTAAGTGTTCAAAAATCCCACCATCGACTTCAATGCACTTCTCATCCCTCTTGGCAATAGTATGTGTAGCTCTCCTGAGGTCGTCTTGGCGTTCTTGCTTTGTAAGGGCAGCACTATTCATAATGCGAGCGACAAATTCCTCTCTTGTGTTTACTTTTTCTTCGTAGACTTCGCTTTTCATCCATCCCCACAGACAAAAATCTGTATTCGCCAACTTCAAACAGCTGTATCTTCACACCCACTGAAAACTGGACACATGTTTATATGAACTTATTTACTCGGAACAGTCCATACTACCACCTCCTAAAATATTTACTATTCCTCCTGAAACACGCTGTATATATATATATATATATATATATATATATATATAATGAAGTGCAGCTTCATTCATTTGTCAAAGTAACACATTTGATAGGAATAAGTGAACACATACTTGCGCCGATAAACACAACATATGAACAGGTTGCGTTGTTTATCGTACCCTTTTCTTGCACGCACACCTCAGAATATCTTTCCCACATATTTTATGTGACTTGTTACACTCATAAATAATTATGGTGTCTTATACAATACTAACCATCTAAAGCCCGAAATTCAGTAAAAGCTATCACTGTTTCTTCTAAGAATCACATGAAACCCGTATATGCCCTCTGCGAAACACACAACAAACCTGTATTGCCCCCATGTGAGAGACACGTGAAACCTGTATATTCCCTCTCTGAGAGAAATACAGAGCTAATGGTACAGCATTTGATACATACTTTTAACATTACGCTTGAAATGGTTAATTCTCGATCTCGATAAGTTTTTTTGTAAACACTCTTTGCGATTTATTTTCATTATCCTGATTCTAGATATGAGTTTTCCTCGTTCAACGTAATACGCTTTTGCGTTTTGCTGAAATTCCGTTTATAAACTGGCCCCAAGCACGTTTAAAGAACTGTAACGAACACCGTAGGGAATTCTGTGTAACGCATTTTGGAGTACGCCCTTTGAAGTCTTGTACTACTAGGCATACAGAATTACGCAGTGTTTCTTTTCGGATTAACATTCTTGTATGTCGACAACACACAAAACGTACAGGATCGAAATGAATTTCATACTCATTAAAGTACACGTCAGCCACAAACGCAAGAGAAACGACGTTAGTTTTATCATTACGGAACCGTGGAAGTATTTCAGCGCGACTTTACAAACATGCGTAAATCGCTACGCAACAACATTACACAAATTAATTTTCCGCAAACATAGTGTAAACAAATATGGAATAATGTAGAGGACCAACTTGATGCAAAAATAACAATTTATTGATACTGTAATCAGCTCAACATGTTTCGGGCAATTTTTTGTCCATCCTCATAAATGTAAGACTCTGATTTACAGCTTGGGGTATAATGCACCCAAATTGTTGGTCGGTGGTCTGGAGCGTGGCGGCACCCAAATTGTTGTTGGTCGGTGGTCCGGAGCGTGGCGGCACGTTCCATCTAGTTGGTCCTCTACATTATTTATATCGATGATGCGGTCAAACACACAACAAATATGGAAGTTCGTTCCAAATCAGATTATAAATATTACTACCTTCAGAATTTGAAATTCTGCATTTACAGTATCCCTTGTATTAAACAAATTGTTGTACACATATTTGGCATTTATCCTACAGGTTAGTGACAAATTCCAAACACCATCTGTTACTGTAAATACCTAGACTCAGTATACGATCTACTGAAACAACATAAACCGAAAAAAGGTTCGAACAAATGTTTTAGTATCTAATCTCTAAGAAAGAGGTTTCATATAAACGCCTTCGTTTGATTTAATCATTTTCAAATTAATTTCTCTAAAATATAATAAAAATGCGCCGGTTTTTATTTATTTTCTTTTATTTTATTTAGGTCTAAATATAAAATAACCCTAAACAGTATAAATTATGACCTAAAAAGATTTTTACGTTAGAAAGTGACACAGAACATGCATGATTTGAGATTCATCACTCTAAAGATATCTGTTAAGTTTTTCAAATATCCTTCCAGTAAAGGATGTGATACTCTAAGCTGTAGGCTTATAATATTTTCCCGTAAATTTACATGTAGTGGACCACGCAAGATGCCATCTTTTAAGGTATCCTCCACAAACCACATGCGACGAAACCATTTCTCTCCGAAACGAGATCATTCTAGGTGGGTTCTTGGTCACATTACCTCTAACGGCATAGTAACATCATGTGTTGAGACACGTGTTTCTGGGGTGACAAGCCCAGCTAATATCACCAAAATATATGTTCCCTTTAGTCCAATTCTCTGCACATAAAAAGGTAAATCAGTCCCATTCAAGGCCCGAGGTGCCCAGAGGGTTCCAGGAAGTTAAGTTTCCCAGATTACGTAACAATGGCCCAGGATGATGGTAAGGTTGTCAGCCTTACGCACCGGCCGCTTTTTACCCCCAGGAAATACTCCTGGTACTCATTTCTCTTAGAGGCTGAGTCGACTCCAGGGCCATAGTTCGATCGGAAGGATGTCAATGAAAAATTCCAATGACACCATCTGGAATCGAACCAGCGGCCTTCCGATCTGTAGCACAGCGCCTTGACCACTATGCTACCGCTCTCTGCACATACGGCATATAAATATTTCCTTGGGGACTACATTTTATCCAGCTGCCAATCTAAGGTGTTGACTCTTGCATTTCGTTGCCTTCCACAACGTGATTTACTTCGCCTCTCTCTCTCAGAACCCTGTCACCAACAAGACTATTTAGAACTAAGAAGGAAGAAGTTACAAGCGGTTACAGAAAACTGCATGATGAACGTCACAATACATAAGCAGCACGAATTATTATCAAGAATTGAGATTGATGAGGCCTTCAGAGATGGTAGAGATGAGAAATACATTAATGGGAAAACCTGAAAACGTGGATGAGAAGTTTTAAAATAAAATCGGTGTTAAAGAAGTAGGGTTTGGCTATGTTGACTAGGTTTACGTACCTCACAATAAAGACCAGTTGCGGACACTTTTTGATAGTGCATACCAGCAAACCAAGAACGAAACGACCGATGTGGTAATCAACATCATAGTCGCGAGCTCCTGATGATGGGCATAGTAATACCCGAAACATGTTGAGCCTATAAGAAGTACAATAAAATAATAAGTGGCATCTAGTTGGCTTTTTATTCTTCAGTTATCACAATGATGCACGGTCCAATAAACATCAGATTGGCAAGAAATTTCTCGATTAAGTGAAAGGCCACTTGCTTCTCATAATGAAATATTCTGTGTGTACTGTACGTTTCGCAGATAATTTTTAGGGATCAAGATCATAAGCTTTACTAATGACTTCGAAAATTGGTTCAATGTTGTGACTTTTTCTGTATTACAGATTTTTTTTTCTATCACTGCAGACCCTGAACAGACACTTCTGCCGCACGTACGGCATTTTAGCCAGATATGTGACAGAATGAACCTAAGACCTCTGACCGACAGACAGCGACACCCATGTCCTGGTATGGGTAGTCATCGTTAGGCTCACTTCATAGGTCTACTGAGGTACAGTGTTTTTATCTTACGAGCGCGGTCTCTGGTGCAGGAGTTGTTCGCTCGTCCTGTCAAGTCGGGCCAAAGCATCAAGTTCCCTACTTACAAAAACTTCCAGTGCTTCAAGACAATTGTTTTAATAATTTGATATTAAAATCCTACACCTAAAAACGAGTTAACTAAGAATATGCCTGTGTGACTGACGTTGTTTGTGAAATATAACGAAATGTAGTGACATTTTAATCTCACCAAGTAGGAATTATTGACTGTATGTTAAATGTACTAAATTCTGACATTTATACTTCGATTACCACACTGAATTTGAATATGCTGAGGTGTATGTAGAGTATGGTTTTTAAAATCTATTAAAAGCACTTCAGTAAGACAAGTCCCATAATAAAGAACGTTTAACCTTTCAGGGGAAGACTTGACTTCGTTCCCGGACATAGAACTGTTGAACATTTGTAATTAATTAATAAATTTAACTGTTTTCTTTACCTCAAAATTCACAGCATTAAATATTGGTATTAGAGAATAAGGAATTAAAATTAATAAAATCTTTCCATTGATAGGCATTTCTTCTCCTACAGATGTATTACTATTATTGTTGTCTTATGAATTTTCATAAAAAATTTATCGTCTTAATAAGGATTATTTCTGGGTTAAATAGTAGGAATAAAACTTCAAAAATGCATACTGTCGACATCGCTTACTTATTAGTTTACAAAATAATTCACGATGATATTTAGTTGTGTCTGTTATCTGTTTTCATACGAGTTCCATAATCAAAACTACGGCAATTTTCGAAAAATTGCCACCAAACCAGAGCTATACAATTTTTTTTTTCACACAGTCATACCATATTTTAACTCTTCAAGAGTCTCCCTAACAAAAGCTGCAAATTTTTCAAGTGTCTGTTATCAAACAGTGACTTAGACAAAATTTTTGTTTTGTCTGTTTCACTATCGTGTATGCAGAAGGAAAAAACAAACAAACCAAACCAAACCAAAAACGTTACCAGCACTCCACCGAGAGAGGAAGCTTATTGCGGCATTATCGCCAGGCAATAACGAGAGTACATGCTTCCCTACCTAACCTTCCGAACCCTTGGATCCCGTTGTTCTTTTATCCGAACGGATGTTTAACGCAGCTTTTCTCGGTTACTGTAATTTAAATACACTAAATTAAGTTGTACCAGCGTCATTTCCACCTTACGTGTTCGCGTGTCGACATTGTTGCCACTACTTATTGCAAGGAGTTTTATGTAGATGAAGTGACCTCCGGTGGCATAATGCTCATACCGACTTTCGCGAAAACCAATCAATCGGATCAAACGCAGAGAAAGCTACTATCAGACCCACAACACCAGGGACTGTATGGTCACATGAACCTACTATCAGACGCACAACAGGGCATTTATAGTGACATGAACCTACTATCAGACGCAAATCAACGGGGCCTTTATAGTGACATGAACCTACTCACAGACCAACAACACCAGGGACTGTATGGTGACATGAACCTACTACCAGACGCACAACACCAGGACCATTACAGTGATATGAACGTACTATCAGACGCACAACACCAGGGCCATTACAGTGATATGAACGTACTATCAGACACACAACACTAGGAACTGTATAGTGACATGAACCTACTATCAGACGCACAACACCATGGACTGTATAGTGACATGAACCTACTATCGGACACACAAAAGGGACTATTGTGACATGAACCTACTATCAGACGCAAACCAACAGGGCCTTTATAGTGAAATGAACCTACTCCCAGACCCACAACACCAGGGACTGTATGGTGATATGAACCTACTCTCAGGCCCACAACACCAGGGAATGTATGGTGACATGAACCTACTATCAGACGCACAACATCAGGGACTGTATGGTGACATGAACCTACCATCGGACACACACATGGGACTGTATGGTGATATGAAACTACTATCAGAAGCACAACAACAGGGACTGTATGGTGACATGAACCCACTATCAAACACATAACACCAGGGACTGTATGGTGACATGAACCTACTCTTGGACACACAACACCAGGGATTGTATGGTGACATGAACCTAATATCAGATTCACAACACCAGGAATTGTATGGTGACATGAACCTACTATCAGACGCACAACATCGGGGCCATTACAGTGATATGAACGTACTATCAGACACACAACACTAGGAACTGTATGGTGACATGAACCTACTCTCAGGCCCACAACACCAGGGACTGTATGATTACATGAACTTATTATCAGACCCACAATACCAGGATATTTATAGTGACATGAACCTGCTATCAGACGCACAAAAGGGCATTTATAGTGACATGAACCTGCTATCAGACGCACAACAGGGCATTTATAGTGACATGAACCTACTATCAGACCCACAATACCAGAGCATTTATAGTGACATGAACCTGCTATCAGACGCACAACAGGGCATTTATAGTGACATGAACCTATTATCAGACGCATAATACCAGGGACTGTATGGTGGCATGAACCTACTATCAGACCCACAATACCAGGGAATTTATAGTGACATGAACCTGCTATCAGACGCACAACAGGATATTTATAGTGACATGAACCTACTATCAGACCCACAATACCAGAGACTGTATAGTGACATGAACCTACTCTCAGACCCACAACACCAGCGACTGTTTGGTGACATGAATCTATTATCAGACACACAACACCACAGGCTGTATAGTGACATGAACCTACTCTCAGACCCACAACACCAGCGACTGTTTGGTGGCATGAACCTACTATCAGACACACAATACCATAGGCTGTATAGTGACATGAACCTACTCTCAGACCCACAACACCAGGGGCTGTATGGTGACATGAACCTACTTTCAGACACAACACCAGGGACTATTTGGTGACATGAACCTACTATCAGACACACAACACCACGGGCTATATAGTGACATGAACCTATTATCAGACCCACAACACTACGGACTGTATGGTGACATGAACCTACTATCAGACACACAACATCGGGGACTGTATGGCGACATGAACTTACTATCAGACGCACAACAACAGGGCCTTTATAGTGACATGAACCTACTATCAGGCGCACAACACCAGGGACTGTATGGTGACATGAACTTACTATCAGACCTACAATACCAGGGCATTTATAGTGACATGAACCTGCTATCAGACGCACAACAGGGCATTTTTAGTGACATGAACTACTATCAGATCCACAATACCAGGACATTTATAGTGACATGAACCTACTATCAGACCCACAATACCAGGGACTGTATAGTGACATGAACCTACTCTCAGACCCAAAACACCAGGGACTGTATAGTGACATGAACCTACTATCAGACCCGCAACACCAGCGACTGTTTGGTGACATGAACCTACTATCAGATACAAAACACCACGCGCTGTATAATGACATGAACTACTCTCAGACCCACAACACCAGGGACTGTATGGTGACATGAATCTACTTTCAGACACACAACACCAAGGACTATTTGGTGACATGAGCCTACTATCAGACACACAACACCACGGGCTGTATAGTGACATGAACCTATTATCAGACCCACAACACCACGGACTGTATGGTGACATAAACCTACTTATTCCCGAGAAAAAAAAACAAGACGAAATTAAATAACCAAGAAAAATCGTTAAATTGTACTGCAGTGTTCTATAATATTTAGAACAGTTACAAAACTAGCTGCTAGTGCATTGATTCACGTCCGTGTTGCAGACAAGCGGTAGCAAAGAACTGTTTGACCACACCTTTGTTTTTGTTTCTACGAACTCTCTCCTTCTCCCTTAATAATTCCATCTGCCTTTACTTTACACACGTTCAATACGTGCAGACAGTTTATAATGGGTAGAGCCTTTTTTCCTACATCGTGTGAATGTAAATAGTAGTGCATTCTCAGAATCGTGTTATACCTGGCTTACGGATATTACTGCCCCTCTCTTCCATTAATACAACTAGCAGCGTCGCTTAAGAAGAAAAATGGCGACTGGTTCAAACCAAGTCATTCGGGTTGTTCTGCCCGTACGCCTGCTGCTTTTCACATTTCTTCGACGATCACTTCACACACACACACACACACACACACACACACACAAACACACACACACATTACATTCCCTTTCAGAAGAACAGATGGAGGCTGTTGCAAGTCATAATTCTTATACGTTTAGGTTCGACAGTCCAAAAACTTGCCAGGTTTCCACTTTTGGTTTTTGATGCACTTTAAGATTTAAAAACGGCGAACAAAGATAGAGGCAGCGTGTTCACCCGAAAAATCTCAAAACATTTCCAATGCTAATTTCATGTAGCATAAACACATTACTGGAGGGCGATTTAGTAACGAATTGAGAAAATTAAAAAAAATAAATAAACTAATACTGTCGTTGCTTTCTTCGTTAGTTTTCCACAAGCATCAAATTTCGAAGCTTTCAGGGCACAAAATTCGCCCGGAATATGGTGACTTTCCTTTTCAATATCGCAACTCGCAGTAGCTTAAATTTAAAAAAAAAAGATAATATTTAAATTCAGATATAAAAGTACTCAATCCAGAGCAAACGATTGGTGGTAAGGATTCAAACGACATCCGGCATCTGTACGGCAAAAAAACGGTATTTTTATACAGTATCATACATCGTCAACACAACAACAACAACAACGTAGAGTATTTACTTCTGATTTATTTAATGATACTCTCAGTAGCACAGATTATGTAGCGATAAATTGTAGAATTGCAGTTCCTTGCATATATAGTTGAGTGTAAATAAATCAAGATTCTTTTTAATAATTTCATGTACTGGAAACAAAATAACAGTTTAAAACATAATTTTTAACTAAAAGGTAAAGGTAAAGTGATCCCGTTACAGGCCCGGTGTGATCCACATGGTGGGTAGAGGTATAGCTGTACTCTTCTATGACCGCGGCACTAGAAGGGGGTGAGTGATCAGCAGCACGCCCCGGCCGCACTTTACCCCCTGGAAAGACCCGGTATCCATTTTACAGGGGGTTGGGTTGGCCCCAGGGCCGGTCTGGACGGGGCGGAAATCTCGTTCCAACCGGGATTCGATCCCGGACCGTCCAGCCCGAAGTTAGTCGTTAATAATACGCGTTTACAAATTTCGATACGTGGCGTCAAAATCAGATTTTTAAAGTTATCAATAAGTAGGTTTCTCAGTGAGTTATTAAAATCTTATGCATTCGAAATAGGAATAAAATATTTTGACGTGTCTTAATATATTCTTATAACATACTGATGCTTTGATATTTGATATTAACTTGTTTATCTTGCAGTCCGCTATAATATGTAAATACTAAAAATTAAATTTGAATTTATGAAAGATTAAGTAACATGCAGTCGGAGGGCACGTGGATGATCCTTCTATTGATGCGTTTTTCCTTTCATAATTTCCATAAAACATTAAACTCTCTCTAATATTTCATTTTTGGACTCTCGATTCTAATACGACAAAACTTTTCGTTAATTTCTATGCTCTTATCGATAATGGACGTGTAATGTTAGAAAGAGAAATGCTGTACTTAACGAAGCCGTCAACTGATATGATTATATCGCGTGGGAGGAAGATGACTGAAATATGTTTACGAAGCAACAGTGGAATTAGAGTGGCATGGTAAAACCGAGATAGTCTGAGAAAAGTCTGTACCAGTATCACATCTTCAGCCATAAATCACACAACCATTTCTCTGGGATCAGACTCGGGGCTCCGTGGATAGAGGCCGGCGACCATCCGCCCCATCTAACGCCATTAAGATTTACGTTCATCCCGACATATAAAAAAAGTTCTTGCCTCACACAGAACACAATTCTTGTATATTATAAAAACTAATCGTTTATTATTGTTGAGGGAAATTGCATATTTCTTGCGAGAAACGTGCCAAACAAACACTATGTGGCATAATTCTGACTTTCTTATTGTTACAGCAGATGTAGTTGTCACTCGGTTTCGTACGGTTAGACCACAAAAATAATGAGAAAAAAACTGGTGACTGGCCTTTCAACCGATGAGGTCATGTTTCTGTCACAAGAGATAACAAACGAAATTTGTAGATCTGACTGCCCTGCCCCGAAATAAACAGGCGTGATGTTTCAAGCCAAAATCATCTAAGTGAAATTTGATAGATCCTTTTACAGCCTATCAAACAACACTTTGTAATTTGGGCTGTAGGCAGTCTTAGATAGCCTATGACATACATACTTTCGTATAATATAAACCGACCAAATGCACCTTTGTTAAACTAATACTTTAGTTTTTACGATATCTTCTACATGTTTAGCAAGACGGTTGTAAGTATAGGTATGATATAATTTTTTTACATGCCATCGGTATAAGGAGTCTTGTAGGTGGAAGAGTGTGTTCGGTACTGAGGTCTAGGAAGTTTGTGTATGCTCCACCAACCGTTTGCATGTAAACAAATCATACCATACCAGTACGTACAACCATCGTTCTGAAGATGAACCCTCGGCTTCGAAACATGTAGCAGACATCGTAAAAATTAAAATATTATTTTAACAAAGGTGCATTTTGTTAGTTTATATTATACGATATTACAAGTCACGGTGCAAAAAAAAGGAATATTTTCATCATCCTTAAAGTGAAACATCTTGTGATTACAGCATGATGCCACTTCATATTGCATTTTGAGCCTGCTTTTGACTCATAAATCAACCATACAAAAGTTATATCCCCATATCAGACAGCCTTGTCGCTTCTGCAGTAACTAAAGTGATGTTAAAACAAGAAGCACAGCAGATATGGCTTGGCGAGACTAAAAGTTCCCAGCAGTGTAAAATACTGGTACTATTTAGTGCGAGTCTTTACCGGTTAGTTTCCGCCTACTTGAGATCAGGTCTGAATACGAATTAATCTTTTCCCCTTGTACCACAGTACGATACCGGTGCACAAACAGGTCTCCAGTTGACTGCGATTCATAGAATTGAAAACTTGTTCCACCAAACAACTTGCAGTACGGTGTTCCTCCAGTAGTAACTGCCGCTAGACAGTAGACTAATATAACTTTCATACAATGAGACCGATCCATCATAAGACAAAGGAAAACAAATTGCTACTATTTGGTAACTGGTAGAATATCGTGACATCTCAATGGGGCGGCTGATGGGTTCGGCAAAGATCTCTGAGGGACAAATTAGCATCTGTTACTAACGCCATGTTGTGAGAGCACTTCTGTTTATCAGGGAGGCGAGAACATCTGTTTGTTTCGCTCACTCGCTCGGCCTTTTTCTGTGCACTCAGTGCGTGCAAATGTTGAACAAAACTATTTACCTACACCTGATTTCCGTGTCTGAGAATGTGTGGTATTTTCCTCACGGGCAGAAATATATCGGTTTCATTTAATTGGCACTAAGACTTTGAGAAGCGGAACAGCTCATATGTTGTGGACTCGAACAAGGATCTAGTTTTGTTTAATTCCTTTTGATTTGGATTGCATCTTTAAACATTCATTACAATTCTTAGTAGATGCTATACTGCGGACGCGGGAAAAAATCGCATGGGTGGTGGGGATGACGGTGACAGAGCCCTCCCCAATCTCTACATATTGTTTATTGTGTTCCCCTCCAGTCCTCTTTGGCATACGTCTACAAGTCCATGGCGCATCACGATGGCGAAGTTGACAATGTGATTATCAAGAAGGACTACTGGAGGGAGGAGGCGAATAGAGGTTTACTCTACGAATACTCTTTCCGTGCCCTCAGTGTAGTAACATGACATATCTGTATTTCATAGCCAGAATGCAGCACGAAATTATATCAGAGATCTACAGAAAAAAAAAAACAGGTAATTATTTAAATATGTTGCACATTTAGAATACTCTGTAATGACAAAAATAATTCAAAATTAAATTCACGAATAATTTAAAGGCTTTTATTTTTATGTAGCCTAACTACCTGCTATCATTCCGTTCGGAATCTTGTCCGTCCATCTTCTTATACAGGGGTCTCTGGAAGAAAGAAAAGAAACGTAGGACGTCTGAGAAACAAGAGTGTGAAAAAGACATTTGGATATAAGTGAAAGGTATTAAGAGAAGGCGGAGAAAATTGCAGAATAAACAGCTTCGGAGTTTGTGGTATTATCGCGGTGCTAAAATTCCGAAGTACCAAATAGGTGGCACATGTGGCATGTATGGATGCGATACTAAGAGATGCAACCAAGACTTAAATATTAACGCCGAAGGAAAAGAGAGATTTAGAGACAGAAAACAATACCAACATAATAATAACAATTAAACATACTGCTTTCTATTTCATTACATAAAGTAGACACGTGGCCGCCTAATAATATGTTCTAGTGGAACACACTAGTAACATGTAGTCCACTGCCACTGCGTCTCCTCTCCTAACTCAATGCTGCTGCTGCTGCTACTGCTACTACTTCTACTACCACCACCACCACCACTACCACCATCACCACCACCACTACTACTACTACTACTACTACTACTACTACTACTACCACCACCACCACCACTATTACTACTACTACTACTACTACTACTGTTGCTGCTGCTCTTTTGCAACTGCTACTTACTAAATGCATGGAGCAGCGTCTTTGCAATCTCAGTTCCTCAGCTAGTCAAGAAATTCCACACAATTTATGTAACCCGGAGGCTCAACACCTTGTTCACAAGAGCCTGACATTGGTCCCTATCCTGAACCAGATCAATCCAGGCCACTCCTTCGCATTCTATTTCCTTACAATTCGTTTTAATTTTATCCTTGAAGCTGCGCCCAGGTTTTCCAAATGATTTCTATCTTTCGTGTTTCCCCTCCAAAACCCTAAATGCATTGCTCTTCTCCTGCATGCTTGCAACATGCGTCACCCACTTTTCCTCCTCGATATGATCAACCTAATAATATTCGGCGAAGAGGAAATTGGTGCTTCCCTCTTCAGAGTAGTATCGTGTTCATTCGTGACGGTAGGCAGCAGATTTCACCGAAATGTTCATAACATTCACAAGATTTTGCCCAGTCACATCTCACAAGTCAATAGCATTAATAAACTTAGGTGTCGCTATCCCGTTGCGTTTTTATAAAATCAAGTTATTTTCACATTCCAAACAACACAACTTCAAGAACATAAATAAAGGCGTCTACATAATAACTCTCTTTATACGACCGTATATCAACTACCTGATGATGGCCAAAAAATGGCCGAAACATGTCGCAGCGTAAAATTAGAATAAAGGCTATACTTGAAGCTGTGTTGCTCGGAACGTATAATTAACTTAATTTAGCAGCACTAATATTCAATTCCGTGAAAATTTCCAGTTCCATACAAGCCAAATTCAACTGGCACGATAATAAAATAACGCGATTATTCGTCTCTTAGGGGCATCTACAGTAATCAACTGTGCGAAATAAAGTCACTAAACAGTGATATAATTTGGAAGGCTTATTAAAAAATGCAAGACAGTAAGATTTGTTTCATATACATGATCTTCTCTATAGAAACAACTGGATACACCCTCAAAACGTTTCTCACGCTGATGCACGGAATAATAATATTCAATGCCCTCACACTGGTTAATTTTATACCAATATTATATAATATACTGGCCATTATTCCAGTGATATTTACAACAAATTACTGTTCTTTAATCCGTAGCAATTCTAACACAAGCCTAGTACTCAACACTCATCGACGATAACTAGATCACAATGAGAATGGGAAATATATACATCAAACAACTGGCAATGTCATCACGAAGAATTCAGCTAATTAGATGCATCTGTTCTTAACTACATAAAAAGATCTTATGTTTATTGGACCGTGCATCATTTTTATAGTTGAGTAAAGAGAAAAAACCAACTTGATGCCACTTATTTTATTATTTATTCAATACTCATTCATTGCTCAACATGTTTCGGCCGTTAATACGACCATCTTCAGGAGTCTGCGACTA
>Ga0123357_10002469_pt1 | contig 20642 bp, 14 predicted proteins | sample TergutEmb28metaG_FD_89873 | JGI IMG/M metagenome (GOLD analysis project Ga0123357, IMG submission 89873) | Embiratermes neotenicus P4 segment gut microbial communities from Petit-Saut dam, French Guiana - Emb289 P4 | ecosystem: Host-associated > Arthropoda: Insects > Digestive system > Gut ... | reverse complement strand
TGCGGGGTGTTCTGTTTTGTGTTCTATTTGATGTCTTAGTTTGTGTATTATTGCGGGTGGGAAACCGTTCTGTTGGGAGATATGTAGAATTGTTGCCCATTCTCTTTTTTGTTGCGCTGTTTTAAGTGGTAGGTTGAGCATTCTTACTATGTGATATCTGTAGGCCGCCAGTTTGTGTTCATTGGGGTGGATGGATGTGAAATGTATTGTGGTGTCTGTAGTAGTAGGTTTTCTGTATATGTCTATATGTATATACAGAAAACCTACTACATATTAAAGATTTTCTAAAGCACAAGGAGACGCATAACTAACTGAAAGTAACCTCTTGTAGTTGGATGAACGAAAGTAAGAAGCCATAAAATAAGGTAAAGATGTTCTATTTCATTAATTCATGGCTCTTGCCTCAGTTGTCTCCAGTAGTGTGGCTCCTGAAGCTTGTCTAGCTGGCCTCCCTCGTCATAGAGTTGAAAGGGTGCTGTGAAATTATAACAGGATTATTTAGGGTTGACTTTTTACTTGTTTCAGTGACAATAAACAGTGTTAGTAACAACAGAGTAGTAATAACATTTCATGTCTGTCATTGTCCATTTTGAATTCCACAAGTGAGAAGCTTATTTTGTTGGTAAGGTACTGTATTTAAACAAGTAATTGTAATGTAATGAGCACAGAACCACAGTTGTGACACACAAACTGTATATACATGTCTAATGGTATTAGTACAAAAACTGGATTAATTCTTGCAAGAGATGGTAGGAGATGCCCGACAACTTTGCGGGCCCATTTTGGTTTTGTGGATAGGAGTGTAAAATCCTACAGTGATGGTCTTTCAGGCACTTATATTAGAATGGATTAATACAAGACGTAATGATGGGTGGCTGTAATCATAGTTTTGATGGGAAACCATGTGGTTATTCCAAGTTGTGCCTCTTGGTATATGAGTAATGCATTAATCATGTGTTTGCTTTATTTCAGCAAATAACATTACAGACATTGCAAGGCCTTCAACCTGGAACACAGGGCCACTTGCTCCTGAAGACCGAGAATGGTCAGTATCAGTTGTTACGTGTGGGGCCAGCACCCACAACACCGGGTGCTGCCATTGCGCCAAGCAGTGCTGCAGCAACTATACCTGCTGGCGCAACATATCGGCTGCAGTCAGTTCCAGCTGTAAGTAGGTTCTTCACAGATGATTGGTACTAGGTTACCATGGTGATTGTGACACCTGGTATTTGTAAGAATGTCAGTTTGAAATAGTCTAAAATGTGGCGGTGTTCATGTCTGTGCATTTGAATTCACAGTTCGTGGACCTGATTCTGTCAAGCAGCTTGCAACTTGTCACTTTAAAAAACAGAAGCTTCTCTTTAAGCTATGTTACCAGTTTGCAGAAAAAATTGTACAGAAACAGTGTTGATTGCATTGAATGTCCATTACATCCAAGCCACACATGTATTAGAGTAATGTATACAGGATTTAACTTTTCTTACCATTTGTTTCTTCTCAGGTTTGTTTAATCTGTTTGTGCCTAAATGCTGTTCTGTGTGGGGTTGTTCTGTTATTTTAAACATGCTGCTCTAGATATGCTGTGTATTGCTTTGCACATCTGTTGTTAGTGACTCGAGAGAAGGACTTTGACAATGGCAGCATGATTTGGGCCCCTTTCCTCAGTGCTGCCTTGTGAAACATACAGGTGCTATTAAAAAATAAGTGTATCACTGCATAATGTATTTTTTAACAGATTAATATTTAATTGATGACTAATTCACTAGAATGATGAAAAGATTCCCATGGACATTAATGGATTACACTGCTGGGCCATCTTGCTTTATTTCCTTTTATCAGTTTGAAATGTTAATAAATCCTGTGTCCATACTGAGAGGCTGATTCAGGGGACATGCAAACCCAAGAGTGTGAGGAATCTGAGTTTGTATCTTCAGATGAGATTACCACAGACTCGTTGCCTCCAGGTGAAGCTTTGTCAATTGGGTTTGGTATTATAATTCTGTCCATAACATCAGAAATCGTGCCATACTTTTTACAATTTGCTTTTTTAATTGTCCCCATATGGTGACATTGGCCTTGCCAGTCTATAGTTACTGAATATATTCCAGCACTGGTTATTTTTCAGGAACCGTTTGAAGGAAATCCCACATCAAGATTATTGAATGTAATAAATTGTATCACTTTAGCCCTTGTAGGTTCAAATGGACTGAAATCTTTTGTGGGGGGTAATCTAATCACATATGTTCAGCATGTTCTGAGTCCTGTAGGTTTTTTCTTTTGGCATTTTCAGTTCATTTGAACAGCTCATATTTCATTACAGTGGAATTACATATAATCCCCTGTCCATGAAGGTACACTGATAAGTAATCTTGAATTTGGGATGGTAAATGGTTTTGTGATATCATTGAAGTATATTGACTAAAATTAAATGCTTCCAGTCTCCCCTGATTTCCATCATAGTTCCTAATGTTTGGAGTCAATGCACAGATATATACAAAATGTTTGAAACCTGCTTTTTTTCACAAATATATGAGTCAGGGTAGCTCATTCATATTTGGTTCCTGTGAGGGGAGGATTTTTTTTTATCATATGCATGTCTGGAGGCTTTTCACCAGAGGTAAGCTTGCCAGTATATGAAGCTAATGCTGCCATTAAGAATGCATAGAACCATACCTTTGTAATTGTATGCCCCATACTGTGGTGAACGGACCCAGTTTTACCTCTAGGTTATGACACTTTATGTTTTGATGGGTGGTTACTGAACTCTTGATGGAACTTACTGTTTCCATCTTCTGGGTGGAAAAATCATTTTAAAATAACATACTGCCACTGTAAGTAGGTAGTAAATAGTTTCTACTCAAAAGGTAGACCCATCATATTTATCCTACACATTGATAATCACTGGACTATGCAGTGTAAGTACTCACAAGACCACAATTTAAATGTTTGTCTTCATGAAAACGTAAGATCATTTAAAATTGAAAACATTTTGCTGTTACTTTTAATAAGGTTTCCAAGAATTAATGCAGTTTGCTGACTTTTTTACATCCTTTATTAAAAAAAGTGTAATCTGCTTCCATGATGGAAGGCTCTTTAGTGAATATGAATATTAACCTTTTAAACACCTCCCTTTGCGTACAGGAATGCATGTAGGAAATCACCCCCAGAATTTTCACTTTATAGGCCATAATGAAATTTGCTGCATTTTAAGAATTGCTCAATTTTTCTCTGTTGTATTTTCCAAAAAGTGCAGTTTGTGTAATAGTTTTATCTTTTACTTTTCATATAACATGTTCTTCATCAGCCATGTGCTACAATTTACATCCCCACCCTAACAGGGTAAAACAATAATTAGAGGGCTGCAATAGCTGAGTCCAGGCCCAGAGGTTGGATAACCGGATAGTTGAGGTTCAGTTCCTGACGCAGTGCCACTACAGCTCTGGGTCCCACTCAGCCTTCCATGTAATGGGCAGTGGCTGCTTTTTCCCCATTGATAAAGAGCTGGTATATGAAGTTGATACTTGCCCTCATCAGGATGGAGGTTAAGACCCATACCTCTCCTGCCTCATACATCTTCATGGCATGGTACATTTGCATATACCAAGCTATACTTATGACAAGAGTTTTGAAGCAAAGCTTGCTGCAGTTGAATTTTTTCTGTCTGAATTTTATGTGCCGACATTTTGGAACACACTGTCTGTTCGATCTTTATAGGTCAAGTGAACGAGAAGAATAACTGGGATGAGATTGCTAGGGTATTTACACAAGTAAAGGTTTGGCTCAAAAGAAATCTGGGCCAATTGAAGGAGGGGGGTATTTGAATCGAGGAACAGGCTGTGGAGGGCAACAGCAGCAAGTGGAGGCCTGAAGTAAGACGTGGATGTAAGGGAGCAACAGACATATGTTGGAGCAAGGAAGAGAAGCCATGGGATGGTAGAGTGATCTAACTATTTTGTTTCAGGAGGTTGTCTCCTTTCTTTAAGCCTGTGAAGAAGGAGTTTCCAAGATAGACTTACGATCAGTCCATCTTCTCTATTCATGTTGTGTGGATGCATTTCCAATTCAGTGGCTTCTCTGATGAGTTGGTACATGTATCCAGTTTTTGTAGAAAGAAGTTTTGTATCCTGTATTTTAATAATATGGTCCTGGTTATTGCTGTGTTCTGTTACTGCTGATTTTTCTGCTTGTGCTAGCCGTGTGTGTCTACTGGCTCCTCTTCCTTGCTCCGATACGGGGCCGTTTGTCCCACATAGCCTTGTCTTACTACAGGCCTCCACATGGGGCCGTTGCCCTCCACAGCCTGTTCATGCACTCAGACATGCCTCCTGTCTGTTCCTCCTCCTTCCGATTGGCTTAGACTTCTTTTGAGCCAGATCTGTACTTGTATAAATACCCTAGCAATCTTCTTCCATTTAGTCTTCACCCTAGCAATCTTCTTCCATTTAGTCTTCTTGTTCATATGACCTATGATGATGGAACACACAGAGTGTTCTGAAACGTCAGCACATAAAATTCAGGTGCCGAGGAATCACCCAAAAGAAAGAATGCAACATTCACAACACAATGAAAGTTTGAATGATTTCATTTGATTAATAATTCTTATTGATCAACATTTCAGCACAACTGATACCAAAACATGCCACTGGACTCCATGGGGTCCTGAGTCAATTTCTTTTACCTGTCTTCGTACCCACCAATTTTCCTAAGGTCCATCTTATTAATTATTCTTCCATGTCCCCATCGGTATACCAAGTTTCTGATTTCCTGCATATTTATTTACCTAAATCCTGTGCATTTCTGCCCTCTTCCCTCTTACATTTTCTTGCTGTCTTAATTTCGTAGATTTCTCTGCTCTGTCGTGTGAATCATGAAGTTTGTCATTGTGTAATGTGCAACGTTACCAACTTTACTTGATTGAGCTTCACCCCAGATGTTTTCTCATAAAGTGCTGTCATTTGAGGTTAAATGTGTAGAATACATTAGGGCTGGCACCACAGCAACTCTTGCATTTTGACCATTATAGATCTTTTGTGCGGCCATTCACTCGAGCATTGAACAGCCGCACACTTTAAATGAAGTGCAGTACCTTGCTGACATAGATGTTGACATGACCTGGTTTCAAAAAATGACGACTGAGGTGTCTAAATCTTAAAGCCACCAGTGCTTCACAGTTCCAAAGAACATGCGAGTCCATTTTAAGTATCTGCCACACCCAGGACTGTCTACCAGCTCTATTTTTAAAAGATGTCTTTTTAAATGACAGGTCCCTGTTATCAGCTGTGTCATTATTCTTAGCTGGTTACTGCTTAGGTTGAGTAATTTCCCAGCTCTTGTAGCAGAGGTTCCTTTGAGAAAGACCTTAACTTACCATTATTTGTGAATTGGCTGTCAGTACTTATGTTTCTTACTTGTCCAGCCAGGTGAAATGTGTTAGTATGGTTCATGTTTGGTGGGTTGATGGTGAAAACAAGTTAGTGTTTTAATCCCTTGCACTCATGGTAGGGGCTTCCTGCCACATAATTCACTTTACCAGAATATAGGTTTGGTGTTTGGAAGTTTACCATCATCACTTAATGAAAGGCTGGGACTGTGTGCATGGACTTGTGATTACTAGATTTATTTTTTAAGATATTTTGTATTCATGTTCATTGACCACCTGGTTGTAAACAACTTGTCTAGTGAATTGGCATATTGCTGTAAAGTTAGGTAAATACAATAATCATTTTTGATAACAGTGTCAGTAGTACAGATGATGATGATAATGTGTGCCTAACCTTAGTTGAAGGCAGATTTAATTTTGCAGATATGGTCAGACTGTATACATATGACTGTTCGTTGTTGGGGTACCACTCACATGGAGACAAACATACTCATGGCTTGTATGCCACCCATGTCTTCCTCATTGGCGTGTGGTCCTTATAGTTTGATCAGTGCCTCCTTCAAAGGGTTGCCTATATAAATTTGTTTTATGCTTTCTTCCTCAATCTGTTGACACCCATCAGTTTCAGTTCATTCTCAGTACAGTCTGACCACCTTAATTTTGGTCTTCTGCTTTTCTTCTCCATCCATTTTCCTTGGAAACACTTTCCTTTTCATTCTGTCATCAGACATTCTTACCAGATGACCAGCCCATTCTAGTCTTTGTACTTTTATTATTGTTACAGTATTTGGTTTTCCATACATAACCTTCATTTCCTCATTAGTTCAGATTCTCCAGGCATTTTGATCTTTTATTGGGCCATATATCTTTCTTAGTGTTTCCATTTCCATGTTGTAGAGGATGATTTCATTTCCTCTGTCATTGCCCACATTTCACAACCATATAGCACTGTGGGTTTAGTCATTGTAGTATATATTTTTAGTTTTGTGTGTTTTGATATATAGCTTGATTTTGATAGTTTTTGAGGGAGCCCAGTAAGATTAATTCCTGGCTGTTAATTCTTGCTCAGACATGTTTTCCACAATCATCAAATAACCACTGAACACAAATATTTAAGTTCTTATACTACTTACATTCTTTGTAATTAATGGTATTTTCATAATAATTAATTTTGATACTATTTTCCAGCATAGTGCAGTCACTGTAGCGACTACAAGTGCTGCTGCCGCTGCTGTAATTCAGCCCACTCAGCCACCTGCTCTTGTCACACAGAATGCCACTGTGCAGGTATAGCCATATTTTTATGTGTCTGTGTCATGGTAGAGCAATTGATTATACCTCTTCTTTGGCACAGATCATGAAAATAAATATTCTGTATCCCTGTAAAAATGACCTTAGATGTAACATTATCTGTAAGTCCACAGAAATTTTTTTATGGTATTACTTGACTCAGAAAGTGTTCCTTGTTTTTCTTCCTTCTGTTTTCCTTCCATTGCCATAGATTGAATCAAGAAATATTGTTATTTATTTGATGATATGCAGTTATTGACTTCGTGTATGATGCTAATTTAATATTGGCATCGTAGACAGTTCGTAGGAATGAAATAATGTGCACATCGAAAAGCGTTGCTTCACGGCCAGGTCACATGACTTACTAATGTTTTTTAGTGGATCGTTTATTGTAGACACTTTGCGAAATTGAAGTAAAAGATAATGACGCCATTCACCTACAGATGGGTAGGGTTAGCACTTAGAGTGTAAACCGTTCTTTCAGTTTGTCACAGTTGCCACAGAGTGGCATCTAGTAACTGTGACATAGCTTTGCGCTTGACTGTAATTTGGTTAGTGACACCAAAGAAGTTTGACATATGTGTCAGACAGATATGTGTATCATAAAATTTATCTCAAAAGCAGAGCAATGACTACGAATAGAGCTGGATATATTCCAACATTTTTCTGATTATAATATGACTGTAGTTCACAGTCTCCAGTTTGCAGTAAAATGTCTATAGAGAATGTATTTAATGATTATAATGCAACTCACCATTTTTGAGATGATGAATTAGGAACATCATGTTTTACTTCTGTGAATATCGTATGTATGAGTGTGTTGGTTGGCATAACAGAACATTATTGATTACTGATTTTGAAATACATTTGTAATGGTGCAGTACCCTGTGAATACATAAACTGAGATACACCACAATTGCTAGGAGTTTGTTTTGTCAGTAGTTGCTGAGTTGCATTCCTTGTGTTGCACATTGTCGTCATTTTGAGTGTAAAATGAATGAATTCTTCAGTTATGACAGAAAGATGTATGAGTAAATAGAAAAACCAAACCTCGCAGCCTCGAGCTGTAGTTACCACAATATTTCATCTTCATTTTTTTAGGAATAGTTCAGAGTCTGTCAGTAGCACTTATTTTTCCATAAGATACTGTAATATGCAGGTATAGTTTTATTTTCTGTTTACTGGACCGTAAAAGTTTGCACAGAAATTCTGGAAATTTTAATTCCACCCAAAAAAAATTATTTGCCATTGTCTGTGAGTGACATGATACTGTGAAATAGTGTGACCCTCTATAAAAAAAGTGCTGAATGCTTACCCAAATGACCCACATTTTGCTCTAGACTTAACCTGTAGGACATGGTGAAGGTGAGTGCTGTCACGTTAAAGGCACATTTTTAGTTGCAGGTAGTGCTTGTCAAACATCCTTCTAGTTGCAGTTAGGGGTTTTCAGGCATCCTTCGTGTGGTGTCATGTGTACAATGCAGTACATGTGTGATATTTTCCTGTATGTTTCCCATATTTTGTCGTGTGGAATCTTCAGAAATGCACCCATATAAAAGTTGTGTCTGGTGGAGTGAGATCTGAGGGGTTTGAAGTTTGGGGAAATTTGTTGCTTCAGGAAGTGAGTGCTGTGGGAAAGTCTGTATCATTATGTACTTTCTTTCGTCCTGTGTATGATGGCAACGGTATTCCGTAATAAAAGTCATTGCAGGTGCATTCTTTCAACTAGGGCTAAACAAGTTCCGCCTGCTAGGTCACCGTGGAACCCAGAAATTTTGTGATAGCACATAGTGTTTTCAGTTTATGTTGATTGTTTTTTAAATCCTAGATGAAGACGTATTGTTCGTCAGAACTCCTTATCCCTGGCAGGAAATAGTCTTTAACAAAAGCCTGAAGTAATAATAATCTATAAAATGCCTTTCTGGACACAAGAGGACAGTTTTAAATACAAGAAGAAATTACTTAACCCTCTGTTCTGTGAAATCACTCTCCAGTTTAGCGGAGTACAATATTTCTCATCATTTTCAGCCAGTGGGCTTTGTTGCACCTTAACCACAAAATTGTGCATAACAGAAGCAAGTGAATCACCGTTTGAGTTGTAGCAGAGCGGTTGAAAGGCATTGCATTGAAATGCTGTAGATATACATGATTTTTAACTGCACTTTTAGTATATTAGTGTTACTTTGTAATGGCAGACTGAAGACCAAAGAGAGAGTTGGATAAATTGGCCCAAGACATAGTTTAAGATGTTTAGTCATTTGAAGCCAGAAGCAGATGTTGGACAGCCATTTTGTGATGATGTTGAAGTACAACACAGCATTTCCATAGCTCGTGGTTTTGTAGGACTTGGTGCTGAGTAATGACTCATAAGGCCTGTACTGCAAAATACGTCTCCCTCTGTCTCATTGTGACATGGTGACATGGTGATGGTAGTAGCTTTGACAACAGCAGATTGTTATATAATTAATGAAAAAAGACATCTAATGGTAAAATTACAGAAGTCTCATCTAGAAAAAGTATGTACTACAAATAGAGTAGCATGTGAGATCATAGTTTTAAACAGCCTTTATTGATAAATGTTGTTGCTATATAATTTATGAACCTCTTGATAGAATGCTTTGCTTTGCAGAGGCATACAGTGGACACTACCAAAGAGAAATGTCGGAAGTTTCTTGCAAATCTTCTGGAACTGTCCAGTCGAGAACCCAAGTCCGTGGAGAGGAATGTTAGAACGTTAATTCAAGAGCTAATTGATACCAAGGTGGAGCCAGAGGAGTTCTGTGACCGCCTGGAACGGTTGCTCAATGCTTCCCCACAGCCCTGCCTTATTGGGTTTCTCAAGGTGTGTGCTTTGCTTCAGTAGCATAGAGTTCCTGTTAACCAAGAAGAACTGAACATCAATAATGATATGTGTGTTGTTATTGCCTTTTGAATTTTGAAATTGGTTGTTAATTAAAGACAGTTTCCTGTATACTCTAACAAAAATTAATATTGGTTTACCTGAGACAGGAGGCAGGATGTGTTAATTTAATTCCCTGCTGTTGACATTGGAATCAAGGAGCAATATTCAAATAATATGAGGTGAAGTTTTAATACTGTGTTTTATTTACATTGATTGTTGTGATATTAGTTGCCATAACAAGTTGAACCCTCTTATAGGCCTAGTGGAAGCTCAGCATCCTGTTTTAAATCTGGCATTCATTTGCTAGGATAAGAAATGACAAATGTAATGCAAGTCATGCATTATATAACTTTAAACATACACACACTCACACACACATGTACATATACACAGTACCAGCAACAGCAGTATTGGTAGGTTTAAGTTTTAATCATTGCAATAGAAACCCAGAGAAGAAACAAGATTCTGGGATCCAGATTCAAACAAGATTTTCATGCCCTAGTGTAGTTTATTTACCAGATGTTATAACTGAGTGATTAACAGCACAGTGCCAGATATTATATATATATATATATATATATATATATATATATACACGAGGCCAGTCCATAAAGAAACCGAACTTGTGAAATAGTGAACCGGCGAGAGCGCGAAGCACACTCGCAATGGTGGTGTTGTGTAGCGGGGACTTTAAGCTACATTCTGACACTAGCAGCATCACGCCACGTTAGTCACCGAGTTACACGCGCTTGAATGAGTGTGTGTTTAGTACTCTCGGTGATTTTTTGCAAGTTAAAAAATGAGGGATCTTGAGGAGCAACACGTTTGCGTCAAATTCTGTTTCAAATTGGGAAACACTTTTACAGAGACTTTTCAGATGTTGCAACAGAATTATGGAGAGGATTGTTTGAGCTGAATGGAATGTCACGAGTGGTACCAGTGTTTCCAATCAGGCAGAACATCCGTCGAAGACAACCCCCAAATCTGGATGGCCTTCCACGCCAATGGATGATGATCATGTTGAGAAAGTGCTTGCTGTGATTCGTCAAAATTGTTGCCTAACTGTCTGTGAAGTTGCCGAAGAAGTAGGAATCTGTAAAAGTTCTTGCCACCTAATTTTGACCGACATACTGCAGATGCGTCATGTTGCCGCAAAATTTGTGCCGCGTCTGCTGACAGATGCACTCTTTATCCATGAATTTTTGACGAAGCATGAGACGACTGTTGTCTCCCAGCCTCCCTACTCTCCAGATTTGGCCCCTGCGGACTTTATCTTGTTCTCGAAGTTGAAATCCTCACTAAAAGGTCGCCAATTTCAGAAGGTAGAGGAGCTAGAAGAAAATTCGATATGGAACCTTCGCGCCATCCCACAAAACGCGTTCCAGGACGCATTCCAGAACTGGAAAAAACGGGAGCAGTGTATCAAGAGTGGAGGGGGGTACTTTGAAGGAGACAAGTTTAATAAAGTTGTAAGTAAAACAAAAAATAAATTTAAAAAAAGTTCGGTTTCTTCATGGACTGCCCTCATATATCCCCAAATGCATTGAACAGTACCATATAAACCACACCCTGATCCCCACCAAGAAATCTAGCACTTTAAAAATTACTACTTGCCAAACAGTCCACATTTCTGAAAGGCAAGGACATTATGATCATAGTCAACCTTGTAAATCTTATCATGAATCTAACACCTTAAAGCATTCTTCCTGTTTATGGTCATGCTTAGAGGTACAACCACCTGATTGAGCAGTGGATCACTGAGTTGCTCTACATAAGGGCCCACATGCACAGATTAGCCACCAAACCTGTCACTAACAAAGGCTTTCACTTGGTTGTCATTACCAACATTTGTATGCACAAAATGGGTAGACAGCTGGAGGGGTATGTGGAAGGGGTCCAATGGTCTCAGTATGGTTATGTCAGTGTTGTAAGTTGCTTATGATGTAACTTGCTTGTTGCAGAAAAGCTTACCTCTTCTTCGTCAGTCACTAGTTGCTAAGGAGCTTTCAATAGAAGGCATTCGCCCACCTCCTCATCATACTGTTGTTTTTTCACTACCTAACTCAGCTACAGTGGTGCCACAGCTACAGGTATGTTGATGCTATATGTTTTGAGAATGCATGTTTCTGAGATGGCATCGGGCATTACAATGACAAGCATATCATTATTTTTATCTGAACAGTGCAAGAAGTGGAAATGGTATCTTAGCATCTCAACTGCAAATAGAATAAATGCTTGCAGTTGGACCCTGTCTTTTGATGCCACTTTTAAATTATCTGTCTTGTTATGGTGCCTTTTACACATGTAAAAAATCTTCTTAGAGGTTTGAAGAGTGGAAGAGGCTGCAGTTTGACATGGATATTTTGATGAGTTGATGTTTAGATTTTTAATTGATTTATTAAATTTTAATTAAACCATGCTGGTTATTCATGTTTTTTTGTGTATCAGTGATGTTAGATTCATACGAACAAGATGGAATTGGTGTGTCTTGAAGAGGGAATTGAGGTCTTTATTCTTTTATGTGTCGTAGTATATCCCTTGGTAATTGGTGCATGATGTTGGAAGACAGCATAGTGGTTCCATCTTCAGTGAGGGATTGTACAGTAACACTAGATATATAACCCTTGACAACAATACCACTACACTGTCTTGAAATGTGGGTGCCAGTTATCCAGTGACATGGCACACTATCCCAGAAGATTGAAAGACCCCAACCGTGCCATGGGGAAAGCCAAAAAACTAACAAGATGGAAGTGTTATAATCTCATGAATGTGTAGTAATCTCTGCTTCGCAGCATATTTAATGTTATCTGAATTATTGTAGGCTTGTACAATGCTCTCTTGTAACAGATTATTGGGTTCTTTGTAAGGCAGGGATTGTTTACCATACTGAGAGATGGTCATCTTCTGGAGGGCTCTGTGCCACAGAATTAGTGTAGGCTTGTGTGCAATAACAGGAGTGTGAGCTGTGTTTGGGTGGAGTGAATGTTATTCATTCTTTCTGCTTGCCACACCACACGTTAGGTTACCTGTGTAACAAATGTGTTAAGGAAATTTTGACTACTGAGCCACTTTATGTACATGATCTTGCATTTACATTCATGATGGGTGGTATAGGAATAGCACACTAGAATTCTGTTAAAGGTCCTGTGTTATCAGATGCATCCTTTTTCTCCTTACTTGTCCTTCCACCATATCTGTACGCTTGCCTTATAGGTCTTACGCCTCAGAAAAGGACTTCATTAGTCAGGCCTGCAATGTAGAACAGACAATAACTGGAGGGATTACACTGCACAACAAATTGCAGGCACCACCATTGTGAGTGTTGGTAGGCCTTCAACCAAAAGTATGTTCATCCATACTCGTCTGACATATGGATGTTTGTTTTGTGATGATGATGTATATGTATGCAGCATTATTTACCCTTACTCTTTTTCATATAGTGGTGGAATACTCACGTTTTAATGGGGAATGACTGTTTTGTATTCATGCCACATTCTGCGGTGTTGTGATCGATGATAGTTGAGGTACATTTAACTCTTTGACAGCTGACATCAAGTATAACCCTCACAGAGTGTGTTTCTTCAAGTGCAAGCTGTCAGGAAGAGATAATGATCATTAATGACCTTCCTAAGGTAGCTCTCATTAAAATTCTGATTTCCTGCACACAACACCAGGCAGTTAATTCCAATGCCAGAGGCTGAAGCTTTTGGAATTCTTAGTTGTACTGGTTATGCATAGTCTATTTAACTGATGCTGTTTTATATCATTTTAAAGTTGTGATTTTACACATCTGTTCTTCTGAGCCATAAAAATATTGTGACCTTCCTGTGTCAGTTAACATTATTTCAGGACTTAAGTAACATTGGTAACCTATACTGTTAGTTTTTATGTGTGTAGTTTTGTAGTTCAAACAGTGATTTCTAATGTTATGACCATGTAGTGCACTGTTGTGCCTAGGGCATATTGTTATTGGGCATCAACAGACAGTGCCTTATTTCAGAGGGGGCATAAATTTTGCTTGTGTTTATTAGGATTATGTCCTATTCCTTGCCATGCGGATTACAGGTTTCATATTTATAGGTACCTATCTGTTTTACTTGAAAACATATAAAAGTATTGCTTTTCCATTTGCCAGCTTTGTCCAGGGATACTTTTAAGGCATGGTTGTTACACCATCCAGTGACAGAACAGAATTTGTTATTTGACAGTTTATGTTCTGGAATGTGGTGAAAAGTGAGGGCTGACAGAGATATAGGAATGTTTTCCGTAATGCATAGTGTGATGTTTTGGTCAGTCCCATGCATTGTACAAAACGGTAGATTTTCAATTCAATTTAGATGATGGGACACCTTCAGGGTCATTTTATTCATCAAATTCTAGCTGCTTTAATTGCTTGAAAGTTACTGAAGTGTTAAATGATGACATAAAAAAACTTATCATGTGTAGAGCTTGGTTTATGGCTGGACTGAACGCATTACATCTCTCTCATAATGTTGTGAAAACTGAGTAATGTGGTAAATGGAAGAGGTGATGCATAGGCAGAATGACAACAACAAGCTACAAATTGTATTCTGAAAAACAAAGTTTAGAAATTTGCATCAGTGTGAAAATTTAGCTGTTTTATACTGTGTCAAACTGCAGCATTTTCTCTGTGATCTAAATAATCATGGATCTGCATTCATAATGTTAGGTTATATGTTAACTAACTCAGCTAGTGATATGGGCATCTGCATGCATGACTGTGGTATGTGGGAGAGAGGGCATGTGTGCATGGGAGCATTAAGTCTGGGGGTGTGGTGTGGACTGTAGGAATCAAGGCAAGACATTTGATGCATGATGTACACAAATACTTATAGGCTTGATCTTTATGGGTAATGTGAGAACTGAATCTGTAACTTCCAGAACAGTCATATGACAGTGGTTAGTTTATTGATACAACATTATTTATATTTGATGTTGCCTGCAGTTTTAGGTTTGATATGTGCAGCATATTGAATATTCAGTATGCTCCTATCTTCAGATCTCTCATCACCATCTTGATATGTTTTTCTTTCGTGTGACTGTGACTGGTATTGCATCTGGGATATGTTGAATATTACGATATTCCAGTTCCTTGGTAACTTTAAGAACACCATTTAATGTGTTGATCTTGAGCAGTATTGTATATGATATACATAGCAAATGGGAAGGTGTTTATAAGCCAGTAGACATCCCTTGAATTTTTTTGAATGGTTGAAATTGAAGAAGCCGCCTGCTCATGTGGAGTTATTTTATCTTTAGGTCGTTGTCACATGTCAATACATACGATGCATTCTGTTGTCAAAGACCGCTGAAAATTATGACTACTGTCTGTTGACGCATTGAAGTACTAGCACAGTGTAAGTGAATACTTCAAAACATACTTTAAACATTTTACAGCTGTTTTGATAGGGCTACTGCCACATCTTGGAGATGCTGTTCTTTGACCATCAGGTAAAAGGTACTGTCATATTTGCTTGGAGGCGTGAAGGAAAATCACACAGCTTTGTTTAGGATAAGACAGACCTTTTTCTGTCTACTTTCCAGGTACAAGTCAGATGTGTTTCTGTTATGCAAATCTGCCCAGTTTGTATGTATTATTAGCACAGAATGCTGAGCGTGAATGCTTAGTGGGTAGGTTATATTATGTCCATCCTATGTTTTATCTGTGAAATTTTGGAATGAATTCAGGTTAAATTTAAGAAGTGTTGAGGGTCTGCATGAGAGGTTATTGGGCAACATTAATTTGGTTCATGTTAGTTTTCTCTGCTTCATGTAAAGCTCAAATTGCACTTTGCATTAATTAGATCTCATTAAGATTGAGAATATTTATCTGAAACATAGAAGAAACAGTAATTTTTCATCCTTGGATGAAGTATCTTTCCAGTAATACATGTCAGCAGAATGAGACTGACCATTTGCATTCATCTGTTGTTGAGGAACATGCATAAAGTCACAGTGCAAATTTAAATGAGTACTCCAAACATAGCAGTAGGCTTTTAACCTTTTGACGCCTAATGACGACTATAGTGGTCATACCGCACCGCTAACCTCTAAACGTTGCATTTTATATATTTCGTCAACAAATATAGGTACTGAATATTTTAAACATGGTATATACTCTCCGTTGTTTTCTGTTCAGAATGCAGTTTGTTTCATAATTCTAACATATTTGGTTCCTGTAGTATTCACATTTTATATACAGAGTGTGCTAAAATTAAAAAAATAATTCCGGCGCCAAAAGGTTAATGCCCCTTGTAGGGTTTGAGTATGGAGTACATGTATTTAAAGGGGAAACCACCTGAACACTTCGAGACTGTATGGCAGAATTGGCACATATCGGAAGGTCGGTTTAGTGATTTATCATTTACAGCCCAGGAGTAAAAATATGTATGGTCTTCTGTAACTTAAAGAAATTGCATTTTGCTGTGCACTGTATTTGTGTTTTTGATATGGTCCTCATAGTACTTATCATTTTTGTTCATTCTTCTGAAGACTGTCTTAAGTACGGATTCTCTACGTGTTAAAATTGTCGGGTATAACCTTGAAGATGCGTATCATTGCCATGTCTACTTGTTGTCTTAGAAAGAGTATCCCATTCGTAATGTGTAGATGTGAGAGCTGTTCATACGAAACCCATTTCTGCTGCTCCCAGTAAATGTGGCTCATCACAGATAATCACATGTCTGCGTGCATGATGCACAAACACTGAGCTGGAAACTGTGCAACAGAGTGATTCACATTAGAGGAATGGTGTCAGCATTACACAGTTAAATGCCAGCATTCCAGATGCATGCCCTATCCATACAAGATCAGCAAGCTGGCACTCTGCTCCCTGACATTACAGCACTGTTGTGGAATCCTCCAAGGCCTTTGTATTACTATCAAGAGAAAGTATACCAGCATTCTTGTGAAAGGTGGACAACACCTATCCCCGTACGGCTTGCACTGTCCATTCAGTGTGCTGGAAGGCATGGGACATGGCCCAGACAGTGTGTCCTTTTCAATGTGTGACCACCAAGTGCATGTGCTAAGAGGTCGCTTCGAGTTGGACAGAAACATCGAGGCTACTGTGGTGTAGTGGTTCCAGCAGTAGCCCAAGGAATTCTTTGTGGAGGGGATCTGTTAGCTTCATGTCATTGGGTTACCTGCCTAAGCACCCATGTACATTAAATGGCCTGTACTCCTTCATACAAAACAACTGAACAGGTTTTCTTTGTACAAGACTCAATATTTATGATTTGTGATTTATCCTTGTATCAGATTTTACCAGTGCAGTGGTTTATTAACACTACCAAACTGGGTTAGAGTTGGAGAAAGCTTTTGCCAATCCCAGTGAGTAGGTTTTTCTGCACCCCTTATACTTGCAGAAGGAGACAGAGCCTGTCTGTGAAATGTGTGTAATTTTTTTTTGTATTTTGAAGCACTGGATGGTAAATGAAGTCCAAACACTTTGTGGTGCCAAAGGTGGTATGTCATCACCTTACCATATGAAAATTCTTCTCAGGAAATTGGCCATTACTTTAAAGATCATTCTCTTTTTGTATTAGGTGATGGTGATGCTTAAAATAAGTGGCTTATATTCTTTACATGATTGTTATTTTGCAGTTGTGTCACTGCCAGACCTTATTACCTTCTTGTTACATAGTTTCTGGCCTTGTTTCCTGTAAAGATGCTTTGTATACATACTTATGGCAGCTGCAGTAACTTTTTTGTTACTTGGATTGAAGTGGTTTTCTGTTACTTTGACGGAAGTAGTGCCACCTTTGTTGTCTGACTTAGAGAAGAGTACATTAATTTTTAGATTTGAGGTTGGCAGTTGGAAAATCTGTTATTCATGTATCTTTTACAGTAGTGACAGAAGTTCTTATTAGTTTGGGAACTTACTTTATTTTTGTGGGCCTGAATGGTGTAGTCGGTATAGGGATTTGCTGTGGGCTGGATGTTCCAGGGATGAAATCCTGTTGGGGGCAAGGTTTTATGCACCCATCCAGACCTGGGCACCACACACTCTCCTGTGCCATGGGTACAAGGTCTCTTTCCTGGGGGGGGGAGTAGTAAAGGGACCTGGTTGTGGCATTGATAGCCCATTTTCATCTAGTGTCCAGTTTAAAGAAAGAGTAGAGCTATACCTGTACTCCCACTCTGGGCCCACATGGCCAGTTATATGTTAAACTACTTTTTACTTTATTTTTTTTTAATGCTGCGATAGTTTGCTCTTTCCTACTATTTAAGCAGTAACTGTAATATGTAAACCCAAATATAAATGCTTTCCATACAGTGGGATCCAGATGGCTTTGGGTTCGCAGATATGTAGGATCCATAATAAGTCTGGAGGGAGCTCATTCCAGCTTTTGTATCGTGCACTTCTCTTTGTGGAATATAATTGGACATTGTGATGAATATGTTATATTCAGTATACAGAATTTTATGCTCAGTGACTTGAAATGTACTCACATTTGGTACACACTGCAGCAAAAATGAAGCACTTAAAATTTTCGAAGTCCAAAATGAGAAGTGATGTAAGCATACAGATGGTGTCTAATTTCAGTCTTTTGTAATTTTATTGTATTTGTCCATATGTGTTTTTTTTTCTTCCTTCCATTATTTTTGGTTTTTTGTGCCAGATATGTAGCAAGTATAGACACTCTTGCCTGATGTAAAGAAGAGCATGAATTAATGTTAAAGAACCTTTTGAGATGTGTGGCTGGATTCCATAGCAGGAAAAGGCCCCTGTGGGTAGTAGAGTATTATTGATGCAGATGTCAAATATGCAAGTTTGACGTGCAATCTTAGTTCCTGCCTATGTTGTATTCACACAAATACTCATTTAGGTATTATTCATCTCTCTATTTCAAAAGTTATTTTTGCTGCTTTGGTGAAGAATGAAGCGGTGGAGTAGATATTTCTCTTATTTTTCTGTGATTAGTTGTTCAGTGGCATTCTGATTTAATGTTTTCATTTTTGAATATGGCTGATAGCAAACAATTTTGTTTGAAAAACAAAGTTCACAAGCATTTTTGTTGCTTATGGTATACTACTTACTTTTTCAGAATATGAATTAGTGTATGAGCCCTTTAAAAGGGCTGTTTCTTTAAGACCTGGAATCTTGAAACATTTTAGTGCGATAATTAAATGCCTGCTGTTGTTAGCAGAAGATAGGAATTTAAATGAGGGCTGCATAAGAGCAGACATGTTTATGTAACATTTGGCACTCTGAGCATTACACTGTTCATTATGTATATGCATATACCTTTTGGTATCACAGAGGTTTATACAGTGTCCAAAATCCCTGGGCTTGTTGCATTGGTCACATCATCTTCCTCTCCCCCTCCCCCTCCACCTCCCCTCCCCCCTCCTCCTCATCCTCCTCCTCCTCCACCTTTTCCAACATTTGCACTTGGGAATTCTGCTATCATGCACCAAGTTTATGCTTCTGCTGATAATATGGGGTCATGTGTGTAGAGTGTTTGGTTTGTTATCCGGGAAGCACCACACACAGGTGATGGTCTGCTGCCCACTGTTTGCAAACTATGTTTTCTGCAAATAAGTTGTGTACAGTTAACGTAATAAATTTGTATTGGAGTAATATAACTGCATAGTTTAAATGAGTGCCTGTGCACTCAGAAAAACTTATGCTGATACCATGAACTGGCCTAGCACATTTGACCTTTGCATCAACACTCTGTCTGTACCATGTGCCTACCAGTGGGTATGATTGTGTGAGTGAAGTATCGTTGCCACATTCATTTTGTTGTGGGAAAAATTGTTAAACCATTAATCCTTGTTGTCCTGCAAACTGGGATGATTTTTTTGTGTGTTTTTGCAATAAATGTTTGACATAAGTGATGAAAGTTAACAGAAGATAGAAAAGAGCCATGTGTGGACAAATATAAGACAGTTAAAAATATTGAACTGTATCTGCTCTCTTACATTGATTCTGGTTTCATAGTGAAAATTGTAAGTATTGGTTGTTGTTGAAGAGAAGATGCAAGTATGCGTGTCCTCCAAGTTGCAGCTATTAGTTTACAGTGGAGCAAAGCACATCTGAATGCACTTCTGTAGTTTTCTCCCCTGTTTGGCTGTGTCCTCTCTGGGGGCTGTTAGCCACTTGCATTGTACAGTGGCAGATGCAACATACACAGATACTGAGATTTGAAAGGGTTTAGGTGGTGTGGAGGTAGAAAATGTGTCCTAAACTGTAGTACATAATACTGGTTGCTGACAGGGGAGTTGGTAAGGGTCTTTGAGTATATTCTGTAAATTGAAGGGTCTGGTAAATATATTCTGTGGATTGCACTGAAGGAAATCTCATTTTTGTAGTTTTTCATAGCAGTGGAATTTATTGTAATGCATCATTCTAAAACAGTTCAAGATAGCTTAAATTATTGTAAGTTCCTGGTAATAATTCTTATTACAGATACTACTTGTGTACGTCAGAAATTGCACATTGTAAAAGGCCAGTTTCTAGATATGAGCCTCATGCGGTGACATTCACTGTTCTTTAAAGAACAGTTGATTTGATGTGTGTGTATCTTGTAGACGCAGCTGAGGCCACAGGCGCCGACAGGCCAACTTAGACTAGTGACACCAGTGAATGCCTCCACTCAGAGTGTAGGAGTAACGACAATTCCACGCCCTGGTCAATCAATACAGCACCGACTTGTTACGGTGAGAACAGCATTTTGAAACAAATGGTACCAATTTGCTAGTAATTTGGCGTCATACCACGGTTGTTATCAATGGGTGAGCTATTACTTAGTCGTGTTTGTAGTTTTAAATTTTAATTTTTCCTTGCCTTAAGTATCATGGCCAGTAGGAAGTATAAATGCATTGTTTGGTTTCTGGGAAACTTAGTATGATGTGCAAGGTAGGTAAGTAACATTAAAGTCAGTAGAATTCTTATGTAGCTGTTCAGCAGACTGGTTTAAAAAATATGCTGTGCTGTGTCCAAGAGCTCAGTGTGTGATAGATATTTTGTTTGTTTGAGAATGTGACCTCACTCTTGTATCATGTTGAGTTGCATGTTGTAATGGTGGAAAACTTGGC
>Ga0123357_10002468_pt1 | contig 20646 bp, 14 predicted proteins | sample TergutEmb28metaG_FD_89873 | JGI IMG/M metagenome (GOLD analysis project Ga0123357, IMG submission 89873) | Embiratermes neotenicus P4 segment gut microbial communities from Petit-Saut dam, French Guiana - Emb289 P4 | ecosystem: Host-associated > Arthropoda: Insects > Digestive system > Gut ... | reverse complement strand
TGCCCTAGTTAACTCGGATTTCAAGCCAAGACACAATTGACACTCTTCACTTTCATTACAACACAAATAATTATTTAGATTAGATGGTGATGATACAGTAGGCTTTCTTTGATCCGCCATGAATATTACTGAAATGGGTGATAAAGAAGTGAACTGTATTTCACTGGATTATAACTGGGCAAAGGAGAACTTGATGAAGATTATGAAACCTCAGATTCTGTAAAAACTGGCAGTCACTTCAGTACTCAGGGAAGATCATGTATTTAGTACTCAGCTACCAATAATATATTTTGTGCCCTACTGTATTAAAGGGGTAGCTTCTCTTCTGCACTTACAGGTCTTTCAAGGGGACAGTTGTCTTAAGTGTACCTCAGAAAGATGGGGCAGTATATCTCAGAAAGAGGACAGTTGTCTTCATTTTTATTCAGAAAGAAGGGACAGTTTTCATTGTACCTAACAAGAAGGGGACAGTAGGGAATTACCAAATAAGGAACTTAATAATTTATTCACTTCACTGGATAATGATAGAACTGATGGGATGGGTCATATGTGTAGTGCCCTCAACAAATTCTGCTCTTTGAAATTTGTAATTTGAGCTTCTCATCTAATATTATCAGAGTAATTAAATAAGAACGTTCAGATTGGTGGGACATTTAGCTCATATGGATGAGAAATTAATACAGCATTTTGGTTTGTATCTCTCATTATTAGAGTGATTAAATTTGAAGGTTGAAATGGATGTAATGTGTAGGACAAATGGGTAAGATTGGAAACTAACAGAATATTTCGGTTGGTAAGTCTCAGTGGAACTGTATGACATACTGCCATTCGAGTGATTAATGATGAAGGTTGGGACAGAAAAGTCATGTAGCACACAAAATATTTTGGTTGGTAAATTTGAAAGGAATCTTGTATTGTAATATCAATAAGTTTTCACCCTTTTTATAGGCCACAAAGGCCCTTAGGGTGAGTAGAGGTATAGCTCTATTCTTTCTAGGACCTCGGCACTAGATGGGGGTGGGGTTCAGCCCCACGCCCTGGCCGCCTCTACCCCCAGGAAAGACCTGGTACCCATTGTACAGGAGGCTGGGTGGGCCCCAGGGCCGGTCTGAATGGGTGGAAAATCTCGTCCCCACCGGGATTCGATCCCGGACCGTCCAGCCCATAGTCAGTCGCTATACCGACTGAGCTATTCCGGGCCACTTGTAATATCAATAGAACTATTAAATATGAAGGTTGAAGTAGTTGGGACATGTAGTAATTGCAAATAAAACTGATGGTTAAAGTAAAGTGCACCATATAACCTGCCATGAAGACACAGATGTATAGATCTACTCTTTTTTAACCTAGGCTAGATGGAGGTACCCCAGGAATGACCTGGTACACATTGTATAGGAGGCTGGGTGGGTTCCAGGGCTAGTCTGGATGGGTATGGAAAATCTTGCCCCCACTGGGATTCGATCCCCAGGCCTGTGGCAAATCTTTATATTGACTACACTCTCTCGGCCCACTGAGAAACTGATACAAAATTTTGGTTGGTAGCAAGAAGAGAAACGATCATTTGATTGGTGTAGGAGTAAATTGGAGGATGATATTAGAATTAAACTCAGAGAAATAAAGTGCAAGGGATGGAGTGTATTAAGTTCAAAGAGGATAGGGTCTAATGACAGTGCTTTGTGAATATGGTGATGAACTTTGTGTTCCATAAAAGCAGGAAACTCTTGATCCACTGAGTGAACATGGAGCTTTCAAATGACATGATGCACCAAGAAGTTAGTTGACTCTGCTGTGAATTGTATTTTGTAAAGCTTCAATACTTCTCTACTTCACTCTAGAAAGTTCTGAGATCAGGTATCTTTTATACATGTACCTGTAGAGTAGACATGTTGCATAAAGTAACTTTGTATTCTGAGACTTCATTCTGTGTCTTGCAGGGACTATGCGCTGGGTATCAATGGGGCAACCTGGGAGTCATGGGGCACACTCCGCTGGGAGATGGTCCTGTGTCTGTTGTTATCGTGGGTCATTCTGTACCTCTGTCTCATGAAAGGCGTCCAATCTTCTGGGAAAGTTACATATTTTACTGCTTTCTTCCCTTACTGTGTTCTGTTGGCTCTGCTTGTTAGAGGTGAGTGAGAGTCTCTTCTGTGTGTGGTTTTCACAGTGCTATTGTTGTAGTTAATGTCAATATTATTGCTCTTATCATTATAGTCATGAAGATTCAAGTTTTCTGGAATGCTAAAATTTTGAAGGATGAAGGCAATATGATCCTTTGAAATGTATGTGTGTATGTATGTATGTATATGTTTATGTATATGTTTGTGTGTGTGTGTGTGTGTGTGTGTGTAAGTGTGTATGTATGTTAGGGATCATTTACAGTGACACAGTGTAACATCACAGAAGACTTGCATCTTCAGTAGGAACACTGTGAGAACATCAAATCTCTTTTTGTGGTTACAGCTGTTCTTGTTAAAATGAGTTGTAGGAAGTTGTGGTTGCTGTGTGTCACATTCCATTTGTCAGGCAATTATAATGTCCATATATTTCATTATTTAGTCCACTGCATATTTTCATGTTCATTCTGTAACCAAAGTGGCTTTTCATATTAAACTATAAATTTAAATATTATATCATAATATTCTATAACCTTTAACTGCCATTTAAAAACACGTGATTCTATTATTGATGAGGTACAAATATTATGCCTAACTGTATATGTGGCACTTCAAATTACCACATCTGGAAACTCCCTTCTATTTTGCTGGAAGAGAGTGTGTATCATAAGGTGGTAATTTGTCTAACTGGAGTGAATCCTCTCATCTGCAGGAGTAACATTAGATGGGGCCTATGAAGGCATTTTGTTCTATGTCACTCCATCATGGGAATCACTGACTAATGCACATGTGTGGGGTGATGCAGCTTCACAAACATTCTATGCTCTTGGCATAGGGTGTGGCTCACTGGTCACTCTTTCCAGCTATAACCGATTCAACAACAACTGTCACCGGTAAGCAGACTGCAATGCAGGTTTTGGAACTTTTTGTGAAGATTTTAAACTTAAAGTAAATGGACGGATTGTTTTTAATCTGTTGAATTTAAACTACTGAATGCATTATGTACAGCTTTAGTTGAACTATTATGTACTGTTGTGGAAGTTTTGTGGTTTTGATTAACATGTTTGCCTGTTATATATTTATTTATTTATTTGTTTTATGCTTTATTTAATTATGATATGAACATCAGAGGTTATGTAATGACAAATAATGGGGTGACTGATAAATAAGGAATTGGAAAGGCTACGGAAGTAAGCAGTTGTGGCTAGTTTAAGTACTGTCCTGGCATTTGCTAGGTCTATGTGAAGAAGACCATGTAAAACATCAAGTCATGATCAGTGGCGTACCGGGGGGGTTCAAACCACCCCCCCTCCGAAATTCCGAAGGCCCTCCAAAATCGTGCCAAACTCAACCTGATTGTGAAAACTTAAAAATTGCTGAATTTTGGATGCCAACACCCCAAGATGTTCGAAAAAAAGGCAGTAAAATTCTAAAACTACCTAGGTTCACAATTGTTTTACATTAGCAATGTCAAATAAAATGGTTGTCATCATAAATAGTCTTAAAGTAACAAAAATTAAGAAAATTTTACTATATGAAATGAAATTTCTTGTAAGAAATTACAGCTGCCTCCAGAACCCCTGACTAGGGGGCTACTGCCCCCAGATCCCTGTCCTCTGTCCTCAACTGAATTTGTTGAACCCCCCCAAACAAAATTCCTGTGTATGCCACTGGTCATTATAGTCAATGTCCCAACTAGATTCAAATCAGGCATTGTCCAAATATAAGTAGAAGTGTTACTGGTGAGCCATCATGCTTGGTATCACCTTTTGGTTTACTATAATTGCTTTCCTGCTAGTAACATGTGGGGAAGAAAAAAGTGAGCATACTGATATGAAATGAAATAGACTGTAACTCTTATGCATATGTACTTGTAGGGACGCATTTGTAGTGTCAATAGCAAACACACTGACAGCCATTTTGGCTGGCTTTGTGGTATTTGCCATTCTGGGCTTCCTAGCCAAGGAGAGTGGTGTGTCTGTGAAGGAGGTTGTCTCATCTGGACCTGGTCTTGCCTTCATTACTTATCCAGAAGCTTTGCTACGCATGCCTCTGCCCCAGCTTTGGGCTATCCTGTTCTTCATTATGCTCTTCACTCTTGGCACTGGAAGCCAGGTACAACTGAAAATACATTTATCTAATCAACAAATACTTTATATTATGCACTTAGTGTATCGTTGGATAAAAAAAAACCACAATGTGCTGAAATATTAGATCCCATGATTGATGAGTCAGAACAATGATCATCCATGACCTGAGTAAGTAATAGTCAATGGTGACTGTCCTGACAGTTACATGTTAACAATCTGGGTTATGTAACTAACTCCATGGAGAAGAGTCTTCCCTGAGAAGCTAACAGTTCCTCAGCTAGTAAAGAAATTACTTGAATTTTATGGAATCTGGAAATTTATTACTGCATTTACAAGAGTCCACCAGCTGTCCCTCTCTTTAGCCAGATCAATCCAGTCCATTCCCCCATCCAACTTCTTGAAGATCCACTTTAATATTACCCTCACATCTAAGCCTAGGTCTTCCAAGTTGTCTCTTTCCCACTGGTTTCCCCTCCAAAACTCTGTATGCACCTCACCTCTCCCCCATACTTGGTACATGTCCCACCCATCTCATTTTTCTTGATTTTATCACCCAAATAATATTTATTGAGGAGTACAGATCTCATTGTGTAGTCTTCTCTACTCCCCTCTTACCTCATCCCTCTTAGGCCCAAATGATGGTGTTACATACAAAGTTGTACTTGCCACTTGTATGGGGAGGATGTAATCAAGGTAGTCTCAGGATTACTTGGACTATACATTTAATTTCACAAACTTATCAAGCTAGGGTCCAGATAATAACATACTAATCTGTCATATGCTAGCAGTAAGCTCAGTTCATGGACATAGAGAATGGCAAAATAAATAGTCATGAACCTGACTTGTTAATGCCTTCCTATCTTATACTGCTTCCTCTTAAATGCATTCTAAATGTCATGCCATGTATCTGAGGGAATTATGTGCACATTGTTTCAGGTGTAAAGTAAGAAAGCTTGGTTGCTGGTCACAGGAAGCATAGCCAAACCAAATAAATAATTTAGGTCAAGACAGGTGGAAAGCATATACAGAAAACATATATTGCACATATTTTATTGTGTAGTTCACTATATTTTTTGGATAATTTCTATTTTCTTTGGTGTACAACCTTAGTGGATCACTTGAAAGAGAATGAACTATGAACTATGAAGTGAATAAAGTTCTACAGCAGTCTGATTATACCATATTACATTCAGCACAATTCACTTCTTTTACCTTGTCTATCATCCTGTGTTTACCTATGTTTAAAAATGTAAAATTTGAACACATTGTTTCAGAAGTGGTCTGTAGCTTCATTCACAGGCCAGCAGGTGTGGAAACACATACTCAGCTGGTCCTGATTGATAGTCTGAGACACTCAGAATAGCTCTATCTATCAGGCCTGGTTGTTTTCCCCACCCCTTTGCTTGAGGATGTAACATAACCCATCTCCAAAGCATGTATTAAATTCATTTACATTTTTAAACACTGGATGATGGAAATGTCTAAAAAATAAATAGCATTCAACATATATAGTGTGTTTGTAGAAGAACACACTACCAGAAAAGCAGTTGGATCTATGGTGATGGGCTTAAATTGTTCTATTGAACAGCATGACAGTGATAGTTTTAACAGTAGCAGATGATGGACTAATAGCACATGATATACCAGTTTGCAGGAGTTGAAGCAATCAATACAGCAATCATTGATCAGTGGCCATCCCTATGCAAACACAAACAATGGGTGGCAGCAAGTACATGTACAGCATGCTTTGTCCTTGCTCTGCCCATGTGCTGCAGTGGGGGTGTCTACCTCTTCACCCTCCTGGATTGGAACACTGCTTCCTGGGCCATCCTCATCATTGGGTTTGCTGAAGTTGCTCTTGTTGGCTGGGTTTATGGTATGTGTCAAGTATGGTGTTACTGACGTGCCCACTGGGCAGTCTGACTGAACTTTGTGTAGACTGAATGTGATGCTAACACATCAGACAGTCTGTAAAAGCTGTCCTTTATCAGCAGAGTACATGCCTATTTCAAGTTAAATCTTTCAATTTTTTAAGGCACATTTGCAAAATTGTAAGAAGTAAATGTTAGTTTTATCATGTCTGTCTGTCTGTCCATCCATCCGTCCATATGGAATAACTCAGCTTTCACTGTACAGATTTTCAATAAATTTGGTATTTGCATATTTTTAAAAAATCTGTCATAAAACTCAAGTTTCATTAAAATCTGACAAGAATAATGGTACTTTACTTGGAGACCAAAATGCATTTTTGATCATATCTCACTCACTTCTTCACAGAATAAGAAATGTTTTAGACAAATTTGTAGAAAAAATGAAAGCACAATTTTTATGTTCAATAACTTCCAAAAATCAAGCCATTTATGAGAAAATGTGAAGAAATGTGACAGAGACAGAGAGGCCACAGATGACAATATAATACAGTTAAGAAAATATACCCTTTGAGCATTGGATAACCAAGGAAAGAATACAAACACACTCAGAATATCCACAGCAACAGTGGTTGCATGAACGTGCCTTGCAGTTACATTATTGGTACATTGCCTGTATTGTTAGAAATAATGGTGTTTGGAAGTCTGTCTCATAACCTCCATACTTCAAAACTGCTTCAATTGACTTCAGGAATTTATTTACACCATTCTCTGCAGCAAAATTCTATTATTGTGGATATGGCATTTATATCATTACATTACTAGTATTGCTCTGTTTGCAGTGTCTCTAACTGGAATTGAACATAACGTAAAACATATTTTCATTGTGACACTGGATTTCAGGTTGCAGATGTTTTCTTGATAATATAAACGAAATGAGCATGCGTCTATCGAAGTTCACAAGAGTTTATTGGAGCATTTCTTGGACAGTGCTTGCCCCAGCATTTCTCCTAGTAAGTTCCATAGTGTTTCTACTATAGTTAGACATTGTTTATAGTGCTGTTACCTGTTTCAGCATTTTTTCTACTCTTGAACTACATTGAATGTTACTTTTTTGCCTTAAAATACTGGCTTGTCTAACTACAGCACAATGAAATTTAAATCTGTGTTAAATGAAGTAGCATCCATGAACAAAAATAAGTATTAAGAATTAATAAATTGTTCACTTCTACACGAAACACTATTCACAAATGTTGTTTTATTATGGAAACAGTCAGAAATAACACATGTTCTGATCTAGTTTTGGTGTGTATGAAATTTATCATAATAATTTCTGTTGGTATTTGTTAAAGCATATACACAGGAAAAGCACTAATCTAGCTGTTAGAAACTGGTGCCACATGTGAACTATGTACTTAATTACCTCTCCACCCTCCCTCCCCCATGTACAGACTGTACCTGTCTTAGGCAGCCACCTTGTTTGCCTATATGAATGGGCTGCCCCTGGCTGTAGAGGAGGATCAAATTAAATAGATTCATAACAATGTGCACTTATTGAATTGGGCTAGGATAGGACACACCAGCATACTCTTTTGACTTTTCCTTGTGGTTTTTGCCGTGTTCATGTATTATAAATTTTTCAATTGTTTATATTACATTGTTGTCACCATCTTCAGGGTGGATAAGTCTAACAATGGCAGCAAGTGTGAAGCTTGTTGCTATCTAATGGGAATGGGATGTGGTTAAAAGCATGTCTGAGAGCAGGTATAAGGGTGAAGGTGTTTAGGAAGAGAAGGGATCATGAAGTTAAGAAGAAATTTTGGACGAAGAGTGTTATGTCCATTTCAAGATTTCCTCCTTCCACCCCAGTCAACTCAAGTTGGTGACAAGAGTGTATGCCATTAGAACAACTTTAACAGATGATATGACTAATCTCACATTAGACACAATCTGTGAAAACATAAGGATAAGAAATTCAATAAAGAAGGAGTATCCATCTTTAGATATATTTGTTGAGTTAAAGGAGGGGAAGATGCAATTGGAAAGGGCAATGGGGAATATTTTATTAGGATATGAAGTGGATTGAATTCAGTTGTGCATTTTTGTGGTAGCAATGATGAGATTCCAGATTTCTTAGCTGCAGCGTAACAGATATTGACTCATTTAGAAGGACTGTACCATTAGTTGTGTGCTTGGTTAGTAACGCTCTAATCTCTACATTGGGTTTCATGAGAGTTTTTAATGAAAATTCTGCAGGTGTCTGTTTTTCCTGTGCCTTGGCTTTGTCAGACATGTTTATTTCATATTCCTGTGAATGTGATACGTATTTGCAAGGAAGAATGACAGAAGATCCTCTTTTTGTTATGTTTGCATCTCATTCATACTGGTGTACTTTATTGTAATTAATCCTCTGTTTCTGTCCTTACAGGGTGTGTTAATTCTTACACTCAACAACTTCACCCCTGCATATTATGGTGAATACAGATTTCCAGAATGGGTGGATGGTCTTGGCTGGCTTATTGGCCTTGCATCTATTTTGCCCCTTCCTGCATTTGCCCTTTACCGACTATTCAGAGCCAAGGAGGTAAGTAAACAAATATCATAAATGAATGTCATGTGCAGGGCACAGAAGTACCTCTTTTATTAACATGATATTAAGACATGAAATCTTTCATTGATGAATCGGCTGTCTTTTGATCCTTTAACTTGTTGTGTGTCTTTGTCTTTTGATCATTTAACTTGTTATGTGTCTTCAAATGAAATTTTGAACTGTCATTAGTTTTAAAAGATTTTCAACAAACCAAGTTTGTAAAGCAGTTTCATGAACCATGTATCATAAGAATGACAAAGAAGATAAAACTCATGAAATGAGTATCAAGTTACATACTTTTGAACCACAAGAGAAGTATTATTTTACTTCCCATTTCCATGTTTTATTACATCCACAGGTTGGATGGGAACTACTGACACCCAGCAAGCTCTGGGGCCCAGCACAACCAACGACCCTGAAGGTCCCTCCCTTTGGGGTCTATGAAAACAGTGAGAATCATTATAATGCATATGAGAACAATGACAAACCTAGCAGTGCATGTGATAGCTTTGAAAACTGTTGTTGTCCTGGAAGTGCAGTTGTAAGGGTTGAACCAGAGCCAGTTCATAATAGGCAGTCAGATGCTAGGGCATATGACAACCTTGCCTTCCATCGTGAGAATGGCAGGACAGCATTTTTGTGTCAAAGCCAGACAAACAGTTGATGCATAGTGTGTATGTTAGTGGATGCTATTTGTTGAGTAAGACTACCTTACAACTTATGTAACTGGCCGTACTGCAGCGGTTACAGTCACTTTCACGCACGTACAGGTGAGCTCCCCCTTTTTTTTTTTTTTTTTTATTTTGGTGGCATTTGTGAGGCATGTCTCATATGTTTTTTGAGCTAGTCCATTATGTTGTTGCCTTTCACATTCTGCTTCAAACTCTACTCTGCCTGTTGCTATCTATCAGCAGTATACACGACTGAGGTGAAAAAAATCATTTGATTTGTGTTCTGTCAGACACATGAAGCAGGTGGATGTAGTGGTAATGCTGTCAGCTTTTACTTTGAATATATATTGGGTTGAAATCTTGGCCATATTACTGGCCACTGTAACTCACAGTTTTTGTATTTTTCCTCAGTCGCCAGTTGAATGCTGTATACCACAACCACATCTCCCCAGATTCTTAACAATTTATCATTCATGGCTATCTTCCCATTTTATTCCACAGGTGGAACAGCATAATTTAATAACCTAAGAATCAGACCTTAAAAAAAAATGAATAGGGAGATGTTTACCAGGTCAAGGGCATAATTCAGTATAATTTTTTTAGAAGAAGTTAAAAGTTGTCATTTCAGATTTAATTTTTGTTAGTAAAACTTATGCAACTGAATTCAATAAATTGTGTCACTTTTTAATAATGCATATTTGCATAACCAGTGAAAATGTATGTGTAGCTTACAAGTCATTAAATAAACTGAAAGGTTTTTACTACTGAACCCAGTTTTTGTAATTTGGTGTCATACTCCTCAAACATACTGTTCATCAGAGAAGGAATGCTATCCATATGAATAAATTGAGATTTTATTGCTCCTGACATGCTGGATTTCCAAACATGCTTTCAATATTCTGCAGGTCACAAGCCGCCATTGCTATGTGTTGAACTTTTAATCAGTCAAGAGAGCTGTGTTTCAGTCCAGCTGTTGAAAGATAAGTCTAAGAAATATTGAAAGTAACCTCACGTGCTAGCTATGTGGTCTGTTCCTTCCTCACCACAAGACCTTGAATTACTATTACATATTTCCCAAACTTATAAGCCAACAGGGTTTGTTACTTACTTCCTGGTAATAATGTCCCTGAATTATGTTAAGAAATTCTTTTATGTTTTCTTCAGTACCATTATCATACATGTATGCCATTAAACTTTGTCTTCGGTAGATTTAACAAATTTCACATTCTCAAAAAATATTTTTATAGCATTAAATTTATTATTTTCTTCTCATCTATATCTCAGTCCTTTTCTGTTTTCCATCAATCATGAGCAGAGTCATGATCTCATTATTTGCTAGTCTTGACCTCACATTCCTCAAACGTCTTCACTACTGGTGCCCACATATGTGGTGAAACTTCTTATTGAATATGTTTTAATTAATGTAAATCTATTTTTAAATCCATGAACACAGAGAAAATACTGCAATATTTTTCCATAGTCTGCAAATACACGTTTTTGTGATATTGCTTCCAAAATTTGGGACCTTGAGCAATGATGATTCCGTTAGTATTTATTTTCTAGACTTTGACTGAGAGGTGGTCTATTTTTTTAAACATTTTTTTATGGCACCAGTCAAAACGTGGCCACTTTATTTTACCACATCTGTACACAAATTTGTTTTGGGATATTCAAAGAGAGACAAGTTTATTCCTAATTATTTTCAATTATTAACTATTTATGAGATATATATATATATATGTGTGTGTGTGTGTGTGTGTGTGTGTGACTATGTTCTATCTACAAACATTTGATCTGTGTATTAGTGGATGTGTGTTGCGAGAAAGGTGTACACATAATTCTTGTGTCAAAGTCATAAGAGATTTACTACAATACTGTGTTTTTCACCTTTCAAATGTGTGCTGTGTCATTCTCTCTTTAGTAAACTTGACATAAATATCAAACTTGATCTAAGCAATTAACTGTTCATCTCATGATGAGCTAATTGATTACATTCTATTCGTACATGCTTATACAGGACCATTATTTAACTTACAACTATCAGTTACCATTTCCTGCCGGTCTGTCTATCGAATTGATGTGATACACACATCCGAACAACTGCACATGCAACAGTAAACGATATTACCCCATTCCAAATTTTTGTGTAACCTCCTGCACACACACTGCCCTCAAGATTTAACAGCTGTTTGTTATCTGACATCAACGTACAGTGTTCAAGTAGATTCAGGTGGCATATATATGATCCTTGACTGGATGCTGGTGTGTGAGCTACATGATAACTGCTCTTCAAATTTAGCGGTTTAGTTTTTGCTGCCATCTATGCGGAGAAAAACCAACTAGATTTGCATGTTCGATCATCGGCGGTCGGAAGCAGGTAACATGTGCGCTGTTTGAAACCTATGCTTGCGAAGTTGTGTTAACGCCTGTATTTACTGTTACTGGTGACTGATGCCTAGACGTAGACATTTTTTTAACCAGCTGCCTTCTGTGCTGAAAAAAAATCATCACGGGAACTCATGGTTCCCAGGGACACACTACATTCTGAAGGTAAGGATACAACATACGAAAATTGTTAGCACAGATCGCCTAGTATAATTATTAGTGTTTGTTTTTGGTGCGACAGCCCCCAGTGGGCCAGGGCCTTTTCATTCACGAGGTTTGTAGATCACACACATCGACGCACCACAGTCGGTAGGGCTCCTCTAAACGAGTGATCAGCTCGTCGTAGAGATCCCTACTTGACAACCCACAACACTCACAACAGACAAACATCCGCGCCTCCGGTGGGATTTGAACCCACAATTTCAGCATGCGAACGGCCGCAGACTTAAGCCTCTGTGCCTTAGACCGTGCGGCCACTGGGACGGGCGATGGTTAGTATGCGTCCTCATAAATAGTATGTGGTCGAAAGTGTGGTAGGAAACGTGTGATGCTGTGATTATTTCTGTGTTGATATGCGCATTGAATTGAAGGTAACCTGGTGCCATAACTCCAGCATTATAGATTTTCAGATTCACTCCGGTCATCTTAACGCAAAGTGAAAACCGTCTGTACGTAATTCCATTTGTTATGGCCGAGAGGCATTGTGGACAGTAACGAAAGAATATGATTAGTCCTACTGGGAATCCACTCTCTGTCGTTGAACCGTTACTGAGCTGCTGTCGCTGTCTGTAATAAGAATCCATGCTTAAATTTTACGATTAGGAGCAAATAGTCATTCTGCTAACCGGCTGCCCAGGTGACTGCAGTAATTCTGTCTTGAAACCTATGTAACATAACCTCTAAATAATGCAGTGTCACTTTACATTCGCTGGCGAAGACTGCACCATCCCCATACATATTCAATTATATTACGCAGTAAACGTGTTGGACGTCACGATTACGCAATATATTGAACGGCACTTCATGTATTTTGCAATTTTCGCAAGTCGTAATGGAGATTGACAAAAAGTTGGCAAACACTTGAGTATGTTGTGCACACTATCCTTAATACTGGGCAGATAGGTCATAACTCTCATGCTGTATTCATCCAAGGCTTATGGCACACTATACTTTGGGAGGTGGGTGTGCTGAGGAGTGAGTAATTATGTTACCCCAGAAGTTGTTACCCTTCATAACAGCAGACTGCTTTCATCAATTAGATATTTTTACCAAAATTTTGGTTTGTAGATATCACTTAGTATAATACTGAATATGTATTGACAGAATCAATCTCAATAAAAGTTTTACCATCATATCATCGACTTCTACACAGAAGGAAATCATAGTTTGTTAAGAAAAGTGAATTTACCATATTATGGCCAATTGATGACCCACTCTGATCAAGAACATGTAGCTCGACATCTAGGATTATAGTAAATCGTATTTTACATTAATGGTGAAGTTAAAGTTATTTGTGTGCACGCCATGAAGATATATAGGGAGAGTGGGTGTGTAACTCCGTTCTTAACCTTATCGTGCCCCCTCTGCTTTACCCATGGAAGAAGAGCCCATCGTACACATTAAAGGAAAGGATGGGTATGCAACTGAGCCAATCTGTACTTTTGAAGAACAGCCTGTGTACAGGTTGTTAATGGAGACTATGGTACATTCTTTCCACCACCCCAGGACATTGTTCTGAGCCATTCCAGGCCAGTTTGTGTGCATACAGTATATGAGTACTGCAGGACTGCATTAAAGACATATCTTAAAGGATAAGTGTACATCAATGAAACCTGGTAATGTACCATATTTCACATTTTTCCAGACTAGCTAATTGACCCCATAGAGCTGAGCCCTTCTTGAGAAGTTTACAGTTCCTTATTTAGACATGAAATTGCAACATTGTATGGAATTGGCAATGCCATTACTGTTTTACAAGGTTCTCGCGCTTGTCAGTGTTTTAGGTCGTGTGAATTATGTCCATACCCTCCCCTCCTATTTCTGTAAGATCTATTTTAATATTTTCCTGCCACCTATGTGCATGTCTTCAAATGATAGGCAGGATTTATCTGATACATATCTTATTTATAGTAGGCTGAAACAAAGAGGTGCTTTACTGCCATTGCTTTTCAAGTTTGCTTTAGAATGTGCCATTAGGAAGGTCCAGGAAAACTGGGCGATTTTAAATTGAGTGGTGACACATCAACTTGTGATCTGTGCTGATGATGTAAATTTCATAAGCACAAATGTATATGTACATTATGTACTGTACATGTGTATGTAAACTATAAAGAAAAATATGGAACCTGTATTAGTTGGTAGTGGGTAGGATGATGTTGATGTAAATGCACAGGAAACTAAGTTAATGTTCATGTTACAAATTAGACCAACAATGTGCACATACTTTAATCTTTTAATTATTCAAAATTATATGTTTTGGGCCCCACAGTGTGAACATACTCCAACATATAGGCTGCTCCAATTATTACGTACATATCCTCCACTGTAAATCATATATTGATGATCTCACCACTGCTTCATATATTGGAGATGATAGTATGGTCTAGTGTTTGTTTTTTACAGCTGCACTGCCTGATGATGGGCCAGTGAGACCCGAAACAGGAGGAGTTTTTAAAATTAAAACATTATAGTGTGTGTATTTCGTTGGTCTAATTTGTGACACAGAATGAAAATTGTAAAATTTGTTGATGTTCATGTCTTGTCACAAGAACACAGTGCAAGATCGTAGCTTAAAGATAATCAATAAATTCACTGAAAATGCATCATAGTTCAGGCATTTCAGAATGATGCAAATAAATTAGATGCACAGGGATATAAGAGTAGATTAAATTTACTGAATCCTTGTTACTATTCCATTCAGAATCTTCTGTCTTCCTGTTTGCTAAGACATAAATATCAATATATACAGATCCATAATTTTTCCTGATCAGAGATGCAGACTAAATCCTGTCAAAACACAAAAATGTGTTTAGTTTTGAGTGGATTTATTCTGCATCTTTGGTTATTTGGAAAAACAATGGGGATGAATTGTCTAAAAAAAAAAAGTAATTTTTCCTGTAAGCATGAAACTTGGTTTTTCACACTGAGACAAGAACATAAACTAAGGGTGTTTGAGAATAGGGTGCTGAGGAAGATATTTTGGCCTAAGAGGTAAAAGGTAACAGGAGGATGGAGAAAAGTTCATTATGAGGGGCTGTATTATTTGTACTGCTTGCCAAATATTATTTGGGTTAAGTCAGTTCAAGGCATATAAGGTGGCTTGTGTGGCAGAGAAAAGAAACATACAGCTTTATGGAGGGGAAGTCTGAGGAAAGACATGCATTTGAAGACCATGGCATAGATGTGAGGATAAAATTAAATGAACCTTGAAGAAATAAAATGAGATAACATGGACTAGATTTGTCTGACTTGAGACAGGGACAGGTGTTGGGTTGTTTTGAACACAGGCATGAATTTTTGGGTTCCATAAAATAAGTACCAGTTAGTCATAATTTTTTCAAGACGGACTGTGCGATATGGAGTTAGTTGAATTACTGCCATTTCTGTTTGCATTTTGGAGGATGTTAATGGTAGCAAACAATCTTACATACATACCAACTGAATGAGCTGATATGTAATATTATTACCTGGAGTTCCATTCCTGGCAAAAAAATAGGAATTTTTTAGTGTACCTTATTTGAAGTAGCTCTGACCTCACCTTTCTGCAGTGAAAGTGTTGCAGTGGCCTTCACATAGTGAAAGTTTACATGTTACTGGTATTGTCAGAGATACAAATTGATAAGTATGATAGAACTCCACTTATCTGGATGCTGGTTATCCAGATCAGCTTGTTCCTTCGGTTAAACCTTTTCTCACTGTAATTGTACTACATCTTTTTATGGCTTAAATTTTTTCCACCATTTGTCAAATACATATAAGGAATTATATATTAATGTTCTATTTGTACATGAATAAATGTGTAGCCTAAAACAGCTGCTTGTAGAAGTTCTTTTCCACTTCAAACTGCCAGTGTAGACTATTTTCAAATAAAAATCCTATTATCCAGATTTTCTGCATATCTAGGTGGCTCATCATCCCAATTAATCTGGATAAGTGGAGTTCTACTGTATTAACATAGATTGGCTTTGAATGGCATCATGATCATGTCTAGATTCGAAAACAGCACACACACACACATAAGCCTGCCCTCCCCTACAAAACATGGGGAGTAGCAAAGAATATACGTATGACACGCCGTGTCCATTTATGTAATTCGTCGCGGGTATTGATTAATTGGTTAATACTTACGTGGACATTTGTTGCTTAGTTATTTAAATTTTGAAACCCAGTTAGTTCAAAGTTTGGTGTACGTCTTCCTCACATATTTCATGGTTTGGTAGCTGAAAAGACACTACATAAATATGTTGTTGTTTGCATTAAGAACTCCTAATACTTGGAGAGCTGAAAGTAATAAAACTTCGTTCTTTGTGAAGAGGATCATCTATCGTATACTTTTCCCCTGTATGTTGGCCACTTTCAAAATACAGCTAATAAAGTCATAGGTTTTAGAGTTCACGTGATATTCAAGACCTCCGATACGAGTAGCTCATCAGGGTTGCGCTCCGTAACTTTTACGTAATGAAAACATTAATTTACCATCTTCCTGTTTTGACAGTTTCGATCCTTTAGTGTTAACATCCACCAATGAACGTGCGGACACCAATCAGTGCACTATTCAAGATAACTTAGTGCAAGTCATTATATATGCGACGGCTGGACGCTTTCCATAACAAAGTCCGTGCCGGTCCGTGCATGGGACGTGATCTCAATGACGGGATCCTGGTTAGGCACCAGATACTAGCTGCTTGCAGATGTGCAAAGCCCCTCATTTTTTTGTAGTAGAAGAAGAAGAAGCAAAACGCAGATACGAATTTTTGGGCGCGTTCGCGAAATTGTGAAAAGCGACCGTTAGCTTCGTCTCGACTGCCTGTCCGTCTGTCCACGCTCATGGTACAGTACAACACGGCTCCCACCGGACGGACTTCCATGAAGTTGATAATTGAGGATTTTTTAAAAATCCGTCTAGAGAATTCAAATTTGGTTGAAGTCTGACAAAAATAACGGGTACTTTACATGCAAACTCGTGTACTTTTATGATACCTCCTCTATTTCTTCTTATAATAAGAAATGTTTCAGACGAAAGTTGTAGAGAAAATCAAAACATATTTTATATTCAGTACATTTTTTCCCCCAAAATCATGCCATGTATGAGATAATGTGGAAAAATATGGTACAGCCAGACGGGTCTCATATTACAATATAATACGGCGCATGCGCTTTGTATGCCGGTTACGTAAGGCAATAATACAGACACAGTCATATAATATGTAATACTTATTATGTCTTACGCACTTCCGTGTGATGAGCCGATTTTTAGGCGCGTTCGCATAGTCGCGAAAAGCATCCTTTGGCTTCATCTTGTCCATCTGTCCGCATGTATGAGAGCGGCTCCCCTTAACGGATTTCCGTGAAATTTGTATTGGTAACTTTTTTGAAAATATATCGAGAAAATCCAAATTTGGTTAAAATTGGACAAAAATGTCGGGCACTTTACGTGAAGAACCGGCGTGTGTCATGTTAGCAGCGACATACGTAAGTATAGCGCAACAATAAATAAGAACACACTGTTGCGTTTCCATGACAGCATTTTCAGTATTTATTTTATTGTTGACAGGGACATAATTTTGTGAATAACGCAAAGGGAACACAGTGTTTCGTTTCTGTGGTAACGATGATTACGTGAACGCGCCGCAGTGTTACGTTATACGTGCATCCGTAGCCTGTCTTTTTTTCAATAACGTCAATCGGTAGTCACTTTCTGTCGGGTTGTTTATACAGCAAAGTAGGACTACTCGCCAGTTCCCATTCATGCTGTTGGTCGGAGAAGTTTTGTTGTCCCGTTGTCACTGTGTGGATTCTGAGCGGCTTACGCTAAATATAATTGATACAAGAAGTTTCGTACATTAAAACGAAAGTTTTTTGTATGCGCCGCCTCCACGCAGGAAAACAGTTTACTGGAATATGAAATATTTCAACGGGTTCGGCTCTAGACAATACGAGAACACGTAGGAAATGCGTGCTAACTGTTGAAAGCCTGATGAAATAGGCGGAGGGTTGGAAACGCACTAAATATTTTGGCGCGATATTCACAGTACAATGTGTGTTCCATCGCCACGGAATGAAACACGTGAAGTATCTGTAACCTTAAAGAAAAACAGCGATTTACAGACTGTACGACGTAGATCGCGATGCAAACTGAATTTTATAAACTGGTACCTACATAGGGTATATGCTTTAAAAACTGACCCCACCAGAAACTTAGCTGGGGGAAGTGATGCGACTACCGCGGGCGTCAGAGTCCAGGTGACGGCTAAATTAATACTTTGAATGAAAAGAGATTGATTTTCTGCTTTTCACAAAATTTAAACGATTCAGCCAATATATGATTGCGGTTCTTTAATTTTCGTAAATTTACTTTAGAGGCCGCCATCGTGGTTACTCGTCCCGGACGTCAAAAAGAACCCTATTTACCCCAGTGGACCCCACACTTGTTCTGTTTAACGATGAAGCGTAGTTTCATTTTAGTGCATACGTGAACCCTCAGTGTAACATGCGTTGGTATGGGGAAAATCTGTTTTAATCCTTGGAGTGCCATTACGTGGTGTGGTTGGAGTGTGGGGTGTTATGAGTGTAACCAGGATTATTGGTGCCATTTTTCCAAGACCACGAAGTCACCCAGATAGGTGACACATTATGACACAATTTTTTCAACACTTGCCCGGTTACGAGATAACATATATTTTCTTCGCAAGCCGACACAGCAAACCGTTTCCAGCTTCTTCTTTAAATATGGTAAGAACGTAATATGTGCTGCGATGTGTTAAACTACAACACGTGGACCCCCACGCGCTGGAAATTTGATTAGCGGTGATGGCTGCCCTGCCTGCCGTCACGCAAAACGGTCTTGTTATATAGCAGAAGTAATTGCACAAAGCCCCTAGCATCAGTCGCAGGTAACGTTTGGATTCCTAGGCGATGTCACAAGCCTGGAGACTGCGCAAATGTGTGTGCGCGTTAATATGTTGCTGCAATCGGAGAGACGGAGATGTCAATATTCATCACTTAATTGGCAGCCACATCTTATACAGTGAAGCAGGACTTCAGTAATTCAATTGGGCGCACGGTAGCGGGCCTTGGGATTCCGTACAAGGCGCGGAATATCTTGCCTGGTTGAGTGAATGTTAGCTTCGCAAGAAGATTATTTTTCCGGCGGGGGAGGGGGACAAATTAATGTCATGATGTCAACGCCGAATTATATTCACAGTATTCAGTATTGGGTTACCGCTTCTAGACCACAATAATATTAATTTCAAGCGTCAACAGCCTAAATAATTTTTCAGTAATTAGTTATACATTTGTATGTTTTCTGAGACTGTGATTCTTGTCTACAAAAAACACCTTCCCTCGTCGTTGTAAAAAAAAGTGTGGTTTTGAAAACACTTACTCTGAATTATAGGGACCAGAACTTGTTAATTTATAAAGTTGCCGGGCGTTAGTTAAGCTTTGTGATACGAAAGGGTATCTTTGTTTCGTAATTAACAGTGGATTGTCAAGGGTCAAAGAACTCCCCCCCCCCCCGTGATTAAACTCAAGAAACAATGCCAGTCCATGCTGTTGAGTACCAGAAGTTCATGTGGGAAGGGACTGACAGTGGCCTTGTATCGTTCTGCATTGGGCTTCTGTTTGCCAGCCGCTTCCTTGCCAGAGTGCAACGTTGCTGGAGAGAAGATGGGTGCTCTGCGGGCGCTCGTCTTCATCAAGTTACTCACAAGACGGTAAGCGTCTACAGGTGGGAGGGTGGTGACTGAGGCTAGCATCCAGTAACTGGTTGGTTAATTAAGTGGCTCGCCAGACGTCAGTGAGTTGATTTTAGACCAGTGGTGATCAATATTTTCCTATTACAGGCTGAGAAACCTGTTCGTCTGAAGACCGGTACTCTTTTATCTTGCTCACTCCACATAGACTGGTATACAGATGTACTTGTGGCCAACACTCTTAAACGTGCTTATTTGCAGCATAATATGATAGACTTATGCAGTATAAAATGGAATACAAATCTGAATGCACCATTTTCAAACATTTGCAACTGAGGTTTATATACGAGGGCATATGGAATAATTCATGTTGTTAGAAATCTCCTCTTATGGTTGGTACGTAAAAATAATTGACTTGCCTGCGGTGTCACACAAGTCGTAGTGTTCAACACGAACTTTAAGCTGAATGGCAATAAAAACATAAAGCCATCGCTCACCACACACCATTTCATACAGCCACTGCTAAACTTGTTTATATAACATAACGCAGATTGAAATTTGTAGGGAGGATCCCGGTTCAGAAACACTGCGTTAGACCAGAATCTAAAATTCCGTGTCTGAGAACCAGAACTGGCATATTGTTGTCGCGGAACTTCAAGAACGTCATCAACAACAACAATAACAACCGTTATTTGGTGTAGTGCCTATATTTTTCAGATTAGGATTTGTGATATTATTTCGAGTCTTTATATAAGGGACTCATCCAGTCCCAGTGGCCGAGCGGTCAAAGGCGTAGGTCTACGGCCGCTCGCTTGCTGAGATTGTGGGTTCGAATCCCACCGGCGGCATGGATAACTGTCTGTTGTGAGTGTTGTGTGTTGTCAGGTAGAGGTCTCTGCGACGAGCTGATCACGCGTCCAGAGGAGTCCTACCGACTGTGGTGCGTCGTTGTGTGTGATCTAGAAACCTCAAGAATGAGGAAGCCTTGACCCGCGTTGGACCGCAGCGCCACAGG
>Ga0123357_10002467_pt1 | contig 20647 bp, 14 predicted proteins | sample TergutEmb28metaG_FD_89873 | JGI IMG/M metagenome (GOLD analysis project Ga0123357, IMG submission 89873) | Embiratermes neotenicus P4 segment gut microbial communities from Petit-Saut dam, French Guiana - Emb289 P4 | ecosystem: Host-associated > Arthropoda: Insects > Digestive system > Gut ... | reverse complement strand
GGGGGGGGGGGTGGTGGTGGTTAGAAACTCGAACGTTGTCACTCTAACTTCAAAGACTAGTCGTTTACCGGTGGCCTTTTCTCTGTCTAAAAATGCAACAAGCCTCGCTAAGCACTTATAGATAAACATTTTCTTTTGGTGGTTTCCTACCAAACTCTGTACGAAACATCGATAACACTGTGGCCACAGATATTCTGATTACAGATACCGGATCACACACTTAGGTTTATACGCTTCAGACGCTATTTTATACAAGTGCGGTGTTAGGCCACTTGGGGCAAGAGCTGAAACTCAAGTGGTGTGATCTAAAAACATGATATCAGCTACCTAAGTACACTTAGTTTTTAGTTCTGTGGATCTTACTTCTTGAATATTATTACATTGAAATCATCTAAATTTTCGATGATCAACTTTGTGTCCACTTCTGTCACATTTCAAAGTGCGCAATGCCTGTTCCATGACTTACTGTATAGCTGGAATTTGTTTTTGTTCCACGACTACAGAATTACAGGACAGGTAATGCACGCAGAAAGTAACAATGAGGCGTTCTCGCGTAATTATTGTAGCCCTGGAAACGTAATCAGTATTAAATAAGAACATATTATGTGTGTGAGTGTGTGTATATTCTTGCCTTATCCAGCATACAAAGTGCATGCGCCATTTTATATTGGAATCTCTGTTCTGTCCGACCTTATCATATTTTCCCGCGTTATCTCACGAACGGCACGATTTTCGGGGAAAAAAATTGAACATGAAATATGTATTTTAATTTCCTCTACAAATTTTGTCTGAAACGTTTCTCATTCTAAGAAGAATTTAGCGAGGTGTCATGAATGCATTTACATCTACGTGTAAAGTAACCATTGTTCTTGTGAGATAATAATGAAACTTGAATTTTCCAGTTTCATGAAAATCTGTCCATTGGGAGCCGAGTTTTTATATGCGGACGGACAGACACACAGACACGACGTAGCTAATAGTCGTTTTTCGCAATTTTACAAAAGCGCTTGAAAACCAGATAGTTTTATAAAAACAATGCGTAATTTTATATATCACTTTCTTTATACAAGACTTACACGATCATAAATTTAGCCATGGTGAGTTCAGAACGCCCTCGTACTGTACAGTACAACATAAAAGACGCTGGGAAAGCGCCAGCATTCGCGACTTCAGTCACTAATAAAAATTCTGTCTCCATCTACATTATGTTTCTTCGTCGCCACGGGCTACGCGTGGTTGCGAGGTGGTACAGTACATCTTTCTCACTCCTCGTGCCAGTAGCAACTACACATTGGCGCATTTGGATCAGCTAACCTAATTTATAACTTAGATCGTCTTGGTTAGGTTTAGTCGGAAAAAAGTAAATAGATACAAAATATCACATTGCAATAGAGTAGATAAGAGTACCAACTCTATTCCTTGTAGATAAAAATTTCTTATGTGCCTAAAAAACTGCTTGTGTTAACTGAAGTTTGAGTTTAGAAGAGCTGCGGTAGACCACGGATATTGTTTATCCTGGATCACGTCTTCGCCCCTTGGCAAATAAGATTAGTAATTCAAGAAATGTAATTAGAAGTCATGAATATGGGACAAACCGCGAAGGCCCATCACCATTATCAGAGGAAACCGCCATTTGTCCTCGTTCTGACTTCGATCATTTTAATACGCCTCCATACACCCTGCATCCTTAAGATCTCTTTAATAATACTCTCAAACATTAGCTTCTCTCCCCCAAGTTGTGTCTCCCCATCAGTTGTCCGACTATATTGCAAGCACCTTCCATCTTCACCACGCGTAACTAATCTTCTGATCATCTTACAACAATTGTTTTTAAGCTTTCGCCGTGTTCTAAATGTAATTTATTCCTTTTTGGGTAATTCCCCGGCGTCTGAGTTCTAATTGCCGACGTTTCGGAACTAACTATCGGTTCCATCTTCATAGACAGGTGAATGAAGTATACTTCATTCACCTGCCTATGAAGATGGAGCCGATAGTGAGTTCCGAAACGTCGGCAATTACAACTCAGACGCCGGGGAATTACCCAAAAAGGAATAAATTACATCTTACAACAATGTTTGTTGGAGAGTGTAAATTATGCAGTTTATAATTACGCACTTTTTCTATATCCAGTGACATTCTCGCTTTTACGATTGAAACTTATCTTCAGAATTCTAGTCTCAAGCATCTTTAATTCATGTGAAATGTGGAGTCACACGGCAGTTTCAATGAGCGGTCTTCTGGGATCTGATGCCCTGTAACTAGGTAGATGGGTGTCGACTATTTTTGCCTTTATATACTATCCTTAAGTTGAAGGCAGTAAGTTGTTGCGAAATGGTATATTTCTGCAAAATTACATGGCGCCGTACCCTAGAAGACGCATTTTTTTGACCCTCAATCAACGTTCTTCATTGAATGTGAGTGACCATTTTCACTACCACAGAACTTCGGACATCGTAGACAATTTGTGGTTTGATATTTTCTTGCCTGGCATCAGAAATTTAAGACACGGGAAAGTCAGGTGCAGTGATTTAGGGCGCTAAATTAAAACTATGAACTTAAAGTACATGAAATACGCACTAATATTTAGCCTCATTTACAGCTTTACTGCTACGTATTTGCAATTTAAATATAGGCCTCTGTGCAAATAAGAATACGCGCATTGAGTAAAACTAATAACAAATCTCTGAATTTTGTCATTTATATTGGGCAGGAGTAAAAATATAAAAAGGTAAAACTTCACCTGTGCATAACATAAAAGCATTTAGGGGGAATGAAAGCATACCTTAATTGATTCCTAGCCTCGACACGACATGGAAGTTGGTAGTCACGCATAAAAACCTTACATCTCTGCCTGGCATAATTTTATGCTGTAGTTTAGCAGAGTCAGTCAGACCGATCCAAATGTCACATTACGACGTTGGAGTTCAACGGACCGCCACCAGATGGCAGGAAACACCAATACACAGAATTCAGTCTCACGGATGCACAGATGATCTATAACGGAAATCACTAACTGAGGTTTCCACGGTAACTACTTAAAGGGTCGCCGGGTATCTACTAATACTACAGTGTAATATACATACATACGGACAAATTTTTCGAGTTTCCACGCTAACTACGGTCACCACTACGAAAGTATGATACACATACACACATACACACACACACACACACACATTCGTCAGGTTTCCACGGTAACTACATAAATGAGTGTGCCTTGCCTGCACGAGTCGCAAGATATCCGCGGTAACTACGTAAATGGGTGTGATGCCCGAGTCGTGAGGTTTCAACGGTTGTTACGTACATGAGTGTGCCTTGCCTGCAGAGTCGCGAGGTTTTCACGGTAACTACGTACATGAGTGTATGCAGCCTGCTCGTGTCGCCAGGAACCAGCAAACCAGTTTATTGAATAATATGTAATGCAACATAGTCTAACTTTTTCTATTATACGTCCTGTGTCCCCAAGTCTGAATTCTTTGACAAGTTTTTTCATATTTTTCTTAGTTCCTTAGCATAGACTCTATGACCTGTAATGGGCTGTGTATATCCATTTACCTGAATAATAAACACAAATTTCGTAAGGTGATAATATTTTTGTTTTGAGTTCCGAAAATTTTATGGAAACAAAAGTTTTGTATTTTTCGACCATCTGTTAGCAGAAAATCTCACGACCATAGGAGTACAACTGAACTGTTGCTGCCACCTCATAAGTTCTTATGCCTGCTTTATTGATATTACTGAAAGCAGAATGAGCAATATATTCTGATATAATTATATTCACAACAAATTCCCTGAAAACCCACTACTTCATTAAATGTGATTAAGCTGGGCGAACAAACTAACAAGAAAATGTAAGAAGTCTTGTCTTCTAAAGTTAAGAAAGTAGATGAAATATTATATCCAAAATGAACATCGTGCTCCCTATATTGTACAATCAGCAAATGAGTTACAAACTGCTTCTTTGCTCTCTGCACTTGGCAGTCATCTGTGTATCACGTCATTATCACAGTTAATGCGCCTGTAGTTTTATAAATAAAAGTAACGCACTTTAAATTCTTCACAATTCGTCAAACACTATGATTGTAGACATACAGAGGTTAAAAGGAATGCACTTCCCTTTATTTCCAACTTCGCTAACATTTACAATGAAAGCGCCAGGAAAAAAAAAAGAAACAGCGTAAGTGCGTGTTTAGCCTCCCTCTCTGAACCAGACAACACTTGTTTAATTAGACAGCAGTTAGAAATGTCGTTATTCGCTGCAAAACAGACACGCATACAGAAATTGCATTACTTTAGTTTTAGGTTTGCTTGTTACCGTAATTAGTCTATTAGCTATGTAACGCTTTTTCATATCATGAGTCTCTTGTGTTAACTGTGCCGTGCTTGCTGTGTCTAGATTTGGCTCTAATTATGTAAAAAACACGAATTCAAAAAAGGAAATTGTAGGGGATTTTACTCGTGAAAAAAATGAGAAGATAAGGACAATGACTCTTAAGTGTTTTGATGACCGTGTTTCTGTTGCAGAAGTGGCGGCGAATGAGGCGAGAAGATAATTGATAGTGAGTAAATAAGGTTTTGGTAAGAGGTGGGTTATACCATGGCAATACCTTGGCATTTGTCTGGATATAACGAAGAAACCCACCGAATACCTCAGGAGAGTAGATAACGTGACATCCAGACATCCAGATGCAATAGAGTTACACCAACCTGCTCAGGACGTTAATGACTTACTCTCTTCATTAATGTGGTGAAACTGCAAGTATTATTTTGTTGCTTCATTTTTTCTGGCTTCAAATAGGTGTTAAACATCAGCGTTTGTTTAAAGTTTTTGACCTGGCGACTCGCTCTAGGGACATGCTGTTCTGTACGAACGTGAAACTTCAGTCTCTCAAGGCCTAGATTGAGAATTTTGAGGGTAGGGTGCTGAGGAGAATATTTGGAAATAAGAGGGAGGCGGTAAGACGGTGCTGGTGATAACTGTTGCATATAGCGCATCCTCCACCAAAAATAATTAGGGCCATAAAATCACGGAAGATAGGATGGACTGTTCCTGTAGCATGGATGAGAAAAAAGGGTTTTGGTTGAAGAAATTGAAGCGTAAAAGCCACTAATTCACAGGTACAAAAATAACGGGTATTAATTAGATTGCCCGGACGACAAATTCTGTGCAGTCGCACCTAATACTTGTGGGTCCTCAGTACTGAATTGGCTTCTCGTCACCTTTCTGTAGCCCAGAATTTTGAGTTGGACCATCGATGTTTAGAAAATTTGTGAGCCCCTGCACTAGAACGGCGTATCATAATTGTATGAGTGATTTTAAACTTGTTCGGACAAGCCTTTTACGAATACGATGATAAAGCTTGGCTTTCATGACGGATCAGAAATTTCATGACTAACTGAAGAGGATTCTGGTTGGTTTGTTAGACATTTCTGAGATTACAGTGTAGCATGGTTTTCCACATGCACAAGATCAATGGTTTCAAAAGAAAAGACAAAGTATAGTCTTCGCGCACAGCTAGATGGTCGAGTTCATTCCGTAGCACTCTTTATCAAGGTAGTGAAGCTCTGGATGCAGCAGGATATAAGCTATGTATGCACTGATCATCACGTTGTTACCTACCGTATCTCAACGAACCCTGCGATAAACGGAACAACGATCATGTGTCTATATACACACAAACAACCCCACCCATTTTCCCCTTGTAACCCTCCTCCCTTTCGCTTGCATCCACCCCGACTCATCCTCTATCCAACCCCGTTGGCACCCGCCCCCACACAATCCCATCAAATGGATCCCTTAATACAATTAACTATCCCATCATCAGTGTATATACCATGAAGCCAGTCAGCCTACTGCTAGCATGCAGCGCTGCAGCTGAAGGTACAGGGGGGTCCAACCTCTGCATTCTCAAATACGACGTTTCCTGGGCGTTTCAGTCGGAGAAATATGTGTGGCAACAGTTAACATTGTAACTTTCGTGCAGTGTCGTAAGTCGTAAGTCGTGTCTTCTTCAAACAGCCACACAATTTCAACTTTATCACAAGGAACATATATTTTTCTTATTATTTGCAGGGATGTTTGATCTACTTTTGGAGGGAAGGCAGAATGAAATTTTTGAATTTCTTGTTTCGTAAACAAATATATTGCCAAAACCATAAACTAATGTAAAAAGAGTCAGAATTTACAAGTAGCTAAATAGCAACTTACCGACATCAGTTCAGCGTGTACTGCCGATGCCGAGAGTTTCAGGTGAGGTGTGATTTTTGTTGTGGTCAGTCAAGGGATTGACGTGAGATGTTCATCTGGGAGCTGGTACCATTTGTGGATTTGTTGGTTTGTTTTTGGCGCGACAGCCCCCCAGTGGGCCATGGCTTCCTCATTCACGAGGTTTCTAGTTCACACACAATGACGCACCACACTCGGTAGGACTTTTCTGGACGAGTGATCAACTCGTCTCAGAGACCTCTACCTGACAACACACGACACTCACAACAAACAAACATCCATGTCCCCGGTGGGATTCGAACCCACAATCTCAGCCGGCAAGCGGCCGTAGTCCTACGCCTTAGACCGTGCGACCACTGGGGCCGGCATTTGTGGATTTAGTTAGACTTATTAATGAGGAAGCTTGTTCAAAATTGTGAGTGCTTCAAACAAGTCTGCACAAACAGCAGCCTTCAGTGACGTATTCTGAAATTTGCCTTTAAGAAGACACAAGTTAAGCAAATGACCATCATTTCATCACTGCAGTGTAACTTGATCAATTAGGGCAGGAAATGCACGTCAGATGCCTTCAGAAATCGCGCTTGAAGGTCAGCAAATATTCTAGGCAAAGCTCATTCTGCACCGAAGCCCGGAAGCCTGTCTGTCAATGACTACTGGAGATGTGTCCAATATACCGACCGCCCTTCACTTGTATTTTTGCAATATTTTCAGGGCATTTGGAGACCGACAAATTCTGTTGTTCAAAGGATGTGAATGAAACAAAGACTATGCAGTTTACATACAAGTAGGATCTTCCCTTTCAGCTTTCTACTTAGGCCACTTAGCTGCCCACAAACATCTAAGATATTCGCCCTGTGTCTCCGAAATAAATGACTGATTGTCCTTTTCCAATACAGAGAAAGTCCATCTCTTCTAATAGTGATAAAAAATTGCAGTATCCTTTGCTTGCTTAGCCATTTAAGTTCAGAAGAATTCATTATATTCACCGTCGATTTCGTCAAGGAACACCAAACACCATCTGTGGTTCAAACCACGAGACCCATCAAAGTTAATTCCGCTAAAGACATAAGTCATACTTTCTTATTTCCCGATGCTTTGACAAAATGACGTTTGTTCACGGGCACTGAAATGATGATAAATGAATTCTGTTTGCTTGTAAATGAACGGTATCACACTACACGTAACGCAAACTGGAGGGAACCCGCCATTAATAATTCTGATAACAGGCTCTGATAATTCGAAATTATGCATCTCAATAGTTCACTTTAATACCTGAATTAGATTCCAAAACTTTGGTCTTGCGTTGGATGCTCTACAAACAGTTAAAAAACATATGTTGCGTCATGTGCAAATATAATTATATATTTATGGAATTGAGATGATATACTGTGACTTAGCAATAGTCAGTGAACCGTAAACTCATACTTTGAATATCTTGAAAAACTGTCAACGTCGTATGAAATCCCGTGGATTGTAAGGATGGGCACTGCAAGAATTGAAGGCGCTTAGAGCAGCGGAATGATAAGAGGTTTGATATTAAAAAGCGTTGTTGTCTTTTATGTGGTTATAAGAATAAATCGATCATTTCTTTATAAAAATTAAATTACTGGTTTTTAAAAACCGACACGGAGCGCAGCGCGGTAGGGAATAAATATTTAACTGTAATTCTGGTTACATTTATTCTTCTAATGGTAAATTAATGTACTTCCAGAGAAGAAATAAAGCTCCGTTTATTCGGGCGGACGAGGCGGCGGGTGATTTTCTCGTCCCTGCCGAATCACTTTCCTGCGAACTGGCGAGCTAGGTAGCCTCTCGCTTTTTTGTGAACGTGTGAGATGAGAACGTCTTCTTGCATGAAGTGTGCTACTGTTCCAACACGTCTAGTTAAACGACCTAGTTACAGACGTTTCTTCATTGAAAAGAGCCCATATATCTTGTTATTTTTTTGCATCGGTACGAAATAATCTTCCTTACAACTTGGAACCCTCCTTCGTCTGGTTCAGTACTGTATGAGAATCCTCGATACGCTCTCGATTAACAGTTTCGGATAAATGAAAAGCGGTTTTATTAGCAAAGGACTTTAACAGAGAAGGTCCATAACTTTTCAAAAAACTCGCAGGAAAAATGTGCAGTAGGTGTCTCTGTCTCTGTTGTCTGAATGTTGCAACTACTTGTTGATGGTTTCTTTCCAAATTCCGTTTGAAATCACCCTTGCATTTTCAAGGACTTCGTCTCGTGAGACCAGAGTACACTTTGATGTTCTATTCGAGACGCAAAATGTTCCAAAATATTGTTGCTATATCGCTGCGAGTGACCAGATTTGGAAAAAAACAAGTGGAACGAGTTGCAGGCCGAAAACGGATAATTTTCGCGCATTTGGCTTTAGTTGATGGGCATGGGGCACGTAGGAGGGGAAAAAATGCGCACAGGATTTTGAGAAGGAACCCTGAAGAACGACCACATAGAAGTCCTAGGAGTACATTCGGTGGTGGAGGGGGTGAGGTGTGGGGGAATGTTAAACTAGACTTTGAAGATGGGGTGTTTTTGGATTGGATTCATCCGGATCAGGTAATGAATTCTCGGATTCCATAATATGCGGAGAAATGCTAGCTTCTCAAGACGGACTCTGCTCCATGGCGTGAGCTAGAAGTCTTAGCTGATCAACATGTTGCAGCAAAGTCTTTCACGTTTCACGTGTAGGAGTATAAATAGGCCATACAAAGCGCTTGAAAAGGAGCATAAAATGTCTGTCTTCTTAACCTGTGTGGCGTAGGCATGTACGTGAAGAGTATTTAGACTTCGTAAAAGATTTAATGGCACACAAGATCAAATAGTTTATTCTTTACCAGGAAGACATTCCACGTAATCATAATTTAATATTTCACATGGCGAATTATAATTAGGAAAGTATTTCGAGTATTTTGAATGACAACTTCTTCAAGACTCATTGGCCCAACACCCGAAAAGACTACCTGGGAACCGAACAGCGTAATCTGTATAGAGGCTAAAGTAGGGTTGGGAAAATGGAAGAATAGTGGTTCCTTCCCGGAATATTCAAGAGATTTATCTTTTCTCTAAAGCGTCGAGGCCGGTTCTTGGTCACGCCAACCTTCTAGTCAGTCTACCGGGGCTCCTTTTTCTGGCGGATAAAGCGACCGGGGCATGAAGCTCCCAATCACCCATACATAAGAACAGGCGACGCTATATCTCCACTCCCTTGTATAGTCGTAGGTTCATGGCAGGCACAGGGACAAAATTACACTTACTCGGCCGTTCAAGAGATGCGTGAATGTGTTACAGAAGGCGGCGACTACTTGTTCTCCATTTACAGCTGACTGTTAAAGACAGCCTTTAAACCAATTAGCCTGATAGGTGTTAATTTAAATATTTTTGTATGATTCACATAAATCTTTCCATTGAATCTTCCTAGACAATCTTTGTAGTGCAATTGATAGATGTGGCCGCGTGGGTATGCGGACCGTTGGTTTCAAACTCTGTGCGTCTCATTTCGCTCGTAGCACGGCCCACCATTTTCAATTATCACTTTTTAACGAGAAGATGACAACATAGATGATGGCGGGAGGGGAGAGGAAGGAAACGAATCAAGGGTAGGAGAAACTTACTTGATTTAGGCTACTGCAAAGAGGGAGAGAGAGAGGGGAGTTAGTATTTATTGCGTATGTCCTGAGGGTTGTTATAACCCGTAATGCATGGCTGCACATTTTTATTGTACGGAGTTAGGTAAAGGTTTGTTACAAGTTACTTATTGCAAGACCAACGTTGAAATGGCAAGGCAATCTTATTCTATCGTCTTCGCTGCGCCGCATTTTATCTGCTCAAACACCCTTTTCCCACCACCCTGTAGTCATAATATTAAATAAGGCAGCCAACACAGCGAGGTTAAAATAGGATGTTATAAAGATATCTGTAATGGCTGTGGAAGTAACTCCTAAGCCTTACTTAGGTCTATATTTTCATCTTTGAGATACGGATTTGTCGAAGGCCTACCTCTGGCCTTATCACACCGAAGTTTCTGCCACCGTGTGTATGTCAATATAATTTCATTAATGAACCAATTTAAACTGAAGCTACTGAATTCTGACTGCTTTCCGAAAGCAAAGCAAAATTAATCTAGAACCTTACCTGAAACTCGTTTTTAACATAGAGATTAGTACAGAAACAAATGAGGTAAGAATATTATTATTCTTACTGAAATACACGTAATGTTAAAGCGGAATTTGTTTACCAATAATGTTGTGTCGACTGAATGAAAATGTACTTTTGGTTTCATATTAGAAAACACCGTGGATGCCATACATCAAGATAATATTTCCCGTACAATGAATAAGTAAGCGTATGAACTTTTCCCGTACCAAGGTTCAATTGCTCGATTCCATTGTTTCATCATTATCTCCATCAAATCAATAGTTGTTCAGAATTTTCGCACAGCTGCCTGCTATGTTACAACTTCGTCTCCTACAAAATTTGAAAGTTGCGCGTGTTTCCAAAATCTGTTGTCTTGTATCGTTTCAGATCCTTAAAGTAGGCGTAGCTTGTGTTAATCCTTCCTCACAATTTCTTCGTAGGTCATGTTGTTATTTCTGGTTTTAGAAAATTAGGAATGTATTTTAAAATGATTTACGATGTAAATAATGCCCACTTAAGAACATCTACATTAATAATAATAATAATAATAATCATCACCTGTACAACTCCTGATGGAAAGAAACACAACCAAAGTGATCATATCTTGATAGATAGGAGATGGCAAGCATGTATGCTCGATGTACGATCTTTCAGGGGAGCTGACTTTGGTATTGATCACATTCTGGTGGTTGAAAAAGTTAGGGAAAGATTGGCAGTAAGTAAACAAGGAGCACAGTAGTTTGATGGGGACAGATTTAATCTCAAGAAGCTAAATGAGCTGGAGGTTAGGAAACAGTATCAGATTAAGATCTCAAACAGGTTTGCAGCTTTGGAGAACTTAAGTGATAGCGAAGACATAAATAGGGCTTGGGAGAACATTAAAGAGCATATCAAAACCTCAGCTCAAGCTAGGTCTGTACGAAATGAAGCAGCATAAACCATGGTTTGATGAAGAATTTTTAGGTTTTTGACCAAGGGAAACAGGCTACAATGCAGTGGTTGCTGGATCGAAACCAAAACAGTGTAGATAATTGAAACAATATAAGACGTGAAGCTAGCAGACATTTCAGGGGAAAAAAAAAGAAGAAATATCTGAAAGCTCAAGTTGATGAACTTGAAACTAAAAGTAAGATGAAAAATATCAGAGACTTCTATAGGGACATAAATGATTTTAAGAAGGGTTACCATCCTAGAATTGATATACGAGTAGTGAAGGATAAGAAGGGTGATTTGGTTACAGGCTCCCACAGTATTTTGGCTAGGTCGAGGAACATTTCTCTCAGCTGTTCAATGCACATGGGGTTAGTAATGTTAGGCAAAGGGAAATTCATACAGCAGAACCAACAGTGCCTGAGCCGTATGCCATTGAGTCGGAGATGGCTATTGAAAAGCTGAAAGGACACAAATCACCAGGTATTGATCAAATCCCAACAGAGCTGATTAAGGCAGGGGGTAGAACAATTCGCTCTGAGATCCGTAAACTTATTAGTTCTATTTCGAATAAGGAGAATTGCCTGGGGAGTGCAAGGAATCGATCATTGTACCTATCTATAAGAAGGGCGATAAAACATACTGTAGTAACTATAGACGCATGTCACTTTTGCAAACTACGCACAAAATTTTATCCAACATTCTGCTGTCAAGGTGGATACCATATGCAGAGGAAATTACTGGGGATCATCAATGTTGGTTTCGACTCAGCAGTTCAACTACTGATCATGTATATTCTGCATTCGTCAAATTCGTGAGAAGAATTGGGAGTAGAGTGAAGCAGTGCATAAGCTGTGTATAGACTTCAAGAGAGCTTATGATTCGGTTAGGAGGAATGCCTTATATAATATTCTTATTGAGCTTGGTATCCCTATGAAACTGATAAGGCTAACAAAAATGTGTCGGAATGAAACCTATAAGAGAGTTCGAGTAGGCAAGCATTTGTCGGACATGTTTCCTATTAGGAATGGTTTGAAACAAGGGGATGCTTTATCTCCATTTCTTTTCAACTTTGCTTTAGAGTGCGCCAATAGGGGGTTCAGGTAAACCAGAATGTCTTGAAATTAAGTGGTACACATCAGCTCCTTGTTTATGCTGATGATGTTAATATGTTGGGCGGAAGCATATATACTATAAAGAAAAACGCAGACGCTTTTAGTAGTTGCTATTAAGGAGGACTAGAAGTAATGCTAATAGGACTAAGTACATGGTCATGTATCGAGATCAGGATGCAGGATGAAGTCGCAGTATAAACACTAATAATAGTTCGTTTGGGAGGGTGGAAGAGTTCAAATATTTGGGAACAACTTTAACAAATCAAAATTCTATACTGGAAAAAATTAATAGCAGATTGAATTCAGAGAATTCTTGCTGTCATTCGGTGCAGAATATTTTGTCTTCCAAGTTGCTGTCTAAAAATACAAGGTTTAAGATATGGAGAACTGCAATTTTGCCTGTTGTTTTGTATGGGTGTGAAACTTGGCCTCTCACATTGAGGGAGGAACTAGGCTGAAGATGTTTGAGAATAGAGTGTTGAGGAGAATATTTGGGCCTAAGAGGGACGAGGTAACAGAGGAGTGGATTAATCTGCGTAGTGAGGAGCTTAATAATCTGTACTCCCCACCCAATATTGTTCGGGTGATTAAATCGAAAAGAATGAAAGAAGTGGGGCAAGTAGCAAGTATGGGGGGAAAGAAGAGGCGTATACAGGGTTTTGGTGGGGAAACCTGAAGGAAAGAGGCCACTTGGAAGACCCAGACGTAGAGGGGAGGATAATATTAAGATGGATCTTCAGGAATTTGAAAGTGGGGTTATGGACTAGATCGAGCTGGCTCCGGATAGGGACAGATAGCGGGTACGTGTAAATTTGGTAATGAACCTTATTGTTCCATAAAATGCGGGGAATTTCTTGACTAGTTTAGAACCGGTTAGATTCTCAAGATGGACTCTGCTCCATGAAGTAAGTAAGTAAGTAATTAAGTAAGTAAGAAATTATGTAAATAACAATCACAACCTCTAAAGCGGCATCACCGAGAAATCCCAGAAATGTACATATGTAAAAGAAGAGCGAACAAAAATAAGACAATTGAACGTGGTCTATAGAGTACCATTAGTATTATCCACAACGGGTAGTATCCAAAGCAACTACAGGACAGCTTGAAACTGCTCGAACTCCGCCTTGGTATATGTACTTTAATGTAGAACGCAGTAATACTTAACACATACCGTATAATTAGAAAGCTTTTATTAGTGCTTAGTCGATTACACGTACTCTCTGATAAACAGCTAAACCGCTGTGAAATAATAATAATAATAATAATAGTAATATACGTTATGTACACCTATATGTGTCTTTATGTATAATTATTATTTGCAAGATTAGGAATGTATGTTCGAGTGTCCTCTGCTAGTATAAAGTTCATACGAAGCTTCGTGAAAATCGGACAGTTGGTTCAGAGGTTTAAATTGGGAAACCATACTTACGCACAAGAAGCTTGTGATCTCAAATCCTACTTTGGCCGTTTATAAATGAAAGTAGGCTACAGATTGGACTAGTATAGAGTTGTGATTATTTCACCGACACAAAAATGTAAGCGCTTGTAAAATTATACTATAATGCTCTGACATATTGACGCCATACTTTCGGCCATATTTTATATCATGAACAAATCTGTGATGAAAGATTTCGTGGAACCTCTTGCTGAGTGGCCAAGGATGATTTATCCGGTCTGTTTTATCGGTGTTGCCTAAACCCTGTCTTTCTCTCCCTCTCTACCCTCCCCCCACCCTCTCGCTCTCTCTCTCTTTCTCTTTTTCCGAGATTAATGTTTCGCGCAGCATGGTAAGGTTGACAAAATGGCGGCATAGTGTTGTGATTGTTGCTTTGATAGGGTTATGGTATTTGTCACAATCAGTGTAAATAAAACTTTAAAATAACCCCGTGTCTCAGGTCCGTCGTTTCTTGGTCTTAAATGAAGGAGAATAGTATTGCAGCTTTGAGCTGACTGATGTCACGGAAGTTTGTTTATTGATCTGACGAGAGTTACAGGCTTCTTACGAGCGTTTCAGCGGAGCTGGTTAAATATATATGTTCGTGTTCCTTCACGTGATAACTTCCAAAATTGGATGATTGAAGTTCCATATAACACAGAAGCTGTGACACACACACGCGCACGCGGTGTTGAACTAATTACAGCCGTGACAAAACTCTTCATCAGTACGCAATACGTCGGCGAAATGTTCCGTAGAAGCCTAATCTTTCTAAGGGGGAAAAAATAGATTTACGACATCATCATGCTTTCTATGTGTCCTGAATTTCGACTTTTAACCCTTATCCTGCTAACGTGGAGAATAGGGTGAACTCCTAATAATGCCAGCGGATGGCAGATGTGATTTAACTCAGCGTTTAAATGGCTAAATAAGTATAATCATTAAACAAAATGCTGTTAAAGCAAGCCGAAATATTCAGTGCCTGGTATTAACCCTTATCCTGCTAATGTGGAGAATATGGTGAGCTCCTAATAATGCCTGCAGTTGGCAGGTGGGATTTAATTCGGCGTTTAAAGGGTTAAAGTGGCTGGCCCAACTTAGCGAAGTTTATTATGGACGTTATGGCATTGGAGGCTACCCCAACCTCGTACCTCTGAATTTACTGTAATCTGTAACAATATATGGCAAACACATGAAATTGTGAGGCTGGTGGGGTACTGACGTCCCCTTAGAACCCTGCAATGATGGCTCGTAATAAGACTTCGAAAAATATACAAAGTTTGTTACTTTTTTTTCTGCAGAACTTAGATCATTTTGGAAACTGCATAAGATCTGTATTTTGCTTTCCGTTTGGTGGTGATAATTAATGAATTGTTGGGACTAGGCATGTGAAATTTGGGGCGGAGATATTTCATTAATATATTTACACTTTCTTAGGGCCTATGAACTATTTTCTATTAGCCAGCCATCCCATTTATACCGACAGTTTTATCGTATAACGTTTGTATTTTACAACAGTCTCTGACCACCTTCTTTCTTCCAAGAAGTGATGATGGTGTTGACGGTGACAATAATAGTGCCACTAATACTACTACTAATAAAGCTGTAACGGCCTACTATTTTTTTTAAGAATGAAAGCAACAAAAATTTCTTCACTAGGATTTAGTGCTAGTAACATAAGCGCACTGTTACAACGAAATAGGGCATGAGCTAAACTAAATATTATTTTTAAATTAAAAATACACTCTATTTAAGGAAAACATTAAGGGGAAAACATTTGTGAGATATGAGGTTCTCACATCTGTGTTAATGAAAATTAAAGATTTATGGGATATTATGCCATGCAGACTGGTAAATATCTACTTGAGTAAAATAATTCCGTTATATTTATATAATTTTGTAATTATTCGACTGACAAAACACCATAAATGTTCTGACATTCGTTTATTTCTTACATACGCAAAGTGTTTCGGCCGACATCAGGCGATATTACAACAATATAGAAGGCAAAATTAAGGAAGAGGCCACTCCTTTTACAAAATTATTCAAACCTGAAATAATTATATTTGTTCTAAGGAATAATGAAATATTACAACGTCACAGTTTATCGATAGGTAAAAGGTGTAAATAAAAATGTGAGAAGTGGGAGAATCCTATGTAACTGTCTGCGGACGTAGACGTTTAGTAACCTGTAAAATAATGATTATGTAAAAAATTATTATTATTGTTATTATTATTATTATTTTACAGATTACTACACATATACGTCCGCAGACGGTTATGTAGGATTCTCCCACTACTCTCCTGAAACATATCGCGTTTGTTAGGAATAAATGAATGTTAGAATATTTATGGTGTTTTAGCAGTCGGATAAATATAAAAAAACATTAATGGTAAATATCTACCCACGTTTCGGAGGTACGTAGTAATACCACCTTCAGAGTTATTCAGTGGTTTTCTTGAATTGATTTACCCCGAAGTTTCGGCTCTAGTTTCCTTGGAAGTGTCGGAAAAATTTACCACATCGGAAGACTTCAGTCTTCAGAAACAATATTTGTAGGACTGGAGTTCTGCTGTCGTTTATAATGGGAACTCTTTGTTTAAAACCAAGCATGAAGTAAGACGGTGAAACATTTAGAGCCATTCGGTTTCTGAACTTTTTCCATCGTCCAGTCTTCAGACAGACAAAAGCTGCACAAAACGTTATCCTGGCATCTTCGACAGAAACACGCAGAGCAGTATTTTCTGTACGCTCTAAAATTTGTATTTCGGAGGTAGCCGATTCGATTTACGACTCCTTTATCGGCTGGCTTTTTTGGGGGGCTGACGGAATACCAGGGAAACAGGCAACAACTGCTTTATTCCAAATTTCGTGTTTTCCCTTCATTCAAGGTCTGCTTCATTTGTCATTCGAAGCAAAAGCTAGAATGCCCACTATTATTGATTACAATAAAATACGGAGTAAGTGAAATATTTTGTTTCTGTGGGATTAGATGATCGAGAATGATGTACAGTGAAGTTCCCATTTTATAATATACCATTAACTCTCTTCTTCTTATTATTATTACTGTTACTATCATCAAATTTTCCTTTGTCATGTGTGTATTTTCCTTATGTTCCTATATAGACTCTGTAATTGGCATTGTGGCTGTTGTGCCAGCACATAAAAAGTAAACAACTATTATTATTATTATTATTATTATTACATTAATTCCAGTTCTTCAAATAATGTTTGTGAACCTTGGGCAAATTGAATATCATGGTGTAATCATGAAGGGTAAATCTTTACTATCGACCAGATCTATCTGAATTCTTTTGTTCTCTCGCTCTTCCTTCAAAGGCAGCTTTAGGTTGCCGTTTCTTCATTAAAGCACAAGATTCCGGACTTTCAAAGCAGCTGAATAAATCAATGTTCGTCGGGTGTTTTTCTGTGTGAGGTTAAGTATAACTTCCCTCTTTAAATCTTTGCATAGAAAATGTGACGCTTTATTAGAGTTTAATCTTGAAACACAGGCGGTCACAAATACAAGCAACTAGGTCTATTAGCGCTGTTAGACCTGTGTTAATTTCTCAATTGAATTACGGTGTTTAAGCATAATGTTGATCAATGGGGACATCCGAACTTGGGTTATTGCATCCTGTTTTGTTGCAGGTTGGTTTAAATAGAGATGGTTTAGATATTTTTAAAGTATATATGGTCACTCTGTGCTGATGCAAGAAGCAGTCTCCGATGACATTTCCACACTGAACTGCCGCATTAAATTCTATAGTTTGAAGGGAAGCGAAGTGTTTTATTTAACGACGCTGGCACCTGAAAAGAATATACTTCTTTGATTGTAGATAATAGAGTTATGAATCTGTAGCAATGATGTAATAACACTGACAAAGGAAATCCGATATACTCGAAGAAAAAGATGTCTAAATGTCGTTTTGTTCATCAGAAATCACACATGGACTGGCCTGGCATAGGAGCCGGACCTTCGCGATAACAGGCCACCGATATCGCTATCCAGCCTCTTATGTTCAGCATACAAATCGCCACTATATATGTAACAGAAGTTCACAATAGTTCCGTATCCTCCCACATAATTAGAGTCCAATCGATCGGTTGCGACAAGTTCTTAAAATCTTCTGTGCTAGGTGATTACGGATCCACAAGCAGTGTGTTGGGCTTCATTCATATCTATATAAAATGATCGGAATTAATGACAACTTATTTTCATAAAATATATTTGCTGTTGAAAATGAACGTCTCGTATCTCAGGAGGAATACACTGAATTAGGCCTATATTCTGCAGTTGTCTAAGTCATGGCGAGAAATACAATTTAAAGAAATGTGTGGCGGATATAAACTGGATTTATCTGGCTTTTTATAAATTGGTAGGGCTTGTTTTTCTGAACAGGGCGAGGAAGTTTCTGGTTCTATAAATCTAGTTAAAATTTTTGTCTCTAACGACAGTAAATTGGCACTTTCAGTTTTCATTGCATAAGTTTCAAAAACATCTATGGTTTTTCAATACACCTTTCGGCTGCTTCAGATTTAAACATATGCGGATGAAAGTACGTTCATTTAGCTGACATTAATTTTATTACGGTTTAAATTTCTGTAATAATTGCTACTAAAGAAAAGGCAAGATTTTCGCCCCGCTCTCAATTTTTGGTCTATTCTACAATGACAACTTTCATCGCTGGTAACTTCTTATTTACTTAAGAACATTGCTAGGACTGTGCTTCGTGGATTTCCTTACTTCAGAATACTTCCTCTTTGCGATCGCAACCAGTTGCGTTTTGCTTCCGGAAGAGCCATCCGTTTAGCTCTCGTAATTCCGTCTCTGGAAACGATGAGGTCTGGACCATAATCTGCCTATTTATTTAAAAACGTTTTTATGATTAATCTTCGGCCGGGATATCTGAGTCGGTAGTGTCACAGAGAGGGTTTTCTGTCTTGCCGCCATTTTCTAACCGGCTGTCTATTCTGCGCATCCTTCCTATGAAAGTGCGTAAAGCGACTGGTCCCTGAAGTTCATCACACAGTTCCATCTACATGTAGACGGCGTTAGGAGTGCTCCAACAGTACATTTCCATGGACTGGTACTTTAACTTCGACCAATTTAACTTCACAAGCCTAATTGCATGGGACTGTGAAGTGTGAACCGGGAATCGACCATGATCTGTTTCAAATTAACTTATCATGTATTTACTTGGCGTGACTGGGAAGAAACAAAGAAGTAACTGGTTTATGATAACTGTTATTCTAGTTAGGACTCGAACTCGACCGGGTCGAATACGAAGAATTTTTTATGATAGTCGATTTTTTGGGTATGGTGCTACAGCCCATGTCTTGCTTAGGCCTCCTGTTTTTCGAGGTTACTGGATCACAATCAGACACATGACCTCCCGGCAGGTCTCCTTTGAAAGGAATGTCAACTCTCTGCAGAAGCCACTACCTACATAACACACAACAATCACAACCCAAGAACATCCATATTTTCAGCGGAATTCGAACCGGCAAACCCAGCAATCGAACGGTCGCATACCTACGTCTTAGATTCCACGCCAACTGAGATCGGAGAATATCCAGAATACGTATATCTTATTACTTGCTTCGACTGCTAAGTCCAGTTTTTGACCTAGTACTGCAACACAGACACCGCTAGTTATTCTGAAGTAGCTTCATGACCATCGTGGGATGGTGAAATTACGGTTTTAGGAAAATGGAAATCAATGTTTATAACATTCCCTGTAACTTTTTTATTATCAAATACAAATGATTCTGGAAGCAAAGGGCTGTGAAATGTCAGTTTTCGTTACATTAGAAACATATTAAATTATTTTGATTTACCGGATCCGTTGTTTAATTCTGTTATACTCCTTTGTGCTTGTTTGAGTTATGGGAGAGTAGAAACAAAACCGAGGCTGTAGAAATAACCTTCCCGGTCATTCTTTAGGAAGCATATTAGAGTGTGATTTTGGAATTATACGTAGCGCCCCCACTGACTTCTCGATCAAGTGTTCCCCACACAAGCCACATCTTATCCAGAGGCCAAGCTTTGGCCATAAAAATTTTCACAATTCGTAGATGAGAAAGCAGCGGTTGTTAAACTTTTGTGTAAAGTTTTAACCGCCAAGGCACGTCACGGTCTATCTGTGAACAACATAGGAGTCTGACTTGAGCAGTTATTATTTATTAAGGATATTTCAGAAGCAATAGCCCTGAGTATTTCTAGACACACCGAGGGTTTGCGTGGTTTCCTCGGAAAACCTTAGATAAGGAAGGTAGATATATTTTCATAGTTCAAATTCATGACTGCTACTGCCTCCCAAGTAGATGCAGACGGGACAAAACACCATTTAATTTTAAAGCATAGGCATGGGTCAGGATAACTTAATCGGTATTGTAGCTAGGCTACGTTTTGCACAACGAAACAACTGTGGGTTAATTAAATTCCCGGCAAGAACACCAAATTTTCTCTTCTCTAAGACGTTCAAGCCGGCCCTCTGGCCCAACCGGCCTCCTACATTATATCGGGGAAATGATCTCCGGCGTAAAGCGGTTGGGGCGTGAAGATAGTCATTCACTCTTTGTAGTGCCGAGTTTAAGAAAGATTGGAACTATACATGCCTTTATGGAATGCGTTGGGACAACTTTTACTCCTGAAGAATAAAAACCAGCTAGATGCCACTTATTATTTTATTGTACTTCTTATAGGCTCAACATGTTTCGGGCACTACTATGCCCATCATCAGGAGCCCGTGACTATAATGTTGATTACCACATTGGTCGTTTCGTTCTTG
>Ga0123357_10002466_pt1 | contig 20651 bp, 20 predicted proteins | sample TergutEmb28metaG_FD_89873 | JGI IMG/M metagenome (GOLD analysis project Ga0123357, IMG submission 89873) | Embiratermes neotenicus P4 segment gut microbial communities from Petit-Saut dam, French Guiana - Emb289 P4 | ecosystem: Host-associated > Arthropoda: Insects > Digestive system > Gut ... | reverse complement strand
TCGTTCACACAACGCAATAGATTTACGAAGAGGACAACAAGACCGTTTTAGACCGTTTAGGCCGGCAGGGGACGTTTAAATTCCGACCGTTTCAGAACGTTAGGGCCGGCAAAGGGTTAAAGTGTGTTGAATTTTGTGCTGCATAATTGATACTGCAAAATTCTTAACATATACTTACTTTCTAGATTCTGTTCTTGGATTGAGACATTGTGTTGATTCATTCTTGCAAATTGCTGGGCATCTTTAGCAAAAACTGAGAACATTTTGACCATCACAGGAGGTTTGGCTTCCGAGAATTCCAAGATGATCTCTCGCAGGAGGTCTGAAAGAATATCTGTAAGAAGTTTGGTAAAGCTGAGCAGCAGTGTTACAAGTAGTAATAAAGAAAAGCAAAGAAACAAGAAGCAAGGTCCAAAGAGAATAAAACTGAATGAAACCCTCAATGCTGATAAAATTTTTCAGTCATCAATTAATAGCAGCAGAACCCCTACTTGTGGCCTGAACAGGTTAAACGATAGTTTCTATGATGTACCGTGTGAAGACCTGGCCAAGGGACTTCTTGGTAAAATTCTAGTTAGGCGAATAAATGATGGAACAGTTCTTAAAGGTCGCATTGTGGAGACGGAATGTTACCCTGGTGGTGAAGACAAAGCTTCTTGCTCATACAATGGAAGGATCACAGAAACAATTAAAGCTGTATATATGAAGCCAGGAACAGCGTTCGTGTATGTAACATATGGAATGTATCACTGCATCAACATTTCCAGTCAAGGTTTGTATAAATATCAGAATATATGCATTTTGTTTCAAGCAACCTACAAAAGGAGGAAAGGTCCTTACACAGTGTATATATCATACTTGGTTGCATGACACCTATAATCAAAAACATCTCATTCATGAATGTAACTCCATACAGTGAAGTCCTTCTTGAGAAGCTAATACCCACTCCACTATTCAAGAAATGCTCCACATTTTATGGAACCCAAAGGTTCACTACCACGTTCAAAAGACCCTACCACTTGTCCCAATCCTGAGCCAGTTTAATCCAGTCCACATCCCATTTCTTAAGTATCCATTTTAATATTATTCTCCTATCTATTCCTTTGTCTTTCAAGAGGTCTTTTTCTTTCAGATTTCCCCACTAAAATCCTGTATATATTTCTCATCTACCCCTTGCCTGTACCATGTCCTACCTATCATATCCCGATTATCTTGTTTCATAGGCACTATATTCTTTCAAAATGTTAGGATCAAATTACCCAGTGGTGCAGCATCATATCCCAGCAGAGCAAAGAATCCCCAGCTACATTGCTGTGAAAACCTCAGAACTTAAATTAGCACAATCTTCAGCCTTCAGGAACATGCTGATACAGAACCTGTTTTTTTTACCTGGGCATGATTATTAGATAATACCCCATTTTTAAGATGATTTAAGAATAATTTATCATTTTATAGTTTGGTAAGTATGGTAGTTATGACCTTACTATAAATGTAATTATATCTATAGTACAGTTTTTTTAAACATGGAGCTGAGTAGAGCAGAGTAGAGGCCATCATAGGTCACCGTGCAGCAACTTGTGTCCATTCTACAGTCTGCATTCAGGGAGAGACTGCTACTGGGCGCAGTTTTTTACATTCTGTGCAAGGGTTCAGTGCGACACCCTGCACAAAACTTTTTACAGCAACCCTGTGCCATTTCAGTTTCTTCAGTTGCATCATTACTCTGTACAGGGTGACCACTTCCTTCATGTAGTAGTGAGCTGTGCCCTTTTCAGGGCCTGCACAGTATTGAGGTCCTTCCCTCTACTGCTCTACAGGTGTGCCACACTGACCATTTGCTACCCACTTCAACTATACCTGTGTAATGCTCACTTTTTTCCTGTGTTGCATTCTTGGACTGCTTGATACTGAAGATGAAGGCTCTATGATCAATGAAATACCAGAACTGCTTGCCCAGTGAGACAGTGTCACATCCCAGAAGACCTGAATCATCAATGACAGCCACAAGAAACCCAAACCTCACCAATTTACACCTTTCATTTTACAAATTCCAGGTGCTGGTGCAGCTGTTTTGTTGCGTGCGCTAGAACCTCTCCAGGGATTAGAATTCATGCAGCTAGAGAGACAGAAAGGCAGAAGGACTACTGCAACAGCTGCTATGGCACATAAAGAGTTGCAAGCCCATGACTTGTGTAATGGTCCAGCAAAACTGTGCATGAGTTTCAGTATTACTAAGTTGTTATGTAATGAACAAGACCTGACAGTGTGGGATGGAATGTGGGTAGAGGAAGACGAATCAGAGGAGGAGGTGCTGGATATTGTGACATCACATCGAATTGGAATTGATTCTGTCGGTACTGAATGGTCATCAAAGCCTTTTCGTTTCTATCTATTGGGGAATTCATCTGTCAGTCGCAGAGATGAAGTCAGTGAAAAGGCATTCAGGGAATAACAAAGTACTTTCTTTAGTGACCAAATTGAAATTTTCATTCCATCTCAGGAATCATGTTGGGATGAGTGAATATTCACATATTTGTGTTGTGTTTGTAAGTAATTAACCCTTTAACACTGTAATTAAATCCCTCCACACAACACAGCCTGCCGAGATTTTGTGCTGGGGATTTTAATTTTTAATGCTTACCCTTAGAAGAAAAAAACATATCTCGTAGACTTCTCCTTCAGATTTATTGAAATAAAATTTTGCAATCTGCTTATGAATTGGTTAATCCAGGGAAAAATATTCACCTATTTTTATAATAAATTTAGGCCTGTGAATCACATACATTATATAAAATGTCAAATAGTTCATTACTGACATAATTCTAGTTGCTTCGGAAGGTCTGTGGCACCTTGGATCACTGTTTTATCACAACACAGTATTCATAATTGGGGTGATTTACAAATTTACTTTGGTGTGATACTCTGCTAAACAAGGCACCATGCACAGGTCCACATCACATCTGGTGCATTTATACGCTGTGCCCTTTCTCTGGCTGCGAGAAGAACACAGATGGCAGTGCAGTTGGGTGGATTATTTCACTGGCCAGGGTTTGTTATGGCGACACTCGAGTTGGAAGACATTTTGATTCCAAGTTGGTGTCAGCAACCAGAATTTCACTGATGGCTTTCTCCTCGAGTTTGATTTTTTTCCTGGCCATTGCAATAGACACATACAACGGTCTGCCTTATTTATACTCCTCTGTATGACTGGGCACAGTTGCAGTAACCTAATGCCGCTAAGATATGGACATCTTCTGCAGTGACAGCAAAACAGATCTAAAGCTACAGTGTGACTACTGTATAAAATTCCAGCTATTCGCGGGTGCCCAAGACGTTTTTGGTAGGTTGACAGCTGTGTTGTATGTTACTGCCCCACAACCCCTACAGATTACCCCAGCACTACAAGAAACACATCTGTGGACCCTCCTATAGCTGTAAACATTGATTTTTGTGGATATCTATGATTTTTTAGCATTAGTTATGTCTGAATTATATGGGTACAGTATGCCATTGACAGCCTTTCTGGTCAACAACCAGAGTTCATTTCATAGGCCAGTGTTGATATTTCAACCCACAGTGAACTGCAGGGCGATAATCAGAGGTGAGCTGTGTCTCGAACAGCATTACTGACTGAAAGAACTGTGTAGTTGCTATGTGTCAACATAAATCAGGGTTTTTGGAGGGGTTTAGAAGGTGGAGGGGGTCCATTCTGGTTACACAGAGAAACCCTGACCTTCATGGCTCCTGTAGCTTACCAAAACACTGAGGTATTTCAGATAGGAGTGAACAAAATTCCTCTAAACTTTGACACACTGTTTGTGACATCTTTGTAAGTCATTTGGCAATTTAAAGGGCTCACTGCACGGCATCTTTAGAAGTTGTTCAGCATTAAAGGGTTAAGTGAAGGTGTAATATTTTACACTTATTTTATGCAATTTATATTATTCTGTCACTGTGATGGACCTTGTAACTGGGGGCTTGCTCCACCCAATGCTGGAGCAGCCTTGAATGCACCCTCAACCCTTCTTACTTCTGTCCCCTCCATCCATCCTTGTGTTCACATTAAAGGTGCCCCGGTCTTGGTGCTTGGCATCATAGTTTGTCACAACAGCCACTGGATCAGAGGGCAGGTGGTTACCATGACCAGTGTGATTTTGTTATGTGTTTGGCAGAGTCCCACAGAAGACATACATTTGTTAACTTCTTATTGCATTATTCAGTTTTGAAGCTTTGTGTAACTGAACTCCAGTCCCTGTGGTCACACAATACCCTACAACCATGTGAGCCTTCATGAACGAATGCTCAACTGCAGTGCTAAGGAATAGGGTAGTGCCTGATGTTTGTGACTGTCCTGTGATCACCCATTTTAATACGAATGTTTTGACTTGTAACTGGTTCAGATGAATTGGGATAAAGACCATACGGCTGGCAAGTTTGTTTCCCCCGCCCTTCTATTCTGCAGATCATTTTAACCTTAGGCATACCTCATCTTTCATTAAGTCAGGGTGACTGCGCTTATTGTTGATGGAATAAGATTCATATTTTATCATTTAATGTATTTTATGCTTCCAAATAAACTGTATTTTTATTAAAAATAAACTGTCATGCTGCGTGGGTTCTTTGAGGTTATGTTACTTTATTTTTGTTGGAATCTGAAGAATTCACATTGAAAATGTATTCTGATGTATGTGACTGTTGTATCTCTCCTAATTAATCATGCACATCAAGACTCCACTATACTTGACATAAACACAGTAAGAGGCTTCAATCCTTGAAATTCATTGGGGTTTAAAAAGTCTGATCTTAATGATTATTTTTAGCCAAGCATAAAATGGAATTTGGAATTAAACTGCTCAGAGAGTAAAATGAGGTGCAAACTGAAAATCATGTTCCTGTACAAGGAACAAGCCACATACAGTAAACCCTTGGTAATCCAGTCACAGTTAATCCTGATGTTGGATAATCCTGATTGGCGAACATGAAAAATTCCATTAACTGCTGCATATGTACTTTAAAAGACACATGGAATTTAGGAAGGCAGACGAGTCACACTGTGCTGGTGACAGCACAGAGAGAGAAGGAACATACTTTTGCGAAGCCTTGTTTGTTGTACAGTATTGCTCTTAGTCGGACATCCACTATTGCATATAACACTGCATTTGCACATCTGACAGAGGAAGAAATTGCTGTAGATGCTTAATGGCTTTTACTGTGGAAGAAGGATCAGATAATGAACTAGACAAACCACAAGAATCTACAAATAAGAAGAGACTTTTTAGCATCACAAGAGATGGCACTGAAGCAGTCATCAATTCTGTGCCTCTTCTACAAATTGAGAATTGTGGGCAAATTATGAATACCTAATAACTGTAAATCTGAATTAAAGAACAGCATTAGATGCCTGCTCAGACAAAACTTGACATTTTCTTCAAATCTGCATTATTACATTAAAAAATGAACACTACAACCGAGTCTTCTACTGATGAATAAATGCATGTGTGTTTTCTTTTAGTTTTTACATAAAGGCTCCCCAGTGAATTTTTTTTATTTATTTGGCATTTTGTAAACTAATACATAGGTACTTAATTTACAAGATCAGCACTACCTATATCATTAAATTTTCCATTTATAGGTGTTCAAAGTTTTCTTGTCTTTTAGGGCTATCTTTTGCTTCACTAATTCGGATTATCTTTGTTTTACTGCCCTTCAATACATATGTTTAAAATCATGATATTGGTTTTGTCCTCAGTAATAACTATGCATATCTATGTTTCTGTTTCCAGGCACAAATATATGTGGATATGTCATTATTACCATTTCATAATTTGAGGTCTCCCACACCATGTTCATTGTCAGCGTCAAAGAAGATTGTTGTATTAAAAAAAATTCATACAGTACAAAACTTATATACTCAGTCTTGTAGAAGATGATGATGGTGTCACATCTGCAGCTTCCCTGCAACACAAGACAAACAGTTTCCATTATAAAAGTCCTGGTGTTCTAATTCCTATTTGGAAAGAACCTGGTTTGAATTCTGGCCACCATCAACTTTTTTTCCACACTACATTACTGAGAGTGCCATTATTCCTTGTGTGTTGGAAACAGTGCAGCATTCTACATACAAGGATGTATTTAATGACAAAGCTGCTGTATTTACCTGCAAATGAAATGACCTCCCATCCACAGTCTTCAATTTCAAAATAAAGTATGTAGAATGTGATTAGTATTGTGCACATTTGTAAGGTGCTCAAAATTTTGCAGATGGTGAAATGGGGACAAGTTTTCATCTTGTGTGTGGGTACAATGATAGTTAAAAAGAGTTCAGACTGTAGTCTGTTAAGTTGGTACCAATGTTCTGAAGGAACGTACTGCACAACCCTTCAGTTTACTGTTTCCAGTGAGAACACTGTTTTCACCAGCCATTTATCACTGCCCCTGCTGTGTGGTAGGACAGAGTAGCAGCCATATCTCAAATTTAATTTCCAGTGGGCACTTAAGTTTGACACAGCACTTAACTAGATACAAAAAGGTAAAGTTGCCCCCTGTCCACACCATAAAGATGGGGGGGGGGAGCAGCAGTACAGCTCCACTTCTTTACCTCAGCACTAGACAGAGGTGAGTAATCTTTTTTGTGCTCTGGCTGCTTTACCCCTGTTTCCCATTGAACAGGCCCTAAGCTAGGCTGAACATATGGTGCAGGAAAAAATTTCTCGCCCCTCCCAGGTATCAAATTCCAGACTGAACCCATTGCTGAATCCCTATACCAAATGAGCTACCCTGGTTCCCGCTGGTTAAACATACAATAAGGAATATTACTTTTCTATGAGTTTGACGTCTCTGTCAATATATCTGAATTAACTATAATTGCTATTTGTGACTTGTAACAAAATAAATCATAAACAAAATATGCGATCTGAGGTGAACAATTGGACTGAAGTCATCTGGGTTAGTGGCATTTCAGAACATACTGCTTCCATATTTAAGAGTTTTGCACTGATGATGGAAGCACATGTTGCTCCATGACAGTGGTACCTGCATGACTACAAACTGTAGCTGACTCAAGAGTTCTACCCTGATGATGGAGGGACATGATGCTCCATGACTCTGGTACCTGAATGACTACAAACTGTGGCAGACTCAAACAGAAATCTCGAGCGGCCACATGCATTTTTGTAAACTTGCTTTCTTCACTGGCCCTAATGACTATATTACAAACAACGATATGCTACTGGAAGATTGATTGTCTCATTCTGTAGCAATGAATTCATATGGACTGTACTTTGCTAAAGATATACCACAGGGAAACAAGTTTGAAATAAAGTAGTACAGCTTAAAACAGTTCATTGTTTAAAAAATATGTATCATTTGAGTATAAAGTAATAACAGTGCAACTGCGAGTTCTTAGGTTTTCATAGTTGTGTCCTCTGGGATGGGATGCTGTGTTGTGGAATGAGTAGGGAAGGATTGTAGTGACTTCAAGTAGACTTCTTAGGCTATGCTACCCTGATGATAAAGACACTATGATACTGTGGAATGCTGGCAGAGACTCATCTAACAAACTGATCACATCCCAGAAGACTAATGTTCAACATGACCACTGGAATTTTCTGATATATCGTGGCTAGGCAAGTGAACTCTGATTTGGCAATATTCATAAATTCACTTTATGTAATGCATAAAATTCATAGGAAGTACTAAATATGGTATGAGCATTCGAAGCTGAGTTTTAAAACAGTCTGGTAACACAGGTCTACGCAAGTTGAAATTATACACAAATATACAGGGTGTTTCAGGAGGAATAGTAAATATTTTAGGAGGTGGTAGCATGGACTATTGTGAGTAAATAAATTCATATAAACATGTGTCCAATTTTCAACGGGTGTAGAGATACAGCTGTTTGAACGTTATGCATAAAAAGCCTTACAAAAGGTATGAAGGAAAGACAAATGACGTATTGATTGCATTTATTGGTTATGTAAATGATCTCAATAAATTGCAACAGTTCAGTGTTCAAAAACCCCACTATTGACTTCAATGCACTTTTCAACCCTCTTGGCAATAATACGTGTAGCTCTCCTGAGGTCATCTTGGCGTTCTTGCTTTATGAGGGCAGCACTATTCATAATGCAAGCGACCAATTCGTCTCTTGTGTTTACTTTTTCTTTGTAGAATTCACTCTTCATCCATCCCCAGAGAGAAAAATCTAAAGGAGTAAGGTCTGGGACCTTCGTGGCCACTGAACGTAACCACCGCTGCCGATCCATTGTTTGGGGAATGTTAGATTTAGATGATGTGTCACCAGTCAGCTATAATGTGCAGGGGGTCCGTCATGCTGGAAGATCGTGCACACCCTTTTAGCCAAAGAAACCTCCTCCAATAAGAGTGGAAGCTCGTTTTGCAGAAAGTCTACATATGTGCACCCTGTAAAACCATTCGGTAGCACAGCAGGCCCAATCAACTGATTGTTGAGCACACTGCACCACACATTTACAGAGAAGCGATGTTGAGAATTTCTTTCCGCAGTGGCACGTGGATTTTTGTTGGACTACCGATGTAAGTTATGGGTGTTGTTTATACTGTCACGAGTGAAACTAGCTTCATCAGTGAACAGTATGAATGGAATTAATCTGCGATTAGCACTTACCCACTAACACAAATCCATCCATCTAGCTTTATCTCCTTCTTTAAGGCGTTGCACCATCTGTAGATGAAAAGGAAACAGGCTGTGCTGATGTAAAGTTCACCATACTCTTGTATGTGGAACATGGATATGTGTAGAAACACTTTGTGTGTTTGATGTTGGACTATGTTCTACTGACTGAAGAATGCTTTCCACTTCATCCACATTTTGTTCGTTTGCACGTTCAGAAGAAATATGACTGCTGGGAAGTGCACCAGTCTCATGCAGTTTGTTGTAAACACTAGCAAACACTCTTGAATCTGGTACTCTGTGGTTAGGAAACTGTAGACTGTATTCTCTACACGCAGCAAGAGCATTTCCATTACAAAACCCATAAACAAATACCATATCGCCATATTCTGCATGTGTAAAGACGTGCGGTATTGTTAGAAACAATACCAAACAACATCAAGTTACAAATGCAGGTTACAACTGCAGTCACATGTTATTCAGAGTCCTAAGTGCCTGTCATCTGTTTCAGACTTGCGTGCACTTCGGGTCTGTATGCGCCAACTTCAAACAGCTATATCTTCACACCCATTGAAAATTGGACACATGTTTATATGAACTTTTACTCGGAATAGTCCATACTACCACCTCCTAAAATATTTACTATTCCTCCTGAAACACCCTGTATATCAACTTACTAACACAGCTCAATGTTTCAAAATCACAATTGCCAAACCATAAGTTAAGCAGATCATCAGAATTGACCTTGTACAGTCCGTGGTAATATCCGGTCATCTGTAAAGCATCCAGTCACTGCTATCCATGAAGTTTTAATCACCAAAATTCTATATCATTACTTGTTTCTTTCCATTTCAGGTATATTCTCAGCTGTTTAATGAACAAAGAAGCTGGCACAATGCTGCAGTGAGACCCACTTGACCAGATTACTTGCTAGCTGAGCTCCCCAGCACTGTGCACAGCTGTAATCAGCACAGCGTGGTTGCTACTAATCTCACCTTGGTATGTCAGGGCAGCATTATACCCTTTCAGAAACATTAGCTCCACTGGGAGTACATTGGTGGGCAATTTTGAAATGGTGGTGCAAATGCAGTGTTTTCCCCTTTCTCCCTTCATTCCTAGACCATCAACTAGCAAGTAATGGTCTCTAATCGCCTCACAAACCCAGAAGAACACAAAACTATTTAAAGAACAGTTATACAGGGTGAGCATAAAGTCTTTCCCTGATTACAAACATTTATTACAAGAAAACTATTGTACGTGGAATACAAACATATTTTTTTTTTTTCAAAATGTACCTCTAGTTTTTTTACAACAGGTTAGTACACTTCAACATGTGCTCCTTTTGTTCCATGGAGAACGTCTACTCGATAATCAATTTCTCTCCATGTGTTCTCCAACATGTCTTCAGTTATTGTAGCAAAAGTGTCTGTTATTCTTGCCTTCAAATTTGTAATATCTGGAACTGGTGTCAAAAACACTTTGTCCTTAACGTACCCCCATAAAAAGAAGTCAAGGGGGTGATATCTGGTGATCGTGGTGGCCAGGGTGTCGGACCATCTCTCTCAATCCACCTGTTTGGAAATGTTGCATCCAAAAACCAAATGTTATAATAAACACATGACATAAAATTTTAGAAACTAACTTAAGTAATGGTAAAAAAATATGTTTGTATTCCACGTAGTTTTCTTGTAATAAATGTTTGTAATCAGGGAAAGACTTTATGCTCACCCTGTATGCCATAAATTCTTCAATGAATTTTCTGTTATAGAAGTTACAAACTCATTGCTAGACAGAGCAGTGGCACAGGTAGTTTTCCATACTGTGACTAGGAAGGTTTACAAAAAGTATATTGAAAAGACATGCATGAATTAAGTTCTATAAAGAATAACTGCACATGCACTCTGCAACAGAATGTTCTGATTCCCAGTTTGTGTTTCTTGATTTGATCTCTCTCTGCTGACTGTTGCTGTGTGTTTCATAGGAATGACTATGAAGGTCCATGGACAGATTCAGGGAAGTGCTAAAAAGTCATGCATGAAATATGAGCTACAAAATTCTATGTGGGTTGAACAAGTAAAGGTGGAGATTCCTGTCATGTGAGGCATGACACTATGTTGTTGGCGCATAGTTCCTGATGTGTACAGGGACTGCTTGACTCTGAAGAGGAACACATCAAGATATTTTGAAATGTGAGGATCTACATACCCAACAACCCAGTGTCATATCCCCAAAGTCTGGACTAGTCAGCAATACCACTGTGTGAATGCCAAAACTCAGATCAAAAAGTAATGTGGCCAGTTATTGTACAACAAAGCTACAATGTCATAATACAGAAATTGTTGTCAGTAATTACTGTTTGTAATGAAAACTGGTGCTATACAAGAAGGCAAGAACTCTCTCTCATTTAGAGAAAAACAGGTGATTTCAGTAAATATGAATATGAGAATGCTGGATTGTCACCATTTTCAAGGAAATGTATGAAGTTTACACATACAAGATGGCATAAAATACTGGCCAGATATGATGTAGTCTGTCTATCGGTGACACACTGAGTGAGCAAGAGCTGGCATTATGAACAGTATTTCCTTCACTGCTGACCTGAACAAGACAGCTGTCAGTGGGATGTGATAAGCTGTCATATTCAGCGAAATAGTAAACAAAAGCTGCATGCATGCATCCCTGCACTTAAATATTTGTGAAACGTTACATAAGTTTATGTTTTTCAAAGACATCATGAATGTGATTTTCAAAACGAAATTCAGTTGGAGGTGACAAACATTTTCTGGGTAATATTTTAACAGCGGGCAAGAGAACCTAGTACTGTGGTGACCAGCAAAGCCTCTGACGTTAAGGCTGCAGGTAAGACAGAAATTTCTAGACAGGGATATCCGGCATTGACTGGAATAGAGGAGAATATTCAAGAAATGCAATAAGCGGCATATAATGCCAGTGGACAGCAAGAGATGGACAGTCATGCCACAGCAAGTCAGTGTGGATGGTGCAGTGAGGGGGGATTGTAACTGCGGAACTGCACAGTGTGGAGGGAATGGAGAAGTGAATCTGTGGAGTACTGTGTTCGAGACCAGTGTCAATGCTGTGAGCATCGGTAGGCAACAGAACTCAGAAAAACTTTAGACAGGGATATGAGCCCAGAGTATTGAATGTACAAGTGCAGGGTATTCTCTTGAAAGTGATTCTTGAAATTCTTGTGATTTTCCTGGCTGTTTTAATTGTTTGAACTGTAGTGACAAAAAATGCTGTGATTTGTTGAACCCATGGGCTTATCTGTTACAATATTTTGGTGACCTGTGTATAGAATTTGTCTACAGTGGGATCAGTCAGTTATACATAAAAGACAGAATAAAGTGTAAGGTGTTCATATATATTACTGTAAAACACTAGAAAATTGAAACTGCATGACAATGGATGCAGCACAATGTTTTGAAGCAGTCTAAAATGTAAATATACTGAAAATAAAATGGAACACATATTTATGTATACTAAATGTGATGTCTTACTAATGAGACTGTCGCTATGAATAAGAACAGTGGTGAAAGGCAAACTTACACAGGAACATCAAGGACTTGCCAGCAACTCCAACAAAGGTACAACACAACATGCCCCGTGTCATCCCACAACAACAAACACAAGTGTCAATACTTCCTGTGCCAGCCCATTCCAACAATTATAAATATGGAGGACAGCAAAAACCATCATTTTATATAGCAGATATCATCAGCTTGCCCTCAAATGACTTACTTGTATGCAAAGAATGGCCACAACAAGCCAGTTGAAAAATTCAGGGACCTCTGTTCTGCAGGAACACTGAACATGCAATTTCGAAATTGATGGTCATCAATTGTGATGTTCTCACTATGTTAGGGTAGGAATTATCAAAATGAATTAACTGTAAAGTAGGGTAAAACTAAACTACAACAAAATTAGTAAAGCACTGCTAGCAACTCAAATTTGTTAACACATACACTGAAAAACAACAGGCAGGCAGACAGGCATCAATCAGGTCAGATGTGGCCTACCCATCAAGGTGGATCTCCCTGCCCCCACGATCGCCATCCTTCAGGTTTGGATACAATTTGGCAATGCTACCACCTCCTGCTGTAGCCTCTCCAGTAAGTCTGCCAGCAAACTCCTGCCTCATTTCACGAGATCGTTGTTCTGCACTGGTCCGACTGATCCAAATGTCCAAAACTGTTCTTGGTCCAGAATAGATGCTTCCACCAGCAATGGGTCCAGAACGGAGAAGAGAGGACCTGGATGGAACAGAAGGGGGTGTGGTCATGGATATGGGAGGGGGTGACATTGGGGAGTCTGTTGTTGCTCGAATGACGCTCACCCGGGATACATAGTCAGTCGATGGCTCACTAAATTTACCAAACCTTTAACAAGATAAAAGGAAATCAAAGATCTTCTAAAGTATGTTTTTATATAGACAAACTGGAGTACAGCCTCAAGAGTCTGTGTTTGTGATTCTGACCTCACATGTTCACCATTTAATACCATTATTCTGACCAATCAGGATATGAACATGTGGTTGGCTAGTCAGCTTCCCCCACTCTCCTGCTACTGTGCAGATTAATTCTTAGCTCAGTGAAAGCTCTGTCTTTTGTTAAGAGGGGTTCATTGCTTTAATGCTACACAACTTCAGTGTATAAAGTACAATTTTGTAAAATTATTATTATTATTATTATTATTATTAAAAGAAATTTTCATGATATCTATACTTTGGAAGTAATTTTATACTGGTATTTCATAACTTCTTGGAACCAAACAGGCGTTTTACATTTGCAACAGATTCACATCATCATGCTTGTGATGTTTGTGATGGGTTTATTGCTGCAAATTAATCAAGAACATTGAGCCTCTACTGTACTGTGATCGTCATGTACTACTACAGTCTCTAAGATTGCTGCATGCCATGCAACAGCCACAACAGTGTGTTATATTGCATCTGTTGGTTACATTACATTACTTGTTGGTCAACATAGCCTTTGTGATGTGACAATGCGCAGTTGGTACATTAGTAATGTCTGAGACATTTGCTACCTCCATCTTTTAAGGGCAGACGTCTCTCAAAAGAGACAGTGGGGTACTCAGAAACTTTGGTATGCATCTACTGAATCACACAGTGCCACATCCCATCTCACCTCAACCCGAAGACTGCATTATAAACTGATTTCAGAGCATGATATCCTCATCTAAAACTGCTTCTTACTGATCACAGAGCTGTGAGCTTGTATAAAATGATGCAGACTGCCAAGATGTAACAGTCAGAGGGAGGTTATCCCTGTTCATGCCATTAAGACACATAGCAGTACAGGTATAACTACAACCATTCTTAACCTTAGCTCTCAATGGAGGTATGTGGTCAGCTTCATGCCCTGACAGCTTTACTCCTTTGGAAAGACCTCCTGGTACCCACTATTAAAGAGTCTGAGTGGGCTCCAGAGGCAGTCTTGTTGTGTTGGACATAAGGAAATCTCTTACTCCTCCCAGGAGTTGGCCCCTGGACTGTTCAGCCCACACTGCACTGCACTGACTGTGCTATCCCAGCTCCCAAGAACATACGTGGTACAGACAAAGAGGGAAGAGTGTTCAAGTATATCATTAATCTCCCATGATGCAAATTCAGATCAGTTTTAGTAGGATGCAGTACAGTAATATGGAACAGCCTACTAGTTCAGCTACAGATGTTTCACACATGATGATACAATGACACAGCCAGACAGAATATAACACATACTGGTCTAACTCGCGCAGTGCCTGGTCTAGTTCCACTTTATCGTCCTTCTTCTCATCGTCAGTCTTGTTCCGACATTCCAGCAGACAATTCAGTACTCGATTGTGCTGATCGGTACGGCAGTTAGCACGCAGGAATGTTTCAAGCTCAGTCCACATTATGCGATACTGCTCCTCCCTAACAGGTAAAGATACAAACTGTTGATCATCTGAATACATCATATATTAGGAGATAACTTTGTATTTATCGACCATACCAAAAGCTATATGACAATAAACAAATCCTGATGGCCAATGAATGATGCTAGGCATGTGGGTAACAAGCAAGCCAGTTGCTTTTACTACCAAACCATGCAAATCCACACAGTTATGTGTACACCTATTGTTTGAAAGGGTCTCAGAATCATTTTATTACAAATTTATGAAGGATGTTCAATATATGACATTCCACAGGTCTTAGATATTAAATGGTAAGTCCTTTTAACATTAACTATAAATCATTTATTCCACTGAAGTGTCTATATTCTTAAATACAATCCCTGAGCACAATGATGCATATGTACCACCTTGGCTCAAGTCTAAAGATTCCAACATGAAACTAACTGGGTTTTTGCATTCACAACTATTCATGAACAGTCACTTCCATTTCCTTATGTCTGTGCAATATACCACAGTTAGACAAATTCATCACTGTGCTCGGGGATTATGTTGAAAATAATTATACTTCAATGGAATAAATGAGCTACATTTAATGTAATGACTTCTCAGTTCATTTTTGAGAGCTAGGTAACTTCATTAATTGAACATCCCTTGTAGAAACAAAGAAGACGCACCGTTTGGGTCCCTTGCCTCTTTGACCCATATTTGGCATCTGCAGGGGCTCATGTTTTGTTTCCAAGCTAATAAGACTGTATATGACTTGCTTACACTGGACCACCTCTTCATCAGTCATTTCCTCTTTCACTAGAAGTGCTGGTAGAGGATCAATGTACTGTGTAAAAGAGAAAGAAACACTTTTTTATTGTGTTAGCTAACAATGCTGTCAACTGCTAGGAGTACATAACATCAGTGACAGAAATATGACACAGCATTGATGGAATGACACTGACAGAACAAAACCTTTCCCAGTGCCACACTGTCCACCACAAAACTGACATGAATAAAAAAAAAACACTGTTGCAGGTATCACATTATCCTTCACTTAATAAGAAAGTGCTCACCTCATTTTAGGCATCCTCAAAAAGGAACAATGCAACATCATTAGTACCAAAGAGACACAATATGACCATTCTGTTTGTGTGTGTGTGTGTGTATATATATATATAAAAGGCAAAATGTAATTCTAACAATGTCTCAGTAACTACTCTCACACTGTGTTTCTTTAAAATCAATTTTAATATTATCTTAAGATCTATGCATAGGTGTCATAAGTTCTCTTCTTTTCAGATTTCCTGACTAATTTCTCATCCTACCTATGTTTGCAACATGTGTGTCACTGCACCCTCCAACATTTGATTGATATAAAGAACCATAAATGTACACAAATGTAAATACCTATGACCAACAAACATCCCCGTGATCTGTGACAAATTCATGCAAGACAAAAAATTTAAGGAATATCAAAATACTCCACTTACCCATACATATCCTTCACAATTTCTAATTCTCATGAAAATACCTAAAAAGAAAGTGCTGAACTTCGTGCACACTTACTAGGAAATGCTTCCCCCTCCCTTTCCTCCTTTTTCAGATGAAGACTTAGGGAAAACTATTTCTTGTTTTACAATACAGCAAATATGGTATTACAGATACACCCACAGCCACTGTCAGCTCACAGTATCCACTCCTGCTGTCTTCATGTTATGTACTGAAACAAAACATGGGCTCTTCCCAAATGTTATGTTCCATACAAAGCACAGATTTCTTTCTTTGGCTCAGAACAGTTAGTTTCTCCACATAAGTAGTTATAATGTGGCTGCTGAAAGATGGCGAAGATGATAAAATACTGACAATAAAAATATCAAATAACCCTACAAGGGAGACAAAAATGTATTTTTAATAAAGAACAAACATGTTCTGGAAGCATATATTACATTAAATGCTTGAAGAAGAGTCTCATTCCACACAGAAATCAGCCTCACTTAATGACAGAACTTGACTGAGCTGAGAGTGGTCTGCATAACAGCATGACAGTGGCAGCAGTTGATTCACCAGCCATGAGGTCTCAAGCTGGAGTGTCAGAACTAGTGGCAAAAGGCTAAACGGTGGTATTAAAATATAAGATAATGAAAGGTCGAATCCCAAATATCGAGACTCTTGTGTCAGGCACAGACAGCTCTGGACAGATGTGGAGGGAGCTACTCCATGGACTTCTTTCCATGGCCTTCATATAGTCAGTGGATTATATAATGGATACATTTCGTGTCATTTTGGTAGTTAAGTTGCTTTCACTGATGTATGCATGTCCTAATCTGATCAATGTAATATATATAAAATACTCAAACTTACATTTTTTAAGTTGAATATGAAAGTAGACGATATGGTGATGGGCCAGTATCTTGTGTGTCGATCTAATCTTGACCTCATTCTGCTCAGTGGCATCTCGGCATCTGCATCATCAAACTTTCGTTTCAGAGGTACCAACTTGTTGTTCTGCATCAACATACCGAAGTCCTTCACAGGAAACAATAATACAATTTAAATACATAAGATTTGGGGTTCTTGTATGACTGAGTAAAATGACTGCATTCCTCTGGGTGCCACGAAGGTTTGCAGACAGATATTCTCTGAAGATGGAGACAGGGGGTTACAAATGTTAACACATCTTTACCAAACTACATAATGCCCTGCAAGATTTGAGGTTCCATAACACTGGTGCTGAAGATTCCATTCTTCTCAGATGTGATACTATGTTGTTGGGCAAGTAGTTTCCTACAGTTTGAAGGACCACAGTGCCTTCATCTTCAGGGTCAAGCGGTCAATAACATGCCTTCAAAACTCCAGGAACTGCTCACTCAATGGCACATCCACACATGCCAGAAGAATTTCAGCTTCAGCAGGAACCTCTGTCTGAACCTCAAACATCACAAGATTGTGTTTACAGCCAGTTTTCTTTGATCAGATGTCTGAACTGTGACAGAAGAACTGCACTTCCATAGGGCAGTTGCAGGATACAGAAAAGCAGATCATAAATGCAATGACCACATTTGAGGACAGCTGAGGATACCAGGCATCACTACAATGCAAAATAAGATTGTAAAAATTGGGTAAGCTTGATAGGAACATTGAGCAGCAGAATTATGACATGACAGCATGAATGATCAAGAATTTATTACAACAAGCTCAAGTATTATAAGTATGTATTCAGTTAAGTCCAAGGAAGTGTCTATGCTCTTATGTAAAATTATGTCAATGACACACATAACTGAATACATACATGCAGGCATGTGGAAGGCATGTTTAATGATTGATTGAGAATAAGAGACTTTAAAAAGCTTTGCATGTTTGCAAAAGAACCAATCATGATCATTGAATAAACAAGTTTCAAAATGTATATATAATGTTGCCAATTCTTGTCTAATTCTCTGGGCAACCATAAAAACTAATGGGCAAGTGTACGAACACAAAAAATGTGTTTCATTTTTCCGTAAGCTATTCCTCAAAGTATTTTTTGTTCTGATAATTATTTCAGGCATTATGCTTTAAGTGTACACAGACCTGCACGTAGCTCTTCATGTAAAGTGTCTGCTAAGTCTGGCTTTAACCAACACTTGAATGTGTCAACATATTTTCATACTACTTCCCACTATCAAATGTAATGGTAATCCATTCAGCAGTGAAATTTTTTTACATGTCTAGACAGACAGATGGACAAAGGTACTAAATGAATTTAAGAGGCAAACCCCAAAGATGTGAATGTGACCAAATGTGAGAAACTGCAGGTTATCACAGTGTGTAACTGAATATCAAGACTTGTGGGATGTATATCCTGTGGTTGGGTGGGTATTCTTTTGCGTTTCAAAGGAATGAGGTGTCTTCATTTTCAGTGCTTGACCCTGAAGATGAAGACACTATGATCCTTCAAAATGTCATGAAATACTCACCTGAAAACAAAGTGTCACATCCCAGAAGGCTTGACTCTTGATGCCAAAAACTATCCAGCAGCAAATACAATCCACTGTAGCATGGAACAAACTTGTTTCATGAACAAGAATGAAGTTCCTGTATTTAGCAGCTGTATTTTGTTACCGTGATTCTGTAGTCTGTGACTCTGCCACCGCAGCCTTCGCTGATGGATGGAGGGTCCTCCAGCACACTTCTTGCTGTGACAAGTGTGTGAACAAATATCTCACCACCATGTGCAGCCAGCATGTGTGATATCATCTTGCCGCCTGCCTTACGAGGCATCTCCAGCATCACTGAGCGTCCGTTAAGTAGGAAGTTGATCAAGCATGACGATGGGCGACTTGAAACAAATGTCATTAAAACATGCAATGTTAACTGCATCATGTTTCTGTACAGTTTGTTCTAAGAAAGCAAAGCCATATTTAAAATTACATTTCTTAGTGAGAATATGAGTCTTCTGGCACATCTGTTCTCCATGGACTAACAACCCTCAGTGATGAAGGTGACAAAACTGTATGAAATGCTGGAACATACTTAACGACTGACACAGTGTCACACCTCAGAAGACACTAACCCTCACTGACAGTGGTGTGAGAACCTCAAATGTTGCACAAAATTTTTATAATTGTACAATGAACAATACGAAGTGCCCCAAAATAGAATCTGTGAAACAGAGCAATGACTTCAGTCCCTGACACACACTTCATTTCATTCCACAAGTAAGTCACTTTGTAGCTACATAAACAGAAGTTTCACATGTCTATAACCCAACTTCTGCTGTAGTATTAAAAAAAAAAAAAAAACTGTAACTTTCTGACTCTAAAAATATTGGTTTTACTTTTCATTGTTTATCAGGTCGTCTGTTAATTTGTGTATTGCATTCAATTATCACTCCAATGTAGTTCTTATCACTTTTAAAAACATCCCTAAAACAAACACAGGAAGAAACAACAAAAGAATGCAAGCAGAGCACAGACCCAAGTGAAAACAATGGAGGGGGTGGGGGTGGAAAGGCAACTTCAGTATGACCTGGAAGACAACAGGTCTGGATATGACGAATGTGGTCTTGTGGGCTGTGGTGCTGTGTCACAATGCGAGGGGATTCCCAGCGTTCTGAAAGCACTACAAGCCTTTGAAATTTCAGGAACCATTTGTTCCATGACATATCATAAAATCTGCAATAATAATGTTGTGAGAACTCAACCCTTGCAGCTTTGGATACTTACTTAATCCTGATTCAGCCAATTGCCTCATTAGATTTTAATGCGTTAATCCACCGTGAAAGCTTACATTCGTACATTACTTCATTCTTAATTTACTAAATACCTGTTCACATCGACAGGAGTGATACGGTGCATGGCAGTACAGTTCTGCATCTCCGATGCACTGCAGCCCCTCGGAGTGCACCATTTAAGTGTCACTGTCTCATAATCAGCACCCTCACGCTGCGTCCTGATCAAAGCAGAATCTGCTGCATTACCTAACAAAACATGTATACATCAATGTTAGCTTCAATGCAAGCTTAAAGGAATAGAAACTCATAATACTTCTGAATACATTTTAGTATGGACTGTTATGCCGGCAAAATGATAAATAAGCATTATAAGATACAATTTATGAAGAATGTTCAATAAAGTAAGGTTTCCTATGCAACAAAATTAAAAGAGTCATTACAGCATTAAATGTAGCTCATTTATTTGACTGAAGTATCATTATTTTCCAGTAAAATACGTAAGCACGTTGATAAGTCTGTCCTGTCTTCGCACGAGTTTAAGAATTCCATCACAGAAGAAACTGGGCTCTATATTTGCAACCATTCACACAGAGCCATTTCTACTTCATCATTGTTTTGAAATCAGCAATGTTGCAAATCTTCCTTCAGCAGCCCTAACAAGAGGACAGATGGCCCACAAATTCCCAGTGAAATTACTGCACCAGTTCGCGTGTCTAACAAGTGCTGTATGGGTTGCATTGGGGTGCTGAAAGATCACATCTCGTACCAGCTGTAGCAGTGAGGTGAGAAACAGTCCCTGGTACTGCAGCCTGTTGTACCACCTGTAGCAGTGAGTTGAGACTGAGTCCCTGGTACTGCAGTTTGTTGTACCAGCTGTAGCAGTGA
>Ga0123357_10002465_pt1 | contig 20652 bp, 18 predicted proteins | sample TergutEmb28metaG_FD_89873 | JGI IMG/M metagenome (GOLD analysis project Ga0123357, IMG submission 89873) | Embiratermes neotenicus P4 segment gut microbial communities from Petit-Saut dam, French Guiana - Emb289 P4 | ecosystem: Host-associated > Arthropoda: Insects > Digestive system > Gut ... | reverse complement strand
GGTGAGGGTCTGTTGGCACCCTACATGCTCTTCGTTGTTCAACCATCTGTTTGCGTTCCCTATTTTGCTAGGAGGTTGTCATGTCAAGACTCAAATCCGCTGCCACTTTGGCGTCCGTTGCCGCTCTTGCTTTCTGCGTTGTGACCCCGGCGTTCGCACAATCGTTGGCACAAAAGCAGAAATACGCTGAGGAGGAAAAAGGACTGTCCGAGTATATAAAAAAGACAAACGAAGAATGCAAAATGAATTTGGATGCAAAGTTCGATTGGAGCGCCATCAAGTACCAGGAGCTGTGGCCGTCCGGTCATACGCCATCTGCGGTATGTGGAGCAGCAGTAGCGGGTATCCGTGACGTCTGCCGGGTATCGGGAGATGCAATGAAAGCTGTGCAAAGCAATGTCAAGGGCGTGATCTGCAAAGAAGCCCCTCCTGGTGGGTTCTCTTTCAAGAACGGTATATTGGTGTACGGAATGGATCTCACAAATGACGCCAATACAGCGGATAGGACGCGTAAATTCCTGATGGATAATCTTTGATCTTTTATGAATCCAGTCGCATGTTTTATTGCGAGTGGAATCCGCGGCTTGTATAGATGCGGTGGGGTCGCTATGCGCACCTCACCGCATATTTATTTTTTTCCTAGGAGAATGCCATGTTAAAGCTCAAATCCGTTGCTACTCTTGTATCCGTTGCCGCTCTTGCTTTCTGCGTTGTGACCCCAACTTTCGCGCAATCGCTAGCACAAAGGGAGAGATACGCTTCTGAGGATAAAAGACTATCCGAGCAATATGCCAAACCAACAATGAACAAATGTAAAATAAATATAAATGTAAGATTAGATTGGAGTACATTCAAGGACGAGAGTCCCCCTGATAATATAGCTCCGTCCTCCCATTGCGGAGCCGCACTAGAGGGTATCAGTGACCTCTGCTCAGTATCGGAAGATGCGATGAAAGCCGTGCAAAATAAGGTCACAGGCGTGACCTGCAAAGAGGCTCCCCCTGGTGGCTTATCTTTCGAAAACGGCGTATTGGTGTACGGAATAGACTTCAAAAATGATGCCAATGTGCGGGAAAATGTACGTAAATTCCTGATGGAGAAGCTTTGATATTTTACGAATCCGGTCGCATGTTTTATTGCGAGCGGATTCCACAGATCATATAACACAGATCGTATAGATGCGGTGAGGTTGTACGCGTACCTCACCGCATATGAATTTACGGAATGGGTTGAATGGGCACTATATTAGAGCAGTTTTGGTTCAAGCGGATACAAAACTCCCCTCTCCCATAATCGAAAACGCTCTAACCCTCACGTCCCGAAAAACTCTTTGACTTTGTCCATCCACGATTTTGCTTTTGGGTTGTGATGATCCGCGTTGCTGGAGGAGATTTCGTCGAATTCTCTGAGCAGTTCGCGTTGGTGCTCGGTGAGGTTGACTGGCGTTTCTACCAGGACGTGGCAGAGCAGGTCGCCGTGCGACTGCGTGCGCACGTTCCGGATGCCTTTGCCGCGCAGGCGGAAGACTTTGCCGCTTTGTGTTTCCGGCGGGACTTTTAAGCGTGCCATGCCATCCAAGGTGGGAATTTCGATCTCCCCGCCAAGCGCAGCAGTGGCGAAACTGATCGGCATCTCGCAATGCAGGTCATCGTGCTCGCGCTCGAACATCGAGTGGCTGCGAATGTGGATCTCTACATAAAGGTCGCCGGACGGGCCACCGTTGACTCCCGGCTCCCCATGGTTGGCGTGACGCAGGCGCATGCCTTCATCGATGCCGGCGGGAATTTTGACTTCGAGGGTCTTTTGCCGTTTTACACGGCCCGCGCCCCCGCACTCGCGGCATGGTTCAGGAATAATGCGGCCACTACCGTGGCATCGGGGACAAGGCTGCTGGAGCGAGAAAAAGCCCTGTTGGATGCGCATTTGGCCGGAGCCGCCGCAACTCGGGCAGGTAGTGGCGTGTGTTCCGGGCTTCGCACCGGTGCCGTGGCAGTTTTCGCATTCTTCGATGGTGGGAATGCGGATGGTTTTTTCCGCACCGCGCGCCGCTTCTTCGAGGGTGATTTCAAGGTTGTAGCGCAAATCTGCGCCGCGATAGACGTTCGAGCGATTGCGCCCGCCACCATTGCCGCCGAAAAGGTCGCCAAAAATGTCGGAAAAGGCATCGCCGAAACCCTCGAAGCCGCCACCGAACCCACCCGTACCACCCATTGAGGGGTCGACGCCTGCATGGCCGAAGCGGTCATAAGCGTCACGCTTTTTGGCATCGGAGAGTATTTCGTAGGCTTCCTTGGCTTCCTTGAATTTTTCTTCGGCGTCCTTGTTGCCCGGGTTGCGATCCGGGTGGTACTTCATTGCCAGCTTGCGATATGCCTTTTTGTTGGTGTCATCGTTGGCATCGCGGTTGACTCCGAGGAGGGCGTAGTAGTCTTTTTTGGGCATGATCGCGTTGCTGAAGATACGGCAACGGGGATGGTGTGCATCCCCGTTCCAATTGGAATAAAAACGTCATTCAGACAGAATGTAGCGAGATTACTTCTTGTCCTTCACCTCGGTAAATTCGGCATCGACCACATCGGCTCCGGATGCCTTACCATCGTTGCTGTTTACGTTGCTATTGCCCGGCTGCGCACCGGTTGCCTGCTGCTGCGCGTACAGTGCCTCGCCCAGTTTCTGGCTCGCGGAGGCGAGCGCCTGCAACTTGGCTTCGATGCGAGCCTTGTCGTCACCCTTGATCGCTTCTTCGGCTTCCCCGATCGCTTCTTCAATCTTGTTTTTGTCGTCGGCACTGAGCTTGTCACCGTATTCCTTGAGCGCCTTACGGGTAGCGTGGATTGCGTTGTCGCATTCATTGCGGGTGTTGACCAAGTCGCGCGTTTTCTTGTCCTCCTCGGCGTGGGCGACAGCATCCTGCATCATGCGCTGGACTTCCTCGTCCGAAAGACCCGAGTTGGCTTTGATGGTAATCTTGTTTTCCTTGCCGGTTGCCTTGTCCTTGGCCGAAACATGCAGGATGCCGTTGGCGTCGATGTCGAAGGTGACCTCGATTTGCGGCATACCGCGCGGTGCAGGCGGGATGTCGGAGAGGTTGAACTGACCCAGGCTCTTGTTGCCGGCAACCATCTCGCGTTCGCCCTGCAACACATGGATGGTGACGGCAGATTGATTGTCATCGGCAGTGGAGAAAACTTGGCTCGCCTTAGTGGGGATAGTGGTGTTCTTCTGGATGAGCTTTGTCATCACGCCGCCTAGGGTTTCGATGCCGAGCGAGAGCGGGGTAACGTCGAGCAAGAGCACGTCCTTGACATCACCCTGCAAGACGCCGCCTTGGATGGAAGCGCCTACGGCAACGGCTTCGTCGGGGTTGACGTCCTTGCGTGGCTCCTTGCCGAAGAACTCCTTCACCTTTTCCTGCACCTTAGGCATGCGCGTCTGGCCACCAACGAGGATCACGTCGTCGATGTCAGTGACTTTAATGCCCGCGTCTTTGATGGCAGTGCGGCAAGGTTCGATGGTGCGTTCGATGAGGTCTTCGACCAGCGCTTCAAACTTGGCGCGGGTGATCTTCATCGTCAGGTGCTTGGGGCCTGATGCATCAGCTGTGATGTAGGGCAGGTTGATTTCGGTTTGCTGGCTGGAGGAAAGCTCGATTTTGGCTTTTTCAGCGGCTTCTTTTAGGCGTTGCAGGGCGAGCACGTCGTTCTTGAGGTCGACGCCCTGCTCTTTTTTGAACTCGGTGACGATGTAGTCGATGATGCGCTGGTCAAAGTCTTCGCCGCCCAGGAAAGTGTCGCCGTTGGTGGAGAGCACTTCAAACTGGTGCTCGCCGTCGATGTCGGCAATTTCGATGATGGAGATGTCGAAAGTCCCGCCGCCAAGGTCATAGACAGCAATCCTGGAGTCGCCTGGTTTCTTGTCCATACCGAAAGCGAGCGCCGCTGCTGTGGGCTCATTGATAATGCGGCGCACTTCCAGCCCCGCGATTTTGCCCGCATCCTTGGTGGCTTGGCGCTGGCTGTCGTTGAAGTAGGCGGGGACGGTGATAACGGCCTCTGTGATTTCTTCGCCAAGGTAATCCTCGGCAGTTTTCTTCATCTTGCGCAGCACTTCGGCAGAGACTTGTGGCGGAGCGATTTTTTTCTTGTGCACTTCTACCCAGGCATCGCCGTTGTCGGCCTTGATGATATCGAAAGGCATCAGGTCGATGTCCTTTTGCACTTCCTTTTCTTCAAAGCGGCGGCCAATCAGACGCTTGACCGCAAAAAGGGTGTTTTGTGCATTGGTGACAGCCTGGCGCTTCGCGGGCGCGCCAACCAGGATTTCACCATCGTCGGAGTAAGCCACTACAGACGGCGTGGTACGTGCACCCTCAGAGTTTTCGATGACTTTGGGCTTGCCGCCTTCCATGACCGAAACACAGCTATTGGTAGTTCCGAGGTCGATGCCAATGATTTTGCTCATAATGTTAGGTTCCTTTGGTAATTCGGTTTCGGGCTGCGTTTCCGACCCGGGGACGAAGCAAATATGGGGTGGCGCGGCGCACTTTCAAGACCCAAGCTTCAAGTCTTTGCTTTGGAGACCGTGACCATTGCGGGACGGATGACACGCCCGTGCAGCAAGTAGCCTTTTTGCAGAACATTGATGACGGTGTTAGGTTCGGCCTCGGACTCGGCCACGCCAATGGCTTGGTGCTTGTTAGGGTCGAATTTTTGGCCGAGTGGATTTTCTTCGGTCAGGTTTGCGCTTTCGAACGCTGCGGCGAGTTGCTTGAGGGTGAGTTCCACGCCCTCGCGTAGGTGCTCCGCCGTCTGGCTCTCAACAGCCAGCGCTGTTTCCAGACTGTCTTTGACAGGTAGCATCGCCCCGGCGAATTTTTCGGCGGCGAATTTCGATGCCTTAGCGACCTCTTCCTGCGCACGGCGATGCATGTTTTCAGTTTCCGCTTTTGCCCGTAACCAGGCGTCGTGGTGTTCCATGGCGCGTTTTTCGGCTTCGGCGAAGCGCGCTTCCATGTCCTTGAGCATGGCTGCGAGGTCGACGCGTGGTTCAGCGGGTGGCTGTGTTTCAGGTTCGGCTGGATGCGTTTCTATGTCATTGGTGGCAGCGGCAGGGGCAACGTGCGGTTCGATGGGTGGCCGTGTTTGGGTTTCGGTTGGGTGCATGTTCTTGGCGGTAACTGTGGAACCGACGTGTGGCGGTTCGGCAGGCGGTCGCGTCCCTGCCCTGGCCGGGTGTATTTCGGTATTCCTGGTGGCGGTAGCGGGGGCGACGCGTGGTGGTTCGGTGGCTCGCTTGAACAGTTTTTCGGCTTCGGCAAGGCGTGCTTCCGCATCCCTATACGCGGTGGCAGGGTCAAATTTTTTTGTAGGCGGCGTGGGGGAAGACGACTCGGTTTTCACAGTCCCAGCGGGCACGGTGGTTTCGGCAGGCCGGGGTGCGCCTGGGGGCGCGGGTCGATGGGGTTGCATGGGCAATCAATCCTCAATATGCGTTCCAAGCCTCTTAACTTGGGGTGGTACGGGAAATTTCAAGTCCTGTCGGGAAGATGCTTCTTAGAAGGCTTGTGGTTGAAAAGGGAACAGATGATACGTTTGACCACCGGTGGATAAACAAAGACAAAGCGAAAATGACTTCACTTTAGGTAACAAACATCATGCCCAGTTGCCGCTGCGCTCAAATTTGCGCGTGCGGAGCTGAAACCTGAATGTGAACGGGTAAAGAAGAACCCTGAGGACAATTTCCGTGTGTTTGTTTTTGAATCTGACCAGTACAACGCCGAACTCACCCGTGTGGATACCGCCATTGCTTGCCGCAATGCCCTGGCCGCACTTGACAAGGTTTCTGGAATCACGCTGGAAAATTGGGAAATCGAACTGCATGACTGACTAAAAATAGCAAAGCATGCCTTACCAAACTTTTTCGAGGAAAGATTCATGCTTTTCTATGATTTTTCGGGTGTGTCAGTTTCATTGCACAGGACTAAAATTATATATATCACTCACTAAAACAGTTAAAGGTGACGCCGTGAATATCGGCCCCCAAACCACCCTTCGGCTCGGTTGCGGTTCTGAATCCGGCCATGATTCCGTTGACATGCACGGCAGCAGACATCATTTTGAATCCACCGCCCGGTTCGTTGCATGGGTGCGTGCGGCAGCGCCCTATATCCATGCCTTTCGCGGCAAGACTTTCGTCGTGGGTTTCGGCGGCGAGGTGGCTGCGGGCAAGCTGGCGCAGAGCCTAGCTTATGATTGTAACCTGCTCGCGGCGCTCGGCATCCGGTTGGTGCTAGTACATGGGGCGCGGCCACAGATCGACGCAGAGGTGATGCGGCGGGGGTTGGAGTCACGTTTTCATAAAGGGCTGCGCGTAACCGACCCAGCGGCGATGGAATGCGTGAAGATGGCGATGGCAGTAACGCGCTTCGAGGTGGAGGCACTGCTATCGCAAGGATTGCCCAATACGCCGATGGCGGGTGGTTACATGCGGGTGACGGGCGGTAATTTCATCACCGCCCGTCCAGTGGGGGTGGTCGACGGGATTGATTATCAATACACAGGGGCAGTGCGCAAAATCATCGCTGATGAAATCAATGCCGACCTCGACCAGCAAAACGTGGTACTGATTACGCCGCTTGGGATGTCGCCCGCAGGCGAAATTTTCAATATGTGCATGGAAGAAGTGGCTGAAGCCGTGGCAGTGGCGGTGAAGGCGGAGAAGTTGATTTATCTGTGTGACGCACCCGGCCTGCTCAACGACGACGGGAATTTGCTCGGTTCGGTGACGGCGGATGAGGCCGAGCGGTATATCGAGGCCGGTAAGGGGCTCACCAATGATTTGAGCTTCTATTTGCCGTGTGCAATCCGCGCAGTGCGTAACGGGGTGGCACGTTGTCATCTTCTGGATCATGGCAAGGACGGGGCGCTGTTGTTAGAGTTCTTTACTCCAGTGGGGGTAGGTACGGTAGTGTCGCGTGACCCGCTATTTCTGTTGCGCGAGGCAACGGCGGACGACGTGGGTCATTTAGTGGCGTTGATTTCGCCGTTGGAAGCGGACGGTACGCTGGTGCGTCGCGGACGGGAATTGCTGGAGAGTGAAATCGACCGCTTTTCGGTTGTGGAATACGATGGGATGCTGGTAGGGTGCGCCGCACTCTATAAGTTTTCCGGAGAAAACGCGGCGGAGCTAGCTTGCATGGCCGTGACACCGGAGTATCGCCGTGCAGGGCTTGGGGAGCAGTTGCTGCGCCGTATCGAGCAGCGGGCGCGGAACGACGGGCTGAGGCGCTTATTTGTGCTCACTACGCGCACGGCGCATTGGTTCCGGGAACGCGGCTTCGAGGAAATCGTACCAGAAGCGCTACCAACCCCGAAACGTGAGCTTTATAACTTTCAACGTCGCTCCAAAGTGTTCGTCAAATCGCTATAAGCGGCTAGAATAGATAGACATGGCTCCGATATGGGGAAGTAAGTGAGAGGGGATGGAACGATGGCGCGCATGGTCAATTGCGTGAAACTCGGACATGAGGCTGAAGGGCTGGAACGCCCGCCAGTGCCGGGAGAACTTGGCAAGCGGATTTTCGAGAATGTCTCCAAGGAGGCATGGCAGCAGTGGGTCAGATACCAGACCATGCTGATCAACGAGAACCGTCTGAATTTGATGGATCCACGGGCACGTAAGTATCTAGGCGAGCAAATGGAAAAACATTTCTTTTCGGATGGGGCCGACCAGGTTTCTGGCTTTGTACCCCCAGCGCAGTGATGTCCCTTACGTTGACTTTTTTTTCTTTGCTCGCGGTTCTGTTGCTTGAACAGATCCGGCCTTTGCCAGTGAAGCGGGTGGTGATCGATCCCCTGCGCAAGCTCACCGCCGCGCTAGTGAAGTATCTCGATTCCAGACACAAGCATCATGAACGGTTGGCCTGGGGGCTGCTGGTATTTGGTGCCACGGGGCTATGCGCGTTCGTCAGTTATATGTTGCCGTTGGTTTTGGCCGTGCTCTTCGCTATCCTGCTACTGTATCTCTCGTTGGGTTTTCGGCACGAAAGCCACTATTTTACCGATATCCATTTTGCATTGCGTGCAGGGGAAATCGACCGTGCGCGAGCCTTGTTGGCCGAGTGGAGGGGAGGACGCTATGACGGGGTTGATTCTGGCGTACTCGCACGGCTTACCATCGAACAGGCGCTGATAGGGGCACATCGCAATGTGTTCGGGGTCGCATTTTGGTTTGCGATCCTTGGCCCTTGCGGAGCTGTGATGTACCGGCTGGCAAGGTTTCTTTATGACGAGTGGTGGGATACGGAACCGATGTACGGTGGCGATGTCAATTCTGAGCTTGGGGCAGAGGCGGTTCCCGCGCATATAGCATTCAACGTGTGGGGAAGGCAGTATGGTGAGTTTGCGCGCCACGCCTTTTTGATTCTCGATTGGTTGCCTTCGAGGGTGACGGCGATTCTGTTCGCTATCGGGGGAAATTTCGAGGATGCAGTCTTTTGCTGGCGTGCGCAGTCAGTGTTGTGGCCGGATCGTGCCAGCGCAGTTCTAGTGACGAGCGGGGCTGGCGCGCTCGGGGTGCGGCTCGGGGAGTCGGATTCCGATGAGGGCGAGGCAGCAGAAGACCCGGAAGTTGGTGTCGGCAAGAAGGCTGGCGTCGACGATTTACAAGCTACAGTTGGGCTCGTCTGGCGGGCGTTGATTGTGTGTTTGGTGTTGCTGGCCCTGACGACGATTGCCGTCTGGGTGGGTAGTTAATTGATTTCGAGGAGAGGAGAGTCTCAAATGGCTAATCGTGAAGTCGTTGTTTTGAGCGCCGCGCGTTCTGCGGTGGGAGGGTTTGGTGGCTCCCTGAAGGACATGGAGCCTGCCGAACTGGGTGGCTTAGTAATCAAAGAAACCATTGCCCGCGCTGGCGTCGACCCGAATGAGGTTTCATTCGCCGCGATAGGGAACATCATGGCGTCGGATTCCCGTTATCCGTATGTGGCACGTGTGGCCAGCATCCAAGGCGGAATGCCAATGACTTCCACCGCGTTCGCGGTCAACCGTTTGTGCGGTTCGGCGATGCAGGCGGTTGTCTCTTCGGCTCAGGCGATCATGCTGGGGGATGCAAGCTACGCAATCGCGGGCGGGGTGGAAGTGATGTCGCGTGCCGTTTACATGATGCCGGCACTGCGTTTTGGTGCGCGCATGGGCGATGCAACGGCGTTCGACTCGATGGTGTCTGTGATTACCGACCCGTTCGGCGTTGGGCATATGGGCATGACCGCTGAAAATCTCGCAGCCAAGCATAGCATTACCCGCGAGCAGCAAGATATTTTCGCGGCGGAATCGCATAAGCGCGCAGCGGCGGCGCTGGCAGCCGGTTATTTCAAAGGTCAGATCGTGCCGGTCACGCTCAAGACCCGCAAAGGCGAGGTGGTGTTCGACACTGACGAACACGTGAAGCCGGAGACAACAGTAGAAGTTCTCGCGAAAATGAGGCCAGCCTTCAAGAAAGATGGCACGGTAACAGCGGGGAACGCATCAGGGGTCAACGACGCCGCCGCGTTCCTGTTGCTAGCCGATGCCGCGAAGGCTTCCGCTGCCGGTCTCAAGCCGATGGCTCGGTTGGTTTCCTACGCTATTGCAGGGGTCCCCAACGATGTGATGGGCGAAGGCCCGATCCCGGCCACAAAGCTTGCGCTCCAACGTGCGGGGCTGACGCTGGATCAAATGGACGTGATCGAATCCAATGAAGCTTTTGCGGCGCAGTCGTTGACCGTTGCGAAGGTGTTGGGGCTCGATCCGGTCAAAACCAACCCGAATGGCGGCGCAATTGCCCTCGGCCATCCGGTGAGTGCTACCGCCGGAGTTATCATCACCAAACTGTTGCACGAAATGCAGCGCGTCAATGCCCGTTATGGCTTGGCGACGATGTGTATTGGCGGCGGTCAGGGGATTGCCACAATCTACGAACGGCCCTGATTTTTCAAGCTGTTTGTGTTGAAAAACGGCATCTTTGGATGCCGTTTTTTTTCCTTGATACTTTTTGTTTCAATCTGACCGCCAGAACATGTATATCATGACCGTATGCTTGATAGCCTCAAGGAGTAGGATCATGAAGGCATGGTTCTTTTCAGCATCACGTGCTGGATGTTTGAGCATGCTGGCTGTTATGGCGATGGGTTTGGTCTCGATAGTGCCGCCTGCATTGGCGCGCAACACTTATCCTTCGGCAACCTATCCTCCACCAAATTCACCAGATACCCCGCCGACCTCGGTAGATTCAACGATTACGCAGGAAACGCTCGATGGCCTGTTAGCGCCGATTGCCCTGTATCCTGACGCGTTGTTGGCGCAGGTGTTGATGGCAGCGACGTTTCCAGTAGATGTGATCGAAGCAGCACACTGGCAGAAGGAAAATCCCGGCCTGAGCGGACAAGCGCTGCAAAACGTGCTGGCTGGGTTCGATTGGGATCCGAGTGTCAAATCATTGATGACAGTGCCGCAAGTGTTGCAGTACATGAGCAGTTCGCCGCGCTGGATGCAGTCCCTTGGCCGCGCCATGGTAGATAACCAAGAGTGGGTGATGTCGACCGTGCAGGAGTTACGGCAGAGAGCGCAAACCGCTGGAACTCTGACGAGCAACGACAAGCAGACGGTAGGCGTCGATGAGAACGCGACAGACGAGAGCAAATACATCACAATTACGCCGACATCGCCCAATGTAGTGTATGTGCCGGTATATGACCCTTACATCGTGTATGGATCCTGGTGGTGGCCGACGCGGCCGATTTATTGGAGGCCGCCAACGGGCGCATACCTCACCTCCGGTTTTTACTGGAGTAGCTACTACTATCCTTCAATAGCCCTGTGGGGAGGTTTCAACTGGGGTCTTGGCGCGATAGTTATTAACGTACCGCTCTACCGCTCCTATTACCGCACCATGCCACCCATGAGGGGGTACAGGGGATACAACGTATGGCGTCCGTCGTTGGGTTATACAGTTGTCGGCCGTTACCGACCCCAGTTTTCGGCACCGAGGCCGTATGGAGGTGGAGGATATCATCAGCGCGGTGGGGGAGGAAGATTCCCCCGGGGCGGCGGAAGACCCTGACGGTAGATCGGTGTATCTGCGCTTACGGCCAGAGATATAAAACGACGGGCGGCACATACCGTGTGGGAGGAGGTTGCTGCCGGGTTTATCGATACCTTTGGTTCAATAGTTCAACGTATTCCAATTTCATCTCCGGAAAACGGCTGGCGAAGGCGCGTTTCAACGAGTTTCGCAAGGCATCCATTTCTTTTTCCGAGGATCGAATGTTAAAAAAGACGAGAAAAGCAGTGTACTCTCCACTAATTTCAAAAGAAACGGTATTTGGCTCGACGATCAAATACCGCATCCTTATTCGGTCGTTTTGGAAATAAGAGCAATCGGGCAGGACTGCCTCATCGGCACAAGCGAGATTGTGTTCTTCGGCGACCGTCCTGATCACTTCGGCCACGGTACCCCAATCCATTCTCGCGCCGGGATCAGTTGGACGCATCAAGTATGTTTCGTGGTCAAACGGTAACTGGGATGTCCCCAAAATACCGAACAGGCTGATTCCCAGAATCGGCGCGGCCAAAAAGCGCTTGGCGTTGCGCCAGGGTAGCGCGTAATGCTTGCTGTCAACAAGGACGCAATGGCAAAACGGCAGGATGCAAAGCGCTGTCAGATCGGAATAATCGACTGTCCGGCCAATCCTGAACGGCAACCAATCGTTGGCCAACTGGATGAATGTGGACGATAGCGGGCTTTTCCACCATAGAAAAACAGCCGCAATGCCCAGCGCGGTGGCCAGCACGCGGCGCGGAAAAAGTGCCCCCAGAAGAAAGGCCACTACGGCAATGCCCGCAAAATCGGAGAGTTTTCCGGTAATTAAATTTGGGTAAGCCGACTTTAACCACCAGTCGTTGATAAGCAAGATGGCCAATGCCAGCAGAAAGGGCCAGGTAACGATAATAGCCGATAAGCGATTACGCATCTTTTAATCCTCCGGGCTCAAGTGCGCGGGTTGCTCCTGCTGTTCCTCACAAATCTGGGCAGCGCCTTGCGTGCTTTTTGCCGTTACGGCAGGCATCGTTATGGGTTCCAAACTCTCAAATACCCTCTCCCATCCCTGCGGGGCACCCTCTCCCGCAAGCGGGAGAGGGGAACGAGGTGCAAAGCTGGGAATCTTTTTCTGGCAATCCGGGCGGACGGTTAGCATGGCAGCTTTCCACTCCGTATATTCGCAGTATTGAGCCATCGCCCTTTACAGTGTCACCCTCCGAAAATCCGTCAGCAGTTGCGCAAGATAGACGTTGAAACGCGTTGCCAGCGCACCGTCGATTACGCGGTGGTCGGCAGTGAGGGAGAGCGGCAACGTTAGCCTAGGTTGGAATGCCTTACCGTCCCATAAAGGTTTGAGCGCTGATTTGTTCACGCCAAGAATGGCGACTTCCGGCGCGTTAATGATGGGTGCGAAATACGTGCCCCCAATGCCGCCAAGGCTGGAGATGGTAAAGCCCGCGCCCTGCATGTCGCTGGGTTTCAATATGCCTTCGCGGGCTTGCCGGGCGAGTTCGCCGCTCTCTTGGGCGATTTCAAAAATGCCTTTCCGGTCGGCGTTCTTGATGACCGGAACCATGAGGCCGTTCGGCGTGTCAGCGGCGAACCCGATGTGAAAATACTTTTTCAGGACGATGTTACCGCCGTCGACCGAGCTGTTGAAGGCGGGGAATTTTTGCAGCGCGCGCACGCTGGCCTTGATAAGGAAGGCAAGCATCGTCAGCTTAGCACTATCAGTTTTTTCATTTTCCTTGTTGACCTGAACGCGAAAGGCTTCGAGTTCGGTGATGTCGGCGTCTTCATGATAAGTCACGGCGGGGATCATCACCCAGTTGCGTGCGAGGTTCTGAGCAGAGATTTTTTGGATACGCGACAGAGGATGGATTTCGATGTCACCAAATTTGGAGAAGTCGACCTTCGGCCAAGGTAGGAGGTCGAGGCCGCTACCAGATGGTGCGCTAGCTGGGGCAGTAAGGACGCCTTTTACCCAGACGGTTACGTCTTCCCTGAGAATGCGGCCATTCGGCCCGCTGGGCGTGATCTTGGAAAGGTCGGCACCCAGTTCACGGGCATAAGCGCGCACCGAGGGGGAAGCGTGGAGTTTGCTACTGGGAGAAAGGTTGGTGTCCATCACCGCTGCCGAAGAAATGCGCACAACTGACGCTGGCACTGCGGATGGTACGGAAACCGTGAGCGAATCCTGTTTTACCTGGTTCGTCGGTTGTTTTGCTGCCTTTAGCTCCACCGGGGCGGAAAGCCCGCCTTCCACGCGAATCAGCGTGCAACCTTCAGAAACCCTGTCACCCAGTTTCACAAGTACTTCCTTTACGACGCCTGCGGCAGTGGCGGGCACGTCCATCGTAGCTTTGTCCGACTCCAGCATCACTAGCGCATCGTCCAGCGCCACGGTATCCCCAGGTCTGACGTAAATTTCGATAATGGGTACATCGGAAAAATCGCCAATATCGGGAACCTTGATTTCTATCAGTTGGCTCATGTCCTTGTCCTCAAACCGTCAGCGGGTTCGGTTTGTCGATGTTCAGTCCATACTTGCCGATGGCTTCGGCAACCTTTCCGCACGGCAGCACCCCTTCGTCGGCAAGGGCTTTCAGGGCGGCGACAGTGACCCAATGGCGGTCGACTTCAAAGAAGTGCCGCAACGCTTCGCGTGTGTCCGAGCGTCCAAAACCATCCGTGCCAAGCGTCACAAAACGGCGGTGGACGAAGGGGCGGATTTGTTCGGCGTACAGGCGCACGTAGTCAGTGGCAGCAATGACCGGGCCGGAAACCGTGTTCAGGCAAGTTTCGACGTGCGACATCCTCGGCGTTTCCAGCGGGTGCAGCATGTTCCAGCGGAAAACATCCTGCCCTTCGCGGGTAAGGGCATTGATGCCGGGGCAACTCCAGAGATCGGCCTCTACGCCCCAATTGTCCCGGAGCAGGTCGGCGGCGGCGATGACTTCGCGGAAGATACTGCCCGAGCCGAGCAGTTGTACTCTCGGACCGCTAGTGGGTGCGCCTTGTCTGAAGAGGTACATGCCCTTGACAATATCGGCCTCAGCATTAACAGGCATTTCAGGATGTTCATAGTTTTCATTCATGACGGTGATGTAATAGAACACATCTTCCTGTTCCTGGTGCATGCGGCGCAGGCCATCCTGCACGATTACCGCGACTTCGTACTGGAATGTCGGATCATAGCTCGCGCAGTTGGGGACGAGGTTGGCGAGGATGAGGCTATGCCCGTCTTCGTGCTGCAAACCTTCTCCGTTCAAGGTTGTGCGGCCTGCTGTGCCTCCGATCAGGAAACCGCGCGAACGCTGGTCGCCCGCCGCCCAGACGAGATCCATCGTGCGTTGCAGGCCGAACATGGAATAGCAAATGTAGAACGGAACCATCTGCACGCCGTGTACGGAGTACGCCGTGGCGGCGGCAATCCAGTCGCTCATCGCGCCCGCCTCGTTGATGCCTTCCTGAAGAACCTGCCCAGACTTGGATTCCTTGTAAAACATCAACTGGTCGTGATCTTCCGGCACGTATTTCTGGCCTTCCTGGTTCCAGATACCGTACTGGCGGAACATACCTTCCATGCCGAAAGTCCGCGATTCGTCCGGTACGATGGGAACGACGTGCTGGCCAATAGCCTTATCCCGCAGCAGCATGTTCATGATGCGCACCATCGCCATCGTGGTGGAGAGCTCCCGCCCTTCGCCGGAAGCTTTGAGGAGCGATTCAAATGTAGTCAGCGGCGGGACCCGGAGCGGCGCAGCCTTTCCGCGCCGTTGAGGCAAATAACCGCCCAAGTCGGCGCGGCATTTCTGCATATATTGGTATTCGGCAGAGTCCTTGGGAAAAATCAGGTAGGGCAGTTTTTCGAGGTCTTCATCGGAAACCGGCAAATGGAAACGGTCACGGAAACGGGCTATAGAATCCCGATCCATTTTCTTTTGCTGGTGCGAAATGTTCATCGCTTCGCCCGCCGCGCCCATCCCGAAACCCTTAATGGTTTTTGCCAGAATCACGGTTGGCCGGTTCTTGTGGTGAACAGCGGCGTGATAGGCGGAAAAGACTTTGAAAAGATCGTGCCCGCCGCGATTCAGTTGCCAGATTTCTTCATCCGTCCAATCCGCGACGAGTTCTTTCAGTTCCGGTGTGTTGAAGAAGTTTTCGCGCACGTAAGCGCCATTCTTCGCTTTAAACATTTGGTATTCGCCGTCACAGATTTCCATCATGCGCTTTTTGAGGATGCCTTTTCGGTCGCGGGACAAGAGCGCGTCCCAGCGCGTACCCCAAATCACTTTGATGACATTCCAGCCTGCGCCCCGGAAAAGCGCTTCTAGTTCTTGAATAATCTTGCCGTTGCCACGAACGGGGCCGTCAAGCCGTTGCAGGTTGCAGTTGATGACGAAAATCAGGTTATCGAGATTTTCCCGGCCTGCCAGGTCGATGGCCCCAAGGGCTTCTACCTCATCCGTTTCACCATCGCCGAGAAAAGCCCATACCTTGCGCTGTTCCGCGTCTTTGGCATCGATCAGGTTGCGGCTGGCAAGGTATTTCATGAACCGCGCCTGATAAATCGCCTGGATGGGGCCAAGCCCCATCGAAACAGTGGGGAATTGCCAGAAATCCGGCATCAACCAAGGGTGTGGGTAGGAAGAGATACCTTTTCCACCCGTTTCCTGGCGGAAATTGTCCAGTTGTTCCTCAGTGAAGCGCCCAAGAAGGAACGCCCGTGCGTAAATACCCGGTATGGAATGACCCTGGAAAAAAATAAGGTCACCGCCCGACTGGCTGGACGGTGCTTTCCAGAAATGCGTGAAACCCACGTCGTAGAGCGCGGCGGCGGAAGCGAACGAGGCGATATGGCCTCCGACGTTGGTGTGTTTGTTAGCGCGGACTACCATCGCCATTGCATTCCAGCGGATATGGGAATGAATCCGGATTTCCATGTCCGGATTGCCAGGGTAATGTGGCTGCCGCTCGGGTGGGATGGTGTTGATGTATTCGGTCGTAGCGTTGTAGGGGATTTCTGCACCCATTTCACGGGCGGTGGCAATCATGGATTCGATCAGGTAGTGCGCGCGGGGTGCACCTTCCTTTTCGATGACCGCCGTAAGCGCATCTACCCATTCCTGTGTTTCGGCCGGGTCTTGATCCGCCAGATGCGGAATAACGGGCAATTGCGCCATGTTGTTGCCTCCTTTGTGAGTTGTTTGTTTTCGTACAGGCGAAAGACTATGCAATGCTAAGAGTTGTTTCGGGGCAACGCAAATTGGGCAACAGCATGGGGAGGATTTTGACGCATTCTGAAATTCGATACCCCAGTAGCGTCACCTTTGGGCTCTCTTCCCTTTCATGAACGGACGGCAGGTAAACGCTATAAGCATGAGAGGCAACCAAACCCAGCAGAGTTCGGAAACAATGACGCGGAATCCTTTTTGAGTCGTGAAAAACGTTTTCAGGCTCAAGGGGGAAACCTGGATAGGTTGCCAAGGGAAAAAGTAGCGCGTATCGGAGAACGGCCAGAAGGCCGCCACACCCAGCCCGCCGTTGGTCAGTGCATCCAGTGCGATGTGGCTGGCAACAGCCAGGAAAATCAGCGCACCCGACAGGCACCGGGAAGCTTTAAGAGTGGGTGCAACCAATATGCCGAAAGCTCCGCAGACCAGGGCAAAGAGCAATGAATGAGAAAAACCTCGGTGTCCAAGCCAACTGCCGTAGGAAATGCCAAAGTGGAAACCAATAGTATCGAAATCTGGGAGAAGGGAAAAAATGACGGTCACTATGAACAGCCGTACTGGAATACGGCGTAGTCCCAACGCGACGCCCAAGGCAAGAACAGGCGCGGGATGTGTCAGGAGGCTGGACATGGTGCTAGAGCGTTTTCAATTTAAGCCTGTACATTCATTCCCCTCTCCCACTTGTGGGAGAGGGGAGTTTTGTATCCACTTGAACCAAAACCGTTCTAGTCTGCTAGAACTGGCGCTGGCGCAGAAAGCAGGCAAGGGACTTAGCCGCGTTTAGTTGTCGTGTACCGGTTCCATTTCGGTGATGAGCCTTTGCTTGGCCGTAATAGCCTGTCCAATTATCTTGCGTACATTTGGATGGGTATCGCTGGCGAAGCGCTGGATGAGTTCCTCAAAGGTAGCAATAGCCGCATTTGATGCTCCCTCCTGTTTTCCAAGAGCCAACCCTTTGCGGAAAAGTGCCGTGGCGACCAACACGCGGGAAACCTGGGCATCGTCATTTCCGAAACGGTCGACGATTACATCGTAAACGGCAATGGTTCCCTGGTCATCGCCTGTGAGCCGCAGGGTTTCGCTTTTCTTGAACAGCGTGCCTCCGATGATATTGTGGATGCTGGGGTCTTTGTCGCGCCCAAAACGTTGGATGATATCGTCGTAGACAGCGACTGCGGCGGCGGGATCGCCCGTTGATTTGATGCCTGTGCCCTGGTTTTCACTTTTGTCGGGTTCATCGCCCATGCCCTGTTTGCCCAGAAGCGAACCTTTGGCAAAAAGCGCTCGTACGGCTCGTAGGCGGAAGCTGGCATCACGGTCTTCGGCGTAACGGCGGTCGACTTCTCCGTAAGCGGCAATAGCTGCCCGGATGTTACCCTGTTCAGCCAGCGTTTCGCCTTTCTTTAAAAGTGCATCCGCGACGAGCGCTCGGGTGGCAGGATCGGTCTCCTGGGCGAAACGTTGGTCGAGCCGGTCGTAAGCGGCCGAGGCTGCTTTGGGGTTACGCATTTGGCGTTGAAGGTCGCCTTGGTAGAAAAGCGCCCAAGCCCCCCAAGATTTTTCGTTACTGTTACCATTGCCATAGGTTTGCTCAATTTCTCTGTAAATTGGGATTGCATCCGAAAGGTTGCCTTCCTTGGCCAAAGCTGCGGCCTGATTGAACATGGCAGTGACGATTTGCTTGCGCATGGCAGGGTCGATGTCTTCTCCGTAGCGGCGACCGATTTCGACTTGGATGTCAAGCGATTCCGTTGGCGAGGCAGAGGACTGTGCCTTGAGGGAAAGCGCCTGTGCGAGGATTGCCCGGACAGAATGGCGCGGATCCTGCCCAAAGCGGTGATCGAGTTCGTCCAGGGTTGCAAAGGCTTCCTGCTTCTTGCCTTGCCGGATCAGAGCCTGCCCTTTGCTAAAAAGATCCCGTGCAGCTTCCTCAGGTTCAAGATGGGCATACGTGGCAGGCTGCTGGCTGTTGTCGGTGTTAAAGGTGCTCGTAGTTTTGCAGGCCGACATGGAAAGCGCCACGCAAACCAACAGTGCAATTGTTTTGGGCGGGCATTGCCATACGCCTATTTTTGTTGAGCGGGACGATACAGGAAGGAATTCGTGGGCGATGGTCTGCATGAGCGGTTTTTCGTAAGTGACAAGCAACTCCGGCTTTGTGGCCGGATGCGTGGGTTTTCAGGCGAGTTTTATGGTCTGGATGATAATGCCATTTTGTTGTTGACACGTATTTCGGCAACTCGCCACCCGGTGATGTCGACCAGGCGCTTGATGAAATCGTTGTCATCATTGCTAAATTGCTTATTGAACTTGTCATAGATATCGATGGCTTTTTGAGCATCACCTTGCTTATAGGTGGCTTCCGCCTTGGAGATGATGGCCGAAGCCAGCACTTCGCGAATAGCCGGGGTTTTTTCATTCCCGAAATTTCGCTCGATTCGTTCGTAGGTGGAAACAGCATCTTTGTCATTACCCTGCTTACTGAGAATGCTGCCCTTGTTAAGCAACGCCCTGGCCGCAAATTGCCGGGAACCGGGGGTGGTTGCCCTCCCATAGCGTTGCATCACATCATCGTACTTGGCCATAGCGTCTTTGGGGGATTCCCGCTCAAACGAAACTGCTTGGTTGAAAAGCGTTTGGGCAGGTATATCCCGCGTGTTGAGGAAGGGGGTATCCTTGTCGCCTTTGTTTTGTTCCTGGGCGTTGGTTCGCGGGAAAGGTTGGGCATGAGCCGGAACCGGCATGACGCCCACGACAAGAAAATATAGTGACAGCGCCGCAGTTACGATGAGAGCATCAAATAAGAAGCGGCAGCATGAAAATACAGTCCTCATGAGAAACCCCCTAGCGTCGAGAAAAATACGCAATACACACCACACATATGGAAAGAAGGTTTGTATGTGTATATATTAACAAGCCTGCGGCCGGAGAACCCTGTTCTGCAAAAGTTTTTTTACAACTACGGTTTTACCAAATATCCCCTGCTTGTCGGACGGTGGTCAGGGCGCAGAAGGTGGCAGTATGGGAAATGGGTCAGGGCTTATCCCCGTTACCGTCATTCGCGCTAGGCCGGACAGGAACGGTTCAATATGAAGTTGAAGTCGAAAGCTTCCCTGAACTGTATCAAGGGATTCCCAACTTTTCGACAGAGGCGACCCAAAGGAATCCAAATGCTACGGATAAGTGTAAGGCTGTTTCCACCCCGGCCGCTTCTTCGCCGGTTGTCAATTACAGAGATAAGTACGGTAGCAAATTTCCATGTTCAGTAGCATTTATCTGTAGAGTCTACACATAGCCAATCAGTCCGACCCGCAAACCAGCCCAGCACCTTTGCTACGGCTTCGTCGACGCCGAGATGATCGGTATCCAACAACAACGCATCCGCTTCCTGCCGGAGCGGCGCAACGGGTCGGGTACGGTCACGTGCGTCCCGCGCTTCGAGGTCAGCCTGAATGGCGCAAAGGTCGGCAGGTTCGTTGCGTTCCAACAATTGCCGGGTGCGGCGCCCGGCGCGGACCGCAGGGCTCGCCGTCAGGAAGACTTTCAACTGTGCGCCAGGAAACACCACGGAACCTATGTCGCGCCCGTCCCCGACCAACCCCGGCGCACGATGGAACGTCCGCTGCCGGAACAGCAACGCCTCGCGCACGGCAGGTAGAGCCGCCACCTTTGAGGCTCCGGAAGAAATCTCCTCATCCCGGATCGCCCCACCGGCTTCCCTGCCGTTCAGGAGCACGCCACCCGCATGGAACACCACATCCAGCCTGGAAGCGATGGCCGCCACGCCTGCCTCATCCGCCCAATCCATGCCCGCTTCCCGCGCAGCCAGCGCAGTAAGGCGGTAGAGTGCGCCGGAATCAAGGTAATGGAAACCTAGCGCTTCGGCAACCCGCGTGGAAACCGCCCCTTTGCCGGAAGCCGTGGGTCCGTCGATGGCAATCACCGGCGCAGGCCGCGCAACGGCATTGAAACGGTCGAAATAATCGGGAAACGTCTTTGCCACGCAACCAGGATCACGGATGCGCAACGGCACGCCGAATGAAGCAAGCGAAAAACACATCGCCACGCGATGGTCGTCGTAAGTGTCGATGGCGGCAGGCAAAAGCGGATGCGCCGCATCCGGCGGGATGACCTTCAGAAAATCCGCGCCTTCTTCCACCCGCACGTTCAGCTTGCGCAACTCGGCAGCCATCGCGGCAATCCGGTCGGTTTCCTTCACCCGCCAACTGGCGATGTTGGCGAGCGTGGTTTCCCCTTGCGCGAATAGCGCCACCACGGCCAGCGTCATGGCCGCGTCGGGAATATGGTTGCAATCCAGATGAATCCCCGTAAGCGGCTT
>Ga0123357_10002464_pt1 | contig 20656 bp, 18 predicted proteins | sample TergutEmb28metaG_FD_89873 | JGI IMG/M metagenome (GOLD analysis project Ga0123357, IMG submission 89873) | Embiratermes neotenicus P4 segment gut microbial communities from Petit-Saut dam, French Guiana - Emb289 P4 | ecosystem: Host-associated > Arthropoda: Insects > Digestive system > Gut ... | reverse complement strand
GGAAAATTTGTTTACGAACAGGTTTCTCAAAATCTTAATAACGAGCAAGTAAAAAAATCATTGGAATTGCTGTTAATGGCAGGTTTGTGTTATCAGGTTACACATTCTTCTGCTGACGGACTGCCGCTTGGAGCAAGAATAAATCCGAAATATCGCAGGGTAATTCCATTTGATACGGGAATTTATCAAAGAATTTTGAATTTAGACATCTCATCCATTTTGCTTTCAACCGATTTTGAAGCTATCAACAAGGGCGCTGTCGCAGAAATATTTGTAGGCTGTGAGATGAAAAAAAATGCCTCGTGCTACTCAGATGAAGAACTCTACTGTTGGGTTCGAGAAAAGAAAAATGCCAATGCGCAAATAGATTTTGTTGTTCAACGCGGCGAAACCATTGTGCCGGTTGAAGTAAAATCGGGCAGGCAGGGAAAAATGCAGAGTATGTGGATATTTATGAAAGAAAAAAACTCAAGTTACGGCATTCGCACCTCTCTTGAAAATTTTGGTAAATATCAGAATATCATCGTTTATCCATTGTATGCGATTGGAAATATATTAAAATGAATGATGCTTGAAATAACCATACAAGGCTTAGTCCAAGGCATCGGATTCCGCCCCTTCATCTATCTGCTGGCAGAAGAAATGGGAATTAAAGGAAGCGTCGCCAACCGGAACAACGGAGTGATAATCCTTGCCGAACTTTCCGAAGAACAGCGGAAACAGTTTATTCACCGAATCCGTACCGAACATCCGCCGACCGCTTCGATTCACAAGATAGCATACCGTGAATTATCGGGAACAAAGGATGAATTTACCGGTTTTTCCATTGTATCCAGTTATTCCGAATCCGAAGAAGTGACGCAAGTTGCCCCCGATATTGCCGTCTGCGACGATTGCCTGAACGACAGGAAAATGCAGGCGCACCGGATACAGTATCCTTTTGTTAATTGCACGCATTGCGGACCGCGTTTTTCCATTATCCGCGATTTGCCTTACGACCGCCAACAAACAACGATGTCTGCGTTTGAGATGTGTCCGGTTTGCCAAAGCGAATATGCAAACATCCACGACCGGCGTTTCCATGCGCAACCGGTAGCTTGCAATCACTGCGGGCCAACCTGTTATTACAAAAAAGCGAATGGAGAAGAAGAAAACGATTACCGGCAAATAACGGATTTATGCGCCCGCTTATTGAACGAAGGAAAGGTTATTGCCGTCAAAGGAGTTGGCGGATACCACTTGGTATGCGATGCAACCAACGAATTGGCTGTGAACCGGTTACGTAGAATAAAAATCCGCGACACCAAACCGTTTGCACTGATGTTTAAGGATGTGGAAAGTATGTCGTCCTGTGTTTTTATCAACAAGGTTGAAGAAGAAAATCTGAAATCATGGCGGCGTCCGATTGTACTGCTTAAACAGCGACTAACGGAAAACGGCGTTTTCATAGCTTCCGGCGTAAATCCCGGAATGCACACGTTGGGATGTATGTTGCCGTATATGCCGATTCATTACGATTGGTTTCAGCAAATTGATTCGCCTGTGTTGGTGATGACGAGCGGAAACCTGAACGACCGTCCAATCATCGTTACGCCGGAAGAAGCGGAACAGCAGTTGGGAAACCGCGTTGAACTCGTTCTTCATCACAACCGACCGATTCATAACCGTGTAGATGATTCCGTACTGCAAGTTTGCGGAAATGCCCCCTGTTTGATTCGCCGTTCGAGAGGTTATGCTCCCGAACCGTTTTTTGCCGATATTCCTACGGAAGGAATACTCGCATTCGGAGCGGAAAAAACGAATACATTCGCTTTAGGAAAAGGCGACACGATTATCCAAAGCCAGCACATCGGCGACCTCAAGAATGAAGAAACATTTTCTTTTTACACCGAATCATTGAACCGTTTTCAACATTTATTCCGGTTCACTCCCAAACGGTTAGCCTGCGACTTGCATCCCGATTATCTGTCTTCGATACATGCCGAAACAATTGCCGCTGAAAACCGTATTCCGCTGATAAAGGTTCAACACCACCATGCCCATGCGGTTGCCTGCATGTTGGAACATCATTTGACGCAGCCTACGCTCGCTGTTGTTTGGGACGGCACAGGTTTGGGCGATGACGGAGCCGTTTGGGGCGGGGAGTTTTTCCTGTGCGACCGCAAGAATTATACCCGATTGGCATATCCTGAATATGTTCCGATGCCCGGAGGCGACAAAGCCGCTTTGGAACCCTGGCGAATGGCGACAGCCTATCTTCATCATTATCAATTACCAATCCCTGAAATTTTTCTGAATAGAATCGGTAAGGAAAAAATCGAAAGAATGATAGCGCTGATGAATAAAAAAATTCATTCGCCTTACACTTCAAGCATCGGTCGCTTGTTTGACGGATTCGCTTCTTTGCTGGGAATTTGCGACACGTCGAGCCGTCAAGCCGAAGCTGCCGTTTTATTGGAGCAATGCGCCGATGAAGCTTGTACGCTCAGTTATCCAATTGAAGCGTCCGGCAATCCGGTTTCATTCCGGTCTATGTTTCAAAGCGCATTGAAAGATTTGGAAGAAAATGTTCCGGTAGCAATTATGGCAGCCAAATTTCATAATTCTTTATCAAAATTGATTGTGGAAAAAGTCGGTCAATTATCCAAAGAAACCGGCATCAAACAAGTGGTTGTCTCCGGAGGATGTTTTCAAAACAAACGATTAACCGAACAAATACAGCGATTATTTTCGTATTCCGATATTTCTTTGTATCTTCCTGCCCAAATTCCGTGTAACGACGGAGGGATTGCTGTCGGGCAATTGACTGTTGCGGCGGCAGGAGGTTTATAGTGGCTACTACAGGAGTGGTAGTGTGTGTAGTTTTATTGTGTTTGAAATTTGTAAATTTAAATCAAATGTGGTAACTTTGTAAACAAGAGTTTTTGTTTGATATAAACGTGTAAAAAAATGAAACAAAGAATTTACGTGGACACTTCGGTTTTTGGAGGATATTTCGATGTTGAATTTGCCGAATATACCATACCCTTGTTCGAACGGATAAAGAATAATGAATTACAGATTATTTATTCTTCACTTACTGAACAGGAATTAGAACCTGCACCTGAAAATGTAAAGCAATTGGTTCGGAGTTTGCCGTCTGCAAATGTGGAATTTATTGATATAAATACCGAAACTGTTACACTTGCCAAACAATATATCGAAGAAAAGGTAGTGGGTAGAACGAGCTATGAAGATTGTTTGCATATTGCATTGGCAACTATTCATAAAGCAGATTATTTGGCAAGTTGGAATTTTAAGCATATTGTTAATACTACAAGAATACGCGGTTATAATGCAGTTAATTTAAAAATGGGTTATGCAACCCTCGAAATTCGTTCACCAAGAGATTTAATGAAATATGGAGACTAATAAAAAAATAACGAAAGAATTTGATGCAGTACAATTTATGCGTCAGGTAAGGGACAAAATCAGCACGGAAATATGCGATTTATCTACAGAACAAGTTTTAGAGTATTTCAAAAAACGTATCCCAAAAGAAAGAATTATACCTATAGCTTGATCGAAGCAATCATGCACGAACTATCCATAGCCCAAAGTATCGTTGAATTAGCGGAACGAGAAGCTCGAAATCATCAAGCCGATTCCATTGAAGAACTGGAATTGGAAATCGGCGCTTTGGCTGGAATCGAATGGAACGCTTTGGAATTTGCGTTGGAAAGCGCAATAAAAGGAAGCCTGCTGGAAGATGCCCGTGTTGTTCGACTAAAAATTGCAGGCGAAGGCAGATGCGGCGATTGCGAGAACATTTTCCCTGTAGAAAATCTTTTTTCCGCATGTCCTGTTTGCGGCTCTTATGCGGTTAAAATCATTAAAGGAAAAGAATTAAGAATTAAATCCATAGTGGTTAAGTAAAAAGTAAAATGGTAAATAGTAAATAAAAAAATAAACATTATGTGTACAACTTGCGGATGCGGAGCCCATCATCACCACGATTCGGATCACGAACATGAACATCATCACGATCATCATTCTCACGATGAAAACCGGATTATTGCCGTAGAACAGGATATTCTTCAACGGAATAATCTTTTGGCGGAAAGAAACAGGGGATATTTTGAAGCAAAAAATATCTTTTGCCTGAACTTAATGAGTTCTCCCGGCTCAGGAAAAACTACTTTATTGGAAGAAACAATCCGGCAGTTGAAAGACCGGAAACCGGTTTATGTTATCGAAGGCGATCAGCAGACATCGAACGACGCCGACCGGATTGCTGCGTTGGGAGTTCCTGTTTTTCAAGTAAATACGGGAACTGGATGCCACTTGGAAGCATCCATGATCAATCATGCTTTGAAGCATTTGAATCCGGATGCCGATTCGCTGCTTTTTATCGAAAATGTCGGGAATCTGGTCTGCCCTGCCCTTTTCGATTTGGGCGAAGCGGAAAAGGTGGTTATTGTGAGCACTACCGAAGGCGACGACAAACCGTTGAAATATCCGCATATCTTCATTGAAGCCAGCGTGTGCATCATCAACAAAACGGATTTGGCGCCTTACCTCAACACAAGCATTGATACGCTTCGTGAAAATTGTCTGAAAGTCAATCCCCATTTACGAATTTTCGAAATGTCGGCATTGAAAAATACCGGAATGGAGGAATGGTGCAAATGGCTTGCAAACAGTTAAATCCCAAGCCCGTCGGTAAAAGCGTTTTCGATTGCTTTGTTCTGTACGATTCTGGAATTGGGAGGAACACTGTGCGTCAACCAGACATTTCCTCCAACAATGGTTCCCTTGCCGATGGTTATACGACCAAGAATGGAAGAGTTGGAATAAATGGTAACATTATCTTCCAGAATCGGATGACGGGGTAAATCAATGGGACTGCCGTTTTCATCCAGTACAAAGTTCTTCGCTCCAAGAGTAACTCCTTGATACAAACAGACATGATTCCCGATAATGGACGTTTGCCCTATGACCACTCCCGTCCCGTGATCGATGCTGAAATATTCGCCTATTACCGCGCCGGGGTGAATATCAATTCCGGTTTCGGTATGCGCCATTTCGGCAATGATTCTCGGAATAAGCGGGATTTTCAACCAAAACAATTCATGCGCGATCCGGTAATTCAATAAAGCTTTTATCGCCGGATAGCAAAAAATAATTTCTCCATAATTTTTTGCCGCCGGATCGTTATCATAAATCGCTTTGATGTCTGTTGACAACAGGCGTTTGATTTCAGGCAATTTTTCAATAAAAAGGAAAGTTTTTTCTTCTGCAATCATTTGAATATTATTGTCGTCTCTTTCAAACGTCAATGCTCTGAAAATCTGCCCAAACAATAGATGATACAATTTTTCGCTATTGACGCCGGTATGATATTGGACAGAATTTTCCATTACCAACGGACTGCCGAAATAGCCGGGGAAAATAATTTCCCTGATAATGTCAACAATGTCCTTTACTATTTGAACAGAAGGCAGTTGCTTATTATACACAGGAATATAACGATAGTCCGGATTATGAACATCGGACAGTTCCTGTACAACTTTATTTATAAAACTTTGTAGTTCCATTATATATATAAATTACATTCTACTATGCTTTTTGTCCCGTTTTCTCAAAATATTTTTTCAAAACCAGCAATGCAATTAAATCTTCCCGTTTTTTATCAAAAAATTGGGAAATGTAAATGTGTGCATTTTCTATGATTTGTTTTGCCTCGTCAATATGTTCAATGTAATAATTCAGTCGTTCTTCCAAGTCCGAAAAATCGTCTTTTATCAAAATGTAATGAACATTCGGAATTAATGTTCCCTCCATAAACCAGGTTTCATATTTTGGTTTTGGCATCACGGCAATAGAGTTCGAAGACATTACCCATTTCAAATTGCTTGCCACATCATTACCTTCCAGACAAAGAATGAATTTGTATTTCAAATGCTCTTCAATAGTCATTCGCTGACGGATAAATTGCACATTCTTATCGCGGTTCACCTGTCCGATATTGCACAGCGGATGATTGATGTACATCGTCAGAAAGCGGATACGATGCTCCTGATTCGCTTTGCCGCGCCCAACCATCTTATTTTTCTTTTTCTCAAATTTGTTTTTATCTTTCACAAAAAGGAAATGTCTGATTTTATCCATTTTAAATAAAATCGAATTTTCGTTATCACCTGCAATCGGGCGACTTTTGGTAATGGATGGCGTATCAGGAACATGAACAATATCGCCAAATAAAGGTACAAGCTTCAGGTTTTCAGGGAAATAACGCAGATATTCATAACTGTCGAAAAAATAAACATTCCTTTTTGCATTGTGTCTCAACGTTTTTATATCAATAAACTTATCCGGATTAATATCCTGTTTATCAATAAGTTTATTGTAATAATCCACTCTCAGGCGAATATATTCGGCATCTGCGTTGTTGATATGGGAAATTTTTCCGGGCAACAATTTTCTAAAAACCTTAGCCGACAAACATTGCCGGATGTAGTTAACAACATAATACTTCATCTTGTTGTTTTTGTGGCGGAACGTAGCGCGTTTGATGTCATGAAACATTGCTTATCGATTTTACATTAAAAAATTAACAGGCAAAGTTACACTTTTTATTTATCATTATACATTTTTTTTGTGTTGCAAATTTTTTTTTCGGTAATTTTTGCAGGAACAAAAATATATTGTATCTTTGCACTCACAAAAAGCGAAAATAGCTCAGTTGGTAGAGCATAACCTTGCCAAGGTTAGGGTCGCGGGTTCGAGTCCCGTTTTTCGCTCACTGTGAAATTTGACGGCTTATGGGATCAACATAAAAACAGCAATTCGGAATAAAGAACCCATTTTCCCTAATATTCTCAAAATAAATTGATAAGTTTTAAAAGAAATACATCTTCTTTGCTTATAAACTGCCATTTTTCTCCTTAAGAAACAAAAAATACGCTTATAATCATGTCCTTCAAAAGAAATAGTATCATAATTCTTTGATATCCAATCAAGAGTATTGTTATCGACTTGAGATTTGTCAATTACCATAGCGCCCTTTCTGTATGTTCTTAAATTTCTGACAGCATACATTTCAGGATAAAAATTCAATACATAATTTCCATAGGTTTCAAACTCGCTAAAACCGGAAAATTGAATATCGTTTTTATCAATTGCATGTAAAATCTTTTCAAAAAAGTATTTGCCTTGTATTTGATCATTCATTTCTATTTCATGAATTAATTCTTTCATAATTTTTCGATTAATCATCATGTGTTCAACAATAAACGATCTTTTGGTTAATTTCTTTACTTTTCCGTTGAATAGCGTATTCAATGTGTTTATATAATATGCACGGCAGCGAGGACGTGTAGAAAATAAACATTTTTCTTTTCCATTGATATTTTCCCAAAATTGTATATCGTTTAAAGGTATTGTATCTGAATCCCATATTAAATAATAATCATGTGAACATCGAAATGCGTAAGCCATTTTTAAAAATTGTTGAAAATACCAATTACTCCTTGCTTTGGAGCCTGTTATTTCAACCATGGTCTGTTCAACATCATACAAAGTTAAATTCTCCTTTAGATGATCTTCATCACAAAATTCAACGCCATCTAATAATGGGATCATGCTTCTAACCTGATTACTGGCGATGACTATAATTTTTTGAGGATGAATATTTTCCATTATTTTTCGGATACATATCTCCATATTTTCCATATCTTTCGGCGCTACTGGAAGTATAACGTCAAAATATTGTCTATCTGTTTTCATTTATTGTTTTATAAAAGTGTTGTAAAGATAAGATTTTTTTCAACATTTATAAAAAATGTTGAAAAAATTGCATAAAGCGAAATCGTTACCCGAAAATTTTTATGTTTCAAAAATTAGTTGTATTTTTGAACCCGAATCATTTGTGGACATTTACAGCCAAAATGAGACAAAACAGCGTTAGATAATGTGGAGAGCATTTCTTTATCTTTAAATCATGGAAATTTCCGTTGTTATTCATACACTCAATTCAGGTAAATACCTTCGGCAATGTTTAGAGTCGGTACAGGGTTTTGATGAAATCATCATTTGCGATATGTACAGTAGCGATAACACCTTGAGTATTGCAGAAGAGTTTGGCGCTAAAATTGTTATGCACGAACCGAGTGGAGGAATACCGGAACCGGCTCGCACTTTTGCAGTTAGACAGGCAACTCGTGAGTGGGTACTGGTAGTAGATTCGGATGAGGTGATTCCGGAAACATTGAAGGATTATTTTTACCGGACAATTGCATCCGGAGATTGTCCGGATGCCTTATTCCTTCCACGCAAAAATTATTTCATGAACCGCTTTATGAGAGCTGCTTTCCCCGATTATCAACTTCGTTTTTTCAAAAAAAATGCGTTCAAAATGTGGCCTCCCGTTGTCCATGCCCGTCCCCAAATTGAAGGAAATATCAGTAAAATACCTCAAAAAGAATCGCTGGCTATTATTCATCTGGAAGAAAACAGAATTAGCGATTGGATTTCGAAAATTAACAAATATACCGACCTTGAGTTGGAACGGAGAAAAAATAAACGAAAAAACGTAGTCGGAATGTTATTTCAACCTTTTTATCGTTTTTTCTTTACTTATTTTATTAAAGGAAGTTGCCGCGACGGAAAAGAAGGTTTCATCTACGCTATAATTCAGGCATATTACAAATTTTTTACTCACGCAAAAATCATCGAATGGCAAGAACAACAGTCCAATCAATCGGGTTCGGGCAAATGAAACGATTTGTATGGCCGCATCGTTTTCAGGTTATGCCTCTTTATTTCAACAATACATTTTTCTACATCCATTCCGCGTTGTAAAGCGTATTCTCTTGCTACAATTTCAAGCATTTCAATTGATAAATCCATTCGGTGAAAAGCCATATATGCCATTTCTTCCGTTACTTTTTTGAATTTTATGCGATTAACGTCTATCAAATCAAAGAATACATTTTCGCCTTCCCTCTTATATAAAATATTTCCGGGAGAATAATCGACGTGATAAATTTCTTTTTCATGCAAGCCTGCTGTATAGCGGGCAAAAGATTTCAATATGACAACATCTTCTTCAGTTATCTTTTTTATAAAATTAAAATCCCTCATCAATGAATAGTCCGAATAAGCGGAAATATAATAGCTTTTTGTCAGTAATCCTGTTTTAAATAATTCCATATAAGCAATGGGTTGAGGGGCATTGAAACCTCTTTTAAGGATTTCCATACTGTAGGCATACGAGCGTTCAGCTTTGGAAAACCTCAGGAATGAATAGACAAAACGGTTAATAATATGCGGAACCCTGAATGATTTTATTACTACTTTCCCAAAATCCGCATCAAAAACTTTAAGTTCATTCCGGCTTTTGTATATGGTTACGCCTTGAGTTGAAAAAAAAGAAGGGATTTTTTTTAGCCAATCACTAAAATAATTGTATTCGGGATGAATGACGAGTTTCATTTTACATTATTTTTACGCAAAGATAACAAAATTTACTAACTTTTATTGTATTTTTGCCGCATGATTTTTGTTTCCGGTTTCGGTCAAATGTGTAACAACATTCTTCAATTCGGGCATCTCTATGCTTGGGGGAAAGTGCATGGCGTAAAAGTTATTGCCATGCGTTTTTGCTATAAGTATCAGTATTTTGCAATCTGTAAGACGAGGTATTACAATTGGTTCACCTATCTGTTTGCAAAATACGGGGTTAAGTTGAGATTTATTCCGGTCGTTTCTTTCATTAAAGAAGATATGAACAGGGAGAATATACTGCGCCTTCAAAAAAGCCGGTTTGTATTGTATAAAGAATGGGATTTTCGTGATTATGACGCTTTTCTTGCTCACAGAGAAGAAATAAAAAAATTGTTTGCCTTCCAGCCGGGAGTTATACGGAAAATAGAAAAACAGCTTCCACAGAAAGAAGAGAATGTCATTCGCTTGGGAGTTCATGTCAGGCGAGGAGATTATAAAACATGGATGAATGGGAATTATTACTATTCCGACGAAGATTTTATCGAGGTTATCAAGTCGTTTTGTACTTTATTCCCCGAAAATTCAATCGAAATTCTGGCAACAAGCAATGATAAAAATCTTTCGTATGAAAAATACAAAACTGCTTTATCTGCGAAAATTCATTTTTTGTCGGGCAATCCGGCAGAGGACTTATATGCTTTATCTACTTGTGATTATCTGCTTGGACCTCCAAGCACTTTTTCGTTGATGGCAGCGTTCTATAACGATTCTGATCTGTATTGGATTCTTGATAAAAACCAACCCTTAAATAAAGAATCCTTTCAAAAATTCGACTGCCTGTTCCGGCATATCATCTGATAAATTTCATTTTACCGTATTTCCCTCCTTATCAACCCAACCGGTTTGTTTGCCGGGATTACCCACTATCAAAGCATAATCAGGTACGTTTTTAGTTACGACTGCGCCTGCTCCGATCATGGCGTATTCGCCAATGGTAATTCCGCAAAGGACAGTAGCATTTGCGCCAATAGTCGCCCCCTTCTTTACCAGCGTTGGGCGATATTCTTCTTTGCGGGGAATAAAACTTCGCGGATTTATCACGTTAGTGAATACGCAGCTGGGGCCTAAAAACACATCATCTTCGCATGTTACGCCGGTATAGACCGATACGTTGTTTTGCACTTTAACATTATTTCCCAAACGGACTTGAGCCGCAACCAGCACGTTTTGTCCAATCGTACAGTTCTCGCCAATGACCGCTCCGGACATAATATGTGAAAAATGCCAAACAACAGTTCCTTTCCCAATCACCGACCCTTCATCGATAACAGCGGTCGGATGCGCTTGATAATTAGTTACCGTATTCATACCTGATCAATTGATTAATGATGTATTCCGCCTGTTCTTCATCTGCTTCCGTATGCATCGGCAAAGAAAGCACGGAACGGCAAAGATTCTCCGACACTTTTAAATCGCCGGCAATACGCAGCTTGTCTTTGAAAGCCGGCTGAAAATGCAAAGGCAAAGGATAATAAACCGTAGTCGGAACATTTTTCCCTTTCAAGTATTGCTGCAAAGCATCGCGATTCCCTTTTACCGTTAGGGTATATTGATTATATACATGACTGGATTCCGGAAGGCAGCAGGGCGTTTCAAAACAGCCGGTCAACGATTTCAGTCCGGCGTCGTACCGGCTTGCCAATTTCCTGCGGGATTGAATATAATCGTCCAGGTAAGCCATTTTTACTTGCAGGACAGCCGCTTGAAGCGTATCCAAGCGCGAGTTGCAACCGAGCATTTGATGAATATATTTTTGTGATTGTCCATGAATCGTAATCATCCGAAGTTTTTCCGCCAGCACTGCATCATCGGTCATCAAAGCGCCGCCGTCGCCATAGCACCCCAGATTTTTTGTCGGGAAAAACGAGAGAACGCCAATATCGCCTATTGTCCCCGCATGTTTTTGAGTTCCATCGGAAAATGTGTAAACCGAACCTAAACTTTGCGCATTGTCTTCGACGACGAATAAATTGCAGCGGCGGGCAATGCGCATCAACGGCTCCATATCGGCAGCCTGCCCAAAAAGATGCACCGGTATAACGGCTTTAGTTTTAGGAGAAATCGCTTCTTCCATTCGATTGACGTCGATATTGAACGTACGAGGATCGACATCGACAGCAACCGGAATCAACCGCAACAGCGCTACCGCTTCAGCGGCGGCGACATAATTGAAAGCAGGGACAATCACCTCGTCGCCCGCCTGTAAATCCAATGCCTGCAATGCTATCCGTAGCGCGTCGGTGCCATTGGCGCAGGGAACGACGTGTTTTGCACCGGTACAGGCAGCCAGTCCGGCAGCTAATTTTTCTACCGCTTCGCCATTGATGTACCGTCCCGAACGGATAACGGCGAGGACAGCCTCGTCGATTTCATTCTTGATCCGTTGGTATTGCGTGGTTAAATCCACCATTTGTATTGCTCTCATTTTGAAATCAGATTAGGAACGTTGCCTCACTACCTCGTAGAGCAAAACAGCAGCGGCTGCCGACACATTCAACGAAGTGATGCCGCCCATTACCGGAATCTTTACCATTTCGTCGCAACTGCGAAGATTGTCCATAGAAATACCTTTGTCTTCTCCGCCTAACACCAATGCGGCAGGCGTTGTATAATCAACTGCCGTATAAGCGGTTTCAGCTCTTTCCGTTGCCGCAGTTACTTTATATCCGCAATTTTTCAAGAAACGAATCGCTTCCGTAATACTTGCTTCTTTGCATACCGGCAATGTCAGTAATGCTCCCGCAGATGTTTTTACTGCATCGGCATTGACCGAAACGCTGTTATGTACCGGAATGACAAGCGCATCAACGCCGGCGCATTCACAACTGCGGGCGATTGCTCCGAAATTGCGTACATCCGTCACGCCGTCCAATAATACGATAAATGGATTTTTCCCTTCTTCGTAGAGTGCAGGCACTATATCTTCCAATTTCCGGTAAGTCACTTCCGAAATAAAAGCAATCACTCCCTGATGGTTTTTACGTGTCAGCCTGTCTAATTTTTCCTGCGGCACCCGCTGAAGAGGAATATTTGTTCCTTTCACAATCCGGAAAAGTTCGCGTGCCAAATCGCTTTGAAGGTCGCGCCGCATCAGTATTTTGTCAACATCTTTGCCCGCCTGTACCGCTTCGATGACCGGGCGCGTGCCGAAAATCATTTGAGATTGCATCATTTCTTTTTATTGTTTCACAAAATTAAGCATTTATTTTCATATAGCAATACTTATTCACGTTTACCCTGCTCATCGAATTTCATCATATCCAAAATATTTTCTACTTTTGCATACAAATTTTGGTTATGACAAAAAAAAACAAACCGTTGTTATTGCTTACCAACGACGACGGTATCCAAGCATCAGGTCTTCTCAGTTTAATTGAAGCCGTACGTCCGCTGGGCGAAGTAGTAGTGGTAGCGCCCGACAGTCCGCGATCAGGAATGTCGAGCGCCATTTCCGTAGTCAATCCGATACGGGCTACTTTGTTGAAGAAAGAAGAAGATCTGACTATTTATTCCTGTACAGGCACTCCTGTTGATTGTGTAAAATTAGCTTTGAACAAGCTGTCAGATCGCCGTCCCGATGTACTGCTTTCTGGAATCAATCACGGCTCAAATGCAGCTGTTTGCATTATTTATTCGGGAACAGTAGGAGCTGTATTTGAAGGGTGCATTACCGGCATTCCAGCCATAGGAATTTCACTCACTGACCATTCGCTTAATGCCGACTTCACTCAGGCGGCAAAATATGGGAAACGGGTGGCTGAAAAAGTTCTTGCAACCGGTCTTCCTGACGGAATCTGTTTGAATTTGAATGTTCCCAACATTTCGGATGTAAAGGGTTTAAAAATTTGTTCCCAAACGAAAGGTTATTGGGCAAAGGAATTTATGGAAATGAAAGATCCTGCCGGAAGAGCGGTTTACTGGCTGACCGGCGAATTTGTGAATCAAGAGCCGGACAACACGCTCAGCGACGAATGGGCGCTGAATCGAGGCTATGCCGCATTAGCGCCCTTACGTATCGATATGACCGATTATTCTTTCCTTGAAAAAATCAAGGATTGGGAAAAACTATAATAAACGACGCTATACTATGCTCTCCCGCAGCAGTTTTTATATTTTTTCCCGCTTCCGCAGGGGCAAGGGTCATTTCTTCCCACTGTTTTTTCGGAGCGGATAGGTCCTATTTTCTGCAGTTCGCGCGTATCGCGGGAAGCGACTTGACCCTGAACACGGCGGCTTTCCGCAATCTCGTCTTTCTGCGTACGGTATTTGCTGTAATCCGTTTTGCGTTCGGGCGCCGCCTGCCGCACTTCTTCCGGTTCGCGCATCGGGATTTGTCCGCGCATCAAAACGGAAACGGATTTCCGGTTCATGTCGTCCACCATTGTTTTGAATAACTCGAACGATTCCAGCTTGTAAATCAGCAGCGGATCTTTGTTTTCATAACTTGCATTCTGAACCGACTGCCGCAGATCGTCCATATCCCGAAGGTGTTCTTTCCAAGCCTCATCAATCGAATGTAGAAGAATCGCCTTTTCAAATGATACGATAATATCTTTTGCTTCAGTCTGGTAGGCTTCTTTCAGGTTGCACTGGATGTTGTAAATTCGTTTTCCGTCAGTTACCGGAACGACTATATTTTCATAACGATTGCCCTGTTCTTCATATACCTTTTTTATAACCGGACTGGCTAACTGCGCCATTCGTTCGGTTTTGCGCTTGAAGCTGTCCAATGCTGCGCTGAAAATCTTTTCTGTTACCGTTGCCGGTTTCATTGCCTTCATTTCGTCTTCAGTAAACGGCACTTCCAACGCCATGGTTTTCAACAGCTCCATTTTCATTCCTTCAAAATCGTTTGCTTCCACATATTGTTCGCAAATCGCATTAGCAGTATCGTACAACATATTCACGACGTCTAATCCAAGCCGTTCGCCCATCAAAGCGTGCCGGCGGCGGGTATATATCACTTCGCGTTGCGAATTCATCACATCGTCGTATTCCAGCAAACGCTTGCGGATTCCGAAGTTATTTTCTTCCACTTTCTTTTGAGCGCGTTCCACTGATTTATTCAACATGCTGTGTTCCAACATTTCGCCTTCTTTGAATCCCATTCTGTCCATCATTCCGGCAATCCGTTCGGTAGCAAACAAACGCATCAGCTCGTCTTCGAGCGAAATGAAAAAAACAGATGAACCCGGATCGCCCTGCCGTCCCGAACGTCCGCGCAACTGACGATCGACCCGCCGCGATTCGTGCCTTTCCGTACCGATAATTGCCAAACCTCCGGCGTCGCGCACGTCGGGCGACAGCTTGATGTCGGTACCACGTCCCGCCATGTTGGTTGCAATCGTGACCGTTCCGGTTTGACCGGCTTGCGCCACAATGTCCGCTTCTCTCTGGTGCAACTTGGCATTCAATACGTTATGCTGGATTTTCCGCATATTCAACATACGGCTTAATAATTCCGAAATTTCTACCGAAGTAGTACCTACCAGCACCGGACGTCCGGCATCACGAAGTTTAACAATTTCTTCGATAACTGCGGCATATTTTTCACGCGCTGTTTTGTAAATCCGGTCGTTCATATCATCCCTGTTAATCGGACGATTGGTAGGAATAACCACAACATCCAATTTGTAGATGTCCCAAAACTCACCGGCTTCAGTTTCAGCCGTACCTGTCATTCCCGCTAATTTGTGATACATGCGGAAATAGTTCTGCAACGTGATGGTAGCAAAGGTTTGCGTAGCGGCTTCCACCTCCACCCGCTCTTTGGCTTCAATCGCCTGGTGCAATCCGTCGGAATAGCGGCGTCCTTCCATGATACGTCCGGTCTGTTCGTCAACAATTTTCACCTTGTTTTCGATGACTACGTATTCGTCGTCTTTTTCAAATAAGCAATAGGCTTTCAGCAACTGGTTGACGGTATGAACGCGCTCCGATTTGACGGCGTAGTTTTGCATCAATTCATCCTTTTTCGCCTGTTTTTCTTCATCGGTTCCACCTTCGCTTTCTATTTGGGCGATTTGGTGTCCGATGTCAGGCAAAACGAAAAATTGCGGGTCATCGGAATTTCCGGTCAGGAGGTCGATTCCCTTATCGGTCAGTTCGATGGTATTATTTTTCTCATCAATAACGAAATACAAAGGATCGGTGATAATGTGCATTTCCTTGTTTTGCTGTTGCATGTAAAATTCTTCGGTTTTCAGCATGCTGGCTTTTACGCCCTGCTCGCTTAAGAATTTAATCAGCGCTTTATTTTTCGGCATTCCTTTGAACGAACGGAACAGCAGGATAAAACCTTCTTTTTGCGTTTCCGAATCGGAGGAAGCTATTTTTTGCCTTGCATCCACAAGCAGTTTGTTGGTAAAACTTCGCTGTACATTTACAAGGTTTTCGACACGGGCGCGGTATTCGTTAAACAGCTGATCGTCGCCTTTCGGAACGGGACCTGAAATAATCAACGGCGTGCGGGCGTCGTCGATTAAGACCGAGTCCACTTCATCGACGATAGCGTAATTGTGTTTCCGCTGTACCAAATCTTTCGGACTAACCGCCATGTTATCGCGCAAATAGTCGAAACCAAATTCGTTGTTTGTTCCAAAAGTAACATCGGCTTCGTAGGCTTTACGGCGGGCGTCGGAGTTCGGCTGATGTTTGTCAATGCAATCGACCGACAAACCGTGAAACATATACAAAGGGCCCATCCATTCCGAGTCGCGTTTCGACAGATAATCGTTGACGGTTACGAGATGCACCCCGTTATGCGTCATCGCATTCAGGAATACGGGAAGCGTAGCGACCAGCGTTTTTCCTTCACCTGTAGCCATTTCGGCGATATACCCGCGAACGCGTTTACTGAGTTTCGGATCTTCGTTGTCTTTTTCAAATTTCTTGGAGTTGTGATTGTGCAACACGACTCCACCGAATAATTGCACATCGTAGTGAACCATGTCCCACTTTATCATATTTCCGCCGGCCACCCACTGGTTAGCATAAATAGCCTTGTCGCCTTCGATGCGAACAAAATCGTGTGTAACAGCCAATTGCCTGTCGAAATCGGTGGCGGTCACTTCGATTTGTTCGTTTTCTACAAACCGGCGGGCGGTATCTTTCATTATAGCGAACGCTTCCGGAAGGGATTCATCCAAAACCCGTTCCTGTTTTTCCAAGATTACTTTTTCGATGGAATCGATTTCAGCCCAGACTTTTTCGCGGTCTTCCAATTCCATTTCTTCAATCTTCGATTTTAAGTCAGCGATTGTATTTTTTTCAGCGCCTACGGCATCTGCTATTTTTTGATCAATTGCTTTCGACCGGGCGCGAAGTTCATCATTCGATAAATCTTTGATGTCCGGATAAATTGCCCTAATTCTCTCTACATAAGGCGATATTTCTCTTAAGTCTCGTTGGGCTTTGTTCCCAAAAAACTTTGATAGAAGTTCGTTAAAACCCATAATTTTTTATATTTATTTTGTTAATATTTACTATCACTAAATCCTCCTCTTTCCGCTCGGCGTGGCGTCTTCGCTACGTCGTTGCCACTCCCCCGCTCGGCGTAGGCTCTGCCTACGTCGTTGTTAAAAACAAAATTCTGTTTTGTTTGCAAGTCTATAGACTTGTTTTTAACTTCGACGTAGGCAGAGCCTACGCCGAGCGGGGGGGCTGGAGGTTATTTTATAATCTCTTGCAAAGGCGCATCCAGAGCTGCATTTGGCGAACGGATCCGCAGGATGTATGCAACAGTAGGCGCAATTTCCGTAGCTTTAACAGTCCGGTAAACATGATCTTTCCGGATGTTTCCTCCAAAAATAAATAACGGCGACTGTATCGCTTTATTTCGCGTGTAATCCGTTTGATTGGTTTGATTATCATTGACAATCACCCAACCGGGCTGAAGCGAGATAAATATATCCCCGCTTAATTTTTTGCTCATTCCCCGTCGAAAGCCTGCCGAACGTCCCGTATCGTTGACAAACCATTGTCCGGCAGTTGTAACATCCTGAACGCCGCTGAAACGGGCGACGAAATCGGCCGCTTTTTGCAGCATTTCATCCCATTTGACGTTTTGAGTTTCGATTAATTTTTTGTTCAGGTAAATCTGTTCGTTGTAATAACCTTGCACCCAATTGCCTGAACCATAAATAGCCATCAGGTACATATTGAGTAAAGCGGTACAGCGGCTCGGATAAAATTCGCCCGCAGGTTTAAATCCTGCCGGAAGTTTCGCCGCAGAATCATAGTATCCGTCGGAAGAAAGGATAATCACAACATTCTTTAATCCAACTTTTTTATCCGCCAAGTCCAAGAGCGATTCAATTTCTTTGTCCAACCGGTAGTAAATATCCTGAATTTCCCATCCGAAATCGTCGTACCGGTCGCTGTACTTATAATTTCCTGCATAATAGGTAAGCGCCAGAAAATCGGGATTGGTTCGTTTACCGAAATCCTCATAGTCGAAAAAATTAGCCGCCAGATTGGTAATTTCCGCATTAATAAAAGGCGTTTGCTTAATTCTCAAGAATTTATCAAAGTCTCCGTTAGAAATGGAATATCTGAATGGCGTTGTATTTTGAGTGTATGGAAATCCGTTATAAGACGACAGGGCGGGCGTCCATAGTTTATTGGGATTGTTTCCGATAGCAAATGAAGTATTGTAACGATCCACATACCAGGGAATATTTTTGTAGTACGTCGTAGTCGCCCATTTGCCGTTGGAATTATCTAACCAAAAAGCGGCGTCGGCATATCTTCCGGCAGACAAAATGGCTTCTTCGACATCGGGCGCAATGGCGAAAACATCCGATTTTCCTCCGGATGTTATTTTAAGTTCATCGCCAATCGTGGAACTCAAAAGCGACAAGGGCGAATAATGCTCTACCGTGTAATTTCCTAAATAGCTATCATCGTGAACAGCCGATACCTCCCTGCGAGTTTCAAAATCATAGTTTTTATCTGCAACAATTCCATGACAGTAGGGATAAGCGCCGGTGTAAATGGTTGCAATAGAAGCGGAAGCCCCTACGTTGGGAAATCCAAAATCAACATTGCAGTAAACCAATCCTTCATTCATCAAGCGTTTAAAGCCTTTTTCGCCAAAAGTGGAGCTGAAAAACTGTAAATAATCGCCTCGCAACTGATCGACAACAATGCTGATTACCAACTTAGGCGGATCATCAGCCGTTTGTTGAGCGTGCGCGCCATTTACCGCTAAAACAGCTATCAGGGAAGCCAGCCATTTATTCATATTTTTTTTGCTTTAATACAACTAATTGCAATCCCGAAACAACCCACAAACAAAGGATGAACGGGATAGCGGCTCTGTTCAGTTCCTGGGGAATCCAATGCCATCCCAACAAAAAACTTGACAAAAGTACAAAATTTACGGCATGATACCAACGAATCCAGCGATAAGATTTACGGAAAAAGAAACCAACGACTGCAATGAAGTGCAAAGGATGAAGCCAGAGTATATTCCAATTCAGCTGTACACAAGGATGAACCGAGAAGAAATTAAGCATGGCGACAATGCAGCCGCCGGCTCCTGCAACGAAAAACAGGAGGGCAAATGGCAGGCAAAAGCGGTATTTTTTGATATATCCGGCAACAGCCATGAGTAAATAAAGAATGAAAACGGCAATACCCACTCCCAACGGATGATCCCACAGCCCTACCCTACCCTGCCGGTCATCAGCAGATTGGAGAATTACTGCAGATGCAAGAACAACCGGCTGTTCACTGCCATCAGGGCGTTTCACTACCGAGTGATTCAAGGCATTCATCAGATTTTCGGGTAAAAACAGTTCGTTACGATACGTAATCAGAGAATCGGCGCCGCTGCCGATAATACAATCAATACCAAACTCCAACCAGGGATACGGACGAGTATATTGATGAAACAGTTGGCGGAAAGTAACCGGTTGTGTTTGTTCAGGATAAATCAGCGTTCCTCCGCAAAATTTCTCAATAATATTGCGGGGACGGGTGGTCCAGTTATCAAAAACAAAATTATAACGATAATCGACATTCTCAGGCAAAAGATTGATTTGTAATGTTTTAAATAAAGAATCTTTTTCGTTGTCCGGTATATTCAATTTCTGTTCAAACACCGTAACTTTATTGTAAGCATATTGCGGAATAAAATATTGAAATGCAGGGTCGCTCAGGAAATAATCCGTTTTACCTTCTATAAACCTGAGAATGAAATTCGGTATTCCGGCATCGAACGTACCCCAATTGAGAACCGCATCGATATTCCTGGTCGGGTCGGAAACACGCAAAGCCGTATGTCCGAAAATTGTCCACACGGCTTTTGAATAAGGAGCCACTGTCAGCAAACTAACCTGAAGACTGTCGTTAGTTTGGGATTTTACCGGCGAAAAAGTAATTAACAGAAGAAGAAAAAACAGAACTTTATTCATAAAATTACGCCATTTTTCCACAAAGATAGCACAAATTTCATAATAATTACTGCACGATTTTAATCCCCCCGCATTTTTATGTCCATATAACAACAAACAACAGCTATAAAATCTATCATTAAATTGTATATCAAATAACTGCAAAGTTGTCTATCAATACAAATTTTCTTGATGTAACACAGCTGAAAACATTCGTTACAAAAGCGTGAAAAATAGTGTTAATTTCATCCGTATATCTCCATACATTGTTCCTATATTTGCACCATCTCTTTGCGAGATGTTATTTTTATATTTTTTAATTATTAATATAATTTTTTTAGTCATGAAGAAAACTTTACTTTTCTTATTTGCTCTATTGATGAGCGCAAGTTTTTCTGCCGTTTTTGCACAAAACGCTGCTGATGCATTTGATTTTGAATCGAATAACATTGGCGATACCTATCTGATGACAGTTCCGGCAGCCGGTACAGCTACGGTTGTGGAAGATCCTGCCAATTCCGGAAATAAAGTATTGAGTATTGGCAGCGCCGCAGTCCCTGCCAATCAATCGGAGCCTGTATTCAACTTCAAATTGCCTGCGGGAAAGACATTGGGAGATTGCCAGAATTTAGTTTTAGACATTTACGTTGTTGATAATCAAGGCATGTATGGTCAAGGTCTCAGGATGATTATAAATGGTAAGGAAGGAGACG
>Ga0123357_10002463_pt1 | contig 20661 bp, 11 predicted proteins | sample TergutEmb28metaG_FD_89873 | JGI IMG/M metagenome (GOLD analysis project Ga0123357, IMG submission 89873) | Embiratermes neotenicus P4 segment gut microbial communities from Petit-Saut dam, French Guiana - Emb289 P4 | ecosystem: Host-associated > Arthropoda: Insects > Digestive system > Gut ... | reverse complement strand
TCAAAAAGAATCCCCCAGCCTTTACACACCCCCCCCACCCAGAGACACCCCCCCCCCGCCCCCCCCCCCCCCCCCCCCCCCCCCGTTGTGAGCTCTTGCCTTGGGCAGCGACTTTGCATTTTACGTGACTCTGAAAATAATATTTCCCAAAAAACATTTTATCGTTTTGTTTCTGTAGTCGAGACGGACTGCGTGGCGCTTCATTTTACATTATTTCTACGGATGTGCTGTTAACTACGTCAGCGCAGGCTGTCTCCTTTATCATGGCAGCTGTATCGCATCCGCCACAGTATGCCGTGACAGCAACGGTGGTCGGTGACACGATAAAGGAGATGACTGCAGCAGTAGCTACAGTAATGCCTTCATGTGCGATACGTGAGTGCGTGTGACCTCGTGACACTTATTGACACTCTACACAGCTTAAGCAGAGCACCTCCTGTGTACAGTGACGTCATATATCTGACATTTGTGCATCTCCCCACTGGCACTTACTGTTCTGATTTTTGTCGTGGTTTTATTTAGTCCCTTCCAGTTAATGCAGCCTATTGTTTTAATAAGCAGAAGTGTTCTTGGAATGCTTGCCATATACGGGTAACATAAAGTCGGCTAGTTGTCCCTTAAAACACGCTGGTAACTGTATGTACCACACCCTCACACATTAAACATCGTTGTGTTCTACCCACACAGTGTGGTTGTGTGTTCCATGTGACTGTGACCAAAAAACAGCGATTATTTACCTAAACATCATTACCCGGTTGGAGCTAGCAACTTAGTTGCTATGTACGTTATTCAGAAGAAATGAGTGCGTCAGACCGCTATTTTTCCGGCAGTGTAATGCACGCAGCGACAGTGGTCAATGTGTGCAACATTCCCTGTGTCATAACCTTATCCCATGATCCATTTTCAAAGAAATCAAACAAATTTGTACGCAGTGTTTGACCTTGAATCGCCCTTACACCGCTAAAAACCGTTCACCTCTGCTCTGCGTCATACAGTTGTCTGAAATACGGCAACGAAGTGTTCCAGCACACATCACTTATCACCACAGCTTTGTGAGCTACCAGCATGCGTTCTTGTTCTTGTTGGCATTTCCTTTGTCTACATGAGGAGAAGAGAAAGAAACATGGTTTTGCCATTTGCCATATCCGTTTCGTTGATAATTGCTTGCGGTGAGAATATTGCCTTCTGCATCGAGTGCGCTATCAGGGGAACAGCCACTGGGCTGGTTTTGTCAGGACGCGCTGAACGATGTAGAGCCTCTTCAAAGCGCAATGCTAATTCTATCACCTGCTTCGCTATTGCCACAGTTCACATTTTGCCCACACAGCTTCTATTACCCTCACAATAGACACTGAATGTTTCCCACAATATCATTAATCGGTGTATTGCACTCACAAAGGATGTAAGCATCCTTTGTGAGTGCAATACACAAGAGGCTGATCTTGCTTACCTACAATAAATGTAACAAGCGTTGGCTGCTTCTAAATAACCCCCACAGTCCCTAGCAGACAGGTCACCACCGCTCTGTTAGCTAGAGAGGGCAACATATGAATTACCTCAACTACCTGAGAACGTGCCATAGATATTGCACCGAACTGTATTGTTTTATACGTGATGGAAATTCGGTGTGTTTTACTTGCGACGTAAAACAACTCTCTGACTCTACCAGCAGCACGGACAGGACGAATCAGGCTGGTTTTAAGGCCTCCGTGATCGCCCGACCTCACTCCTGTGGGGCCATCTAGGGACACAGTTTACTGGAAAACGGTCAACAGGAGGAACGAGTTTGGCGTTTGTTTGAAGCTGCTGTGACAAGAATATTTCTGAAACTGTCGAGGGAACGGGGAATTAGTGGCGTCACAGGGTTCAGCTGTGCAAACTTGAGCACGTTCTGCAACATTTGTCGATATTAAGACGCTGTTGTGTTGAAATGCAGTACGTGTAACAAAGGACCGCTGTCCTGCAATACAAAGTGACTGGTGTCGATATCCTGCTCTTCTTGCCGGCCAACAGGCTGTTTCGACGGAACGCTGAGAGCAGCTGTGAGGTTTCGGGTTAGGAGTGTGCGACGAACTGCTTTGCCACTGAGATTGACCTGAATTATATATAAACACTCAGTCCGTACCGCGCAGTAAACACACTCCGTCTCGTTTATGCAAACCAGTCAGTTAATGCTGTTTAGGGAAACAATCGCTGTTTGTTCTGAGATCCACACAAAACCTAAAAATACACTGTGTGGGAAGAACGTAGAATTGTTCAGTGTTAACTGGTGGTACATATAGTGACCAGTGGGCTGTACAGGTTTCAGAATCGCTCTCCGTGTGAGATGACAAAGTTTCTTGAAAGCACAAATATTATGAAAGTAACTTTCGTAAAAAAAAAAATGACGTTCGTTCATGTCCAGCGGTCCAGCAGTGCCCTGTCACGGTCCGCCGTCTGACGTAAGCACCAGAAACTGAGATCAGTCAGCGGCCGAACACGCTCTTCGCTTTATGTTTACGGCACGCGGTACGGACACAGAACGCCTGAATATCGGGAAAGGGAGAAAGGTGTTGGTTGTGTCGTTCAGTTTGGCTTTTGACCCTGATAAATGAGACGGCACATTGCCCCGAAACACTGCTAACAGCACCACAACCTGCACTGTCACAGCTGTGAGAACCCACGTGTGGTGCAGGTGGAGACAGCCTGCAGTCAACAACTCTCCAGCTCTCCAGCTCTCCACTGTCACAACGCTTGGTTTCTGCTGCAGAATTTCAATTTATACCGAGAAATCAGCATGTGTTTTGTCATTGCGGCTGGTAAAGGGGTGGAAACTGAGGAATCGGGGTTCTAATCCCGGTAGGGGCAAATATGTTTGTCTTCTGCAGTTCATGCGGAACGGCTGCGGGCCCACTCAGCATCCTGTGAACTGGGTAAAGCCGTTCGGACGTGTAGCTGATCACTCGTGTCCGTCTGGTACCGAGGACAATTCATGGAGCTTACCTACAATTCCACCTACACCCTGAAGTACTGGTGCTCAGTTAATGATACGGGCAACTGTACTTTGCCACAAGCACTGTGTAATTTTCGTCTCCAACGCCGGAGGGAAACAAAGTGGAAAGCCTGATATCCCGTCGTCTTCTACAGCCGGGCAACTTGGCTCCAGGCGGTTAGTCGCCGGCCCCAGGCCAGTCCGTGCGAAATAGGTGGTGGGCAAAATGGCACTGGGACATGTCGGTGTGACACCGTCAGGCGCCATATTTGACGTTCTCAGCACGTGACGACGTCCTCGAAGTAACTCACGTCCAAGAACTGGATTCCGGCTGTAACACTTCCCGTTTGCCTTCTGAAGATCCCCGGTTAGAATCTCGGCAGGATCAGTTAAATTTTTCGCTCTTTTCCTCAGTTCCTCCAGGCAGTGTACATACTGAGGCCACGCTGTTTTCCTTTCACATATTTAGCAGTTCGTAGTTAGGGTATTGCATTATCAACGTGTAGGTTGCTTTTGGCGTCGTTAAAGGGTATTGCATTATCAACGTGTAGGTTGCTTTTGGCGTCGTTAAAGGGTATTGCATTATCAACGTGTAGGTTGCTGTTGGCGTCGTTAAAGGGTATTGCATTATCAACATGTAGGTTGCTGTTGGCGTCGTTAAAGGATATTGCATTGTCAACGTGTAGGTTGCTGTTGGCGACGTTAAAGGATATTGCATTATCAACGTGTAGGTTGCTGTTGGCGTCGTTAAAGGATTTTGCATTATCAACGTGTAGGTTGCTGTTGGCGTCATTAAATAAGTAAGTAATCAGATTTAACCTTTAAAAGGTAAAGTTGATGTTAATAATCTGATATATAAAATTTTGGTTTTTGACTCTAAGAAAACACACCGCATAAGTTAATTCGGAAAATGGCGTTCAAATAATTGCTTATCTTTATTATATAACTAAGAGCAACCAGGCGGTGTGTATGATTACCACTAGCCAGCTACGAACAGTAATATGACATGAAGCCAAGCGGTGTGTATGATTACCACTAGCCAGCTACGAACAGTAATACGACATGAAGCCAAGCGGTGTGTATGATTACCACTAGCCAGCTACGAACAGTAAAATGACATGAAGCCAAGCGGTGTGTATGATTACCACTAGCCAGCTACAAAACTGCAAGACAGCACCGTCATTTTACTTGGCCGTGTTTAAATCTTATTACCACTTACTGCCAGACCAAACCTGTGTATGGTGAGTTCATTGAGAGATTCTAATGACAGTTCTGTGTTGCTGTGGGCTACTTGTGCTGGTATTTGCAAGTGCAGGCTTGCTTCATTAAGTTTAATTAAATTCGAGACCCTCTTGACTTAAGCAGCCATCAGTATATATAGCAGAATGTTTTAACCAGCACTTTGGTGTGGACGTCATGTTCTAGACCTATTCCTTTCGAATCCCTGCCTCGACAGCAGCTACCCTGTGGTTTTGATGTCTTTTCACAGCCCTCCGGACAATTCAGGGTAATGTTACCTCGATTGCTTCCTCGTCTCTCCACTTCATCGTTCTACAGTCACCCTTCCACTGTCATCAAATCTGCCTGAGACGACATGCCTTGAATGAAACTGGCTGCTGTCTTTTTGCTTTATGTAATAGTTGTACTGTCTGGCAGGGCGCCGCAAGGCGAAGCGTGTTTCCACGCAGTAGCGCTACTGACATCCCTGGCTTCATGTCGTCGCCACCAGTAGCGCCTCTGCTCTGTCGCGCCACAGTTGGATATGCTTCGTGGCATACGGTGCCACTTCTTGGAGCAGGCGACATCTCAGTGATCTGCGCTTCAATCTGAAGCATAACCTCGACATCGAACTCTTTGCTACCGAAGTTGTAGCCCGTCCAGCTACGTGGGACTGTCGGGCTCCACTACACAGTGGCAAGGTGGAGCAGACAAGGCGTAATTTGACGCCGTTTGTGCTTTGAACTCAGCAAGGGATCTATCAAGATTTTATGTTTCCTTTTCTTCTTCTTCTTTAATTTGTTGTGCAGTAACACAAGAAGCATAACTTCCACTTCGAACTCCACTTCAAACCTGGAACAGACCAGGAAAGACGATTCGCCACTGAAACGCCCTGGAGCGCCACAGCCACTCGAATGGAAAGTGGTTCGCGTCAGACGCGACACTTTGTATCTCGCCTCTAGCCCTCCACTCCTTGCAAGTCGGTACTGTCAAGGCAGCAACAGTAATCATGTGTGTAATCAGGGGCAACTCCGCCGCATCCTGCTTGCGCATACAGACGTCATCAGTGTCACTGGCACCCCCTTTTGCTTCTCGAGCGCTTGTCAGAAGTTCAGGTTTTGACACCTGAGATACAGCGTTACTGTGACGTGCAATGGATGGAATAAAGCTGTTATGTCAGTTTCACAGTGAAGTTAAGACGCGGCTGGTGTGCCGGAGCATTGTTTAAACACAAACAGTGTCTCTTACCACACGTTAAGATCTACTGCTGCAGATGAATCCGTTCCAGTTCGAGCCTCGACAGCAGTACCGAATGTCATTATTTGGCTATTTTTGGCCATTCGGTTGCCACGATACTGTAACAGGCCACGATTGCCACTTATGTTGGCATCTCGTAACCTCAACATCGAAGTCCGACTCTCCTGTTAAGCCTTGCTGTACGAGAGAGATAGAAAGAGGATAAGAGAAAAAATGACTACGGGGAACATACTTTGCATCCGTCGGTTTTCCCCTGTCCCCTTTCGCAATCATTCCGCTGTTGCTCTATACTCATCTTTACCGTCAGGCCACTCATCTTCAGAAGGACAAGCGGAAGAAATGCGTGAACCTTGAACAAGCGATGCTTTCGACAGAAAGTGCTTTTATTGTCCTTTTTGCTCCAGGCTGCAGAGAGACGGGTCTCTGCAGATCAGCTGTCCGAAGTTTCCCTTAGCTGCAGTGGCCCCTGCTGCTGTCTCGCTCTGTGGGCGCGCAAAACAATTGGTGACAGCCCGAGGAGCGCCAAGTCACGCGACCTGAGTAAAGTATCGATTGTCGTGACGTCACGTAGTAGAACACCACGCTGTAATAAAAAGAACGGCATGCCTCTGCGCAAGAGTGGATCATGACACGAAGATGTCCAGTGGCAGTGTTTGATCCTAACAGCACAGTGTTTATAGTGCATGCCACCTGTTTTACCATTTGTGCCACATTGTACACTCATCCCTCGCTTGTGGCGCGGTGAATTTCCAAGATTCCCCTCCCGCGAAAAGCGAAAATCTGCCAATCGATCGCCCCTCCCAAACCAACGTTTTAGTACTTCTTTATTGTTTTCTTGTCTTAGCAGCAACGCTGTGAAGGGAACTGCTTCCTTTTTTACTTTCAGCTTCTTGAACATCACGCGGTACGGACCCAAGACCTGTTCGAATTTTCGAACAATTTGCGAAACCACGAAATGTGACCTACGAGGGCGAGGGATAAGTGTATAGTGTGTAGTGAGTAGTGTATAGTGTGTAGTGAGTAGTGTATAGTGTAGTGTATAGTGTATAGTGTGTAGTTTGTAGTGTGTAGTGTGTAGTTTGTAGTCTGTTGTGTGTAGTGTATAGTGTGTAGTTTGTAGTGTGTAGTGTATAGTGTGTAGTGTATAGTGTGTACTGTGTAGTGTGTAGTGCATAGTAGGTAGTGTATAGTTTGTAGTGTGTAGTGTATAGTGTGTAGTGTATAGTGTGTAGTGTGTACTGTGTAGTGTGTAGTGTATAGTGTATAGTGTGTAGTGTATAGTGTGTAGTGTATAGTGTGTAGTTTGTAGTGTGTAGTGTATAGTGTGTAGTGTGTACTGTGTGGTGTGTAGTGTATAGTGTGTAGTGTATAGTGTGTAGTGTATAGTGTGTAGTGTATAGTGTGTAGTGTATAGTGTGTAGTGTATAGTTTGTAGTGTGTAGTGTGTAGTGTATAGTTTGTAGTGTATAGTTTGTAGTGTTTAGTGTATAGTGTACAGTGTACAGTGTAAAGTGCGCAGTGTACAGTGTATAGTTTACGGTGTACAGTGTAAAGTGCGCAGTGTACAGTGTATAGTTTACGGTGTACAGTATCTCCGAATTCCACATGATCGCCGCAGTAACACCGATCACCTTACACCTGTCTCACTGCTATCTGTCCCTACAGCACAACATAAAGCTGTCCCTGCCGTCCACACCATGAACGCAGTATTGGCAGTAGCCGTGTAGCGCCTCTGTTCAGTGCGGGTTGCCTAGTCCGTACCCACTGCACTCCCTGTAGCCTGCAACCCCCTGTACTTTCAATAACTTGTACCCTCTATACCCCCTATGCAGCCCGTACCCCCCTGTGCCTTCTGCACGCTCTGTACCACTGTACTCCCTGCACAGCTGTATCTTCTGCACCCCCAGTCAAGTTATTTTTGAATTTTCAACAGTTTAATTTCGCCTTCTGTTGCTCATTGCATGCGGCTTCGAGCTGAGAAGTGTCTGGAGCAAGAGCCGTGGCCTGTTTAAGTGCTAGTCGGTAATGCGCTGCAATGACTGAGGACAACATGCAATAATATCAGTCAGTGTAACTGGTGTGTCGGTCGGATGTTGTGCGCTAGAGGAAACAGCAGGACCGTTAGTGCCCCTGGAACTACGCACCGCCGGAAAGACGCAGGCGAAATGCTGCGCTTTCGTCACGTTCTGGGATTTAATTAGTAGGGCATCTGGACTGCATGAAGGCGTAGGACTTTATCGTCTGCTGGAGCCCTCCCTGAGATGCTATTTCATTATCGTCTGCTGGAGCCCTCACTGAGATGCAATCACTTTATCGTCTGCTGGAACCCTCCCTGAGATGCCATTTCTTCCTCAACAATAGCAGCAAACAAGAGATGAGAAGTTCACAAAGAAATTCTCACCAGTTCATGGAAATGAACTGTCTTGGAGGATGAGTGACGCATGATATTATTGTTGTGTAGCAGCAAACAGCAAACAGCAAACGGCAGGTCTGTTACCGTAATGCGGCTCGCTTCATCTCGCTCAGCACAGTGCCACCTGCTGTAACGTTCAAAACGTCGCTGTTTCCCCACACAGTGTACTAAGCAACGATCGTTTCCTTACACAGCTTTAACCGGTAGGACTTTGTAATGGAGACAGTGTGTTTTCTGCGAGGTGAGAGCGGAATGTTTACAAGCTCTTAAATCATGAAGAGGTTGAGTGGCCTACACTGCCTTGCAGGAGATGCCAGTCAGATTTACCTGGGAACTGGGGCATTTGTTGGTCTGGTCTCAGCAGCTAAAGGGTGCTAGCTGTTCATAGTATCAGTATTTCTTTATTTCAGCACAGGTGGTTCACTACGTAGAGCTGCCAGTGTTCTGTACAAGCTGAATCACGCTAACAGCATTCATTGTAGGGAGGCGTAACGGACACATGCCACTCTTGCACTGCAGTTACACACAGTTGCCATATGATAATGAAGTTGCGTGCAACAGACTTAAGCTGGATGGCCACCAGAGCTCCCGGGCTTCACTGCAGCCAGAGCAAAGGAGTTAATTAACTCTGAAGCTTAGTGGTTACTATATATACCATCAGGTTTAACACAAATTCTACGTTCTGCCCACACAGTGTATTTATGTGTTTTGTGTGGATATCAGAATAAACAACGATTATTTCCCTATACAGCATTAAGTGACTGCTTTTTGTTTCAGAGGCGGAGAGTGTTTACTGCGCAGTACGGTCTGAATTTGTAGTTAAAGTGGTCACTATATACACCACCAAGTTTAACATTCACACATTCTGCGTTCTTACGTGTTTTGTGTGGATCTCCGAGCAAACAGCGATTATTTCCCTATACAACATTAACTGATTGGTTTGTATAACCGAGACGGAGAGTGTTTACTGCGCGGTGCGGACTGGATCTTTATATATAATTTAACTTAATGAGTCTTCAAAGCACTTTCTCGTCACAGAGGGCTCCCCATGGCCAATCATATACTATTTAGATATTTGGCTACAATTCGTAAGATGGCCTGATACCAAGCGAAGTGGCTGATCTTCAGGCATGATGTCACTGTCACTCGGATTCTAACTCTGTCTTTAAAGCCTAGAATAGTTAACACAGCGGCAGGGACTGTTGAGGCTCCTAGTTTCGTGAGGGTTGTGCAAGAGTTCAACTGGGTATCTATATGGCTGGGACACAGACGTTTCTATACTTAACCAATTACGACTAATATTACCATTTTCTGAGTTAAAATTGGAGGTAACGACGTTTCGAAAGACCTGGTGCTTCTACGTTGGTAGTGCAAAATATAGGCAGCAGTTCCTCCGGAATGTTGGTAAACATGCTAGACTGCACGGTCGTGTCACAAAGCGGCGTGAGAATCTGAGAGGTCCACAATACAGGTCGCAGCTTTGAAAGCATAATGATGACAATGGCATTTGTGTGTGGCTCGCTACGGGCGCTGCCGGTGGGACGATTGCAGACCACTGTTGGAGGAATGGCGACGGCCTGCAGAAACTGAGGTGACGCCTTCGGCTGGTCGGCATCCGGCCCGAGACGTGAACCGGAACCTATTGGATGTGAAGAAGGGGCGCTAGCCACGGCGACAGAAGCGCTTTAAACTGCCCATTGGGACTACCAAGAGACACGTGTCTACCCCCACGTGGTACCTGTCGTAAGCTAGAATTCTTCTCGCCCTGTGTTGGTCAGCTTCCTACCTCTTCATGCAGCAGCTTTCCTTCCGTCTGCATTCTGTCCCTCTTGTCCTTCTCCTAACGCGTATCTTCCTTATTCTTAACTTCTGCTGCTCTACGTCAGTAACTGTCAGTGCTCTTTCTTCATAGGGTGGTCGCGTGTTTGAATTTCTTCCTGATACTGCCGCCGTGGCTGAGGTTGTCACGGGTTTCTTCAGCATCTCCACATAAGTGCTGTGATAGCTTTATGTGACAGTTCGCGACCAGTTTCTGTACAGCCCCTGCTAGGACAGCTGTAATTCGACCATATGAACCGATGTCATTGACACATCATTGTGAAACAGAAATCGAGACGACGCCGTGTGCTAGGGATACACCCCGACGCCATCAACACTGTGCAGGTTACCGTACAGTGGCGCAGCACTACCCAAAAAGGATGGCGTAGCGGGTTAGAGTTTCGTTTTCCATTCCGTTATTTTACAGCTCTGTCTCAAGTGTTAAAACCATTTGATATGAATAAGGCTGTGGGCGAAATCTAGTGATTGTCGCTGCTGATTTGTTTTATCAAATTTCCTTTCAAAAAATGTGCCGTTGCAGGCCTTCCAGGCGTCATTCAAAAGAACGCGACCGCTTTCTTCCCAGCCCCTTCCAATACATCACTGACACACCAATTCACCATTCCACGCCATGGAGTTTGTTTCGTCGGCTGCGTCATTCGGCAACACTGGAAATGTGTAAACGTTATCTGCCAAAACAGAGCTCGCTATATGTGCTTTTTAGTTGGGACTTAATAAATTAGTTAAACATTAATGCTATTCTTATACCTGCGTTAATGAACAGTTCATATAATAAAACCAACAAATACACTGATGTCACAAAAAGTCCATTATAACTCCAACATGTTTCGATGTATCGTGATCATCATCAGGGGACTGCTTACCTTCGATAGAGCGTCTATACAAGCATGGATGGATTACTAGGTACATTAGAATTCGTTTATAAAATGTTTGCAGATATGAAATCGTTGTAGCAGTGCTGAACTGGTTCGTGAGATGTGGTAGGTGTAGTGTTAGCGATTGTTACAGTGGTGGCTATCAGGAGGGACCCTCCTTATATGAACCAATGTAAAAGTCCGCACTGCTACTACGAATTTATAATATGTGCCAACATTTTATGGGCAAATTTTAATGCAATTAATAACCCGTCTATGTTTTTTTGTCTGCTTCATTTATGTTCAGTAACTGCCTGAAGATGATCAAGATAGATGGCAGTATGTCGGAATTCTGATGGATTCTTTGTGACATCAGTCCCTTTGTTGTGTTGTTATGTCGGTCCATCAAAACGTATTACCTTATTGTTCTTACTGCAGCTGTACGCATCACCCACATATTCTGTATAACCAGCCCTAAACGCGTGCCACTCCATATCACTCTTTTACAGACTTTTTGGAGGACGAAATGTGCTACAGTCTCAGTTGCCGTTCAGAAGGTCTGGACATGTGCACTTGATGTGCCAACTGTGCAAGAAGCATAGTGTTTGAATATATTGAGTGGCTTTTAATTAATTACCGTAAAACCACCCTGCATTGTCCTGTTTCACACTTAATACTTTATAAACATTAATGTAGGCCTGCATATAGCATGTTAAACTTGTGTGTCAGTACGGTGTCGCGATGTGCTGTGAACAATTGACACACAACGCGCAACAAACTGGCACATCCCTATTGGTGCACTGCGGTGTTATTCCGGAAGGTGGCAGGGTGGGGCCGAGACAAATATGAAATAAGTAAATTGAGTAATATCATTATCATTTTTATTATTTTCTATGAGCTATATAACAGATTTTGTGTTCTGTGGTGGGTGTTTGATGGGATGTGACTATCCCAACACTTTCTTACATCTTTACCTGTTTCGGGGTGCAATCCTTTGGCAGTGTTTTCAGCTACCGAAAACCATGTTGCTAATCCTCAGGATTGGAACTACAGTAATGTGCTTTGATCTGCTGTACAGTGCCACAATGTGTGCTCTGATCTGCTGTACAGTGCCACATGGTGTGCTCAGATCTGCTGTACAGTGCCACAATGTGTGCTCTGATCTGCTGTACAGTGCCACACAGTGTGCTCAGATCTGCTGTACAGTGCCACAATGTGTGCTCGGATCTGTTATACAGTGCCACAATGTGTGTTCTGATCTGCTGTACAGTGCCACAATGTGTGTTATGATCTGCTGTACAGTGCCACAATGTGTGTTATGATCTGCTGTACAGTGCCATAAGGTGTGCGCAGATCTGCTGTACAGTGCCACAATGTGTGTTCTGATCTGCTGTACAGTGCCACAAGGTGTGCTCTGATATGCTGTACAGTGCCACAATGTGTGCTCGGATCTGTTTACAGTGCCACAATGTGTGTTCTGATCTGCTGTACAGTGCCACAATGTGTGCTCGGATCTGCTGTACAGTGCCACACGGTGTGCTCAGATCTGCTGTACAGTGCCACAATGTGTGTTCTGATCTGCTGTACAGTGCCACAAGGTGTGCTCGGATCTGCTGTACAGTGCCACAAGGTGTGCTCATATCTGCTGTACAGTGCCACACAGTGTGCTCAGATCTGCTGTACAGTGCCACAATGTGTGCTCGGATCTGTTGTACAGTGCCACAATGTGTGCTCGGATCTGTTGTACGGTGCCACAATGTGTGTTCTGATCTGCTGTACAGTGCCATAATGTGTGCTCGGATCTGCTGTACAGTGCCACAATGTGTGTTCTGATCTGCTGTACAGTGCCACAATGTATGCTCGGATCTGCTGTACAGTGCCACAAGGTGTGCTCAGATCTGCTGTACAGTGCCACATTGTGTGTTCTGATCTGCTGTACAGTGCCACAAGGTGTACTCTGATCTGCTGTACAGTGCTGCATTATAATTTAATGGTGTAACAAGATACCGTGCACGCGATGCTCGGACCGGATGCGACTTTGAGATTCATCTGCATTTGTAACGAACCGTGGGACTTGGAACGGCCTTGCTAATTGTGCGAGAGACTAGGAGAGAGAGGGGTGAGTCTCAAGATTTGTACACTTCACCAAACCTGAGAGTGAAGAGACATTTCGTTCATGTAGCGGGAATGGGTGACATCAAGAAAGATACAAAGTTTGTTCCGAAACCCTGAAGAAAAGTAGCTGCTTGGAAGACCTGGGCGTAGATGGAGCCGTAATATTAAAATCGATCGACGAGGAACAAGGTAGGAAGTGTGGATAGATTTTGTGTTCCTCATGATAGGAAGCAGTGGGTGGGTGGGTGGCTGCTCTGAACTCGGGGGACGCGGGAAATTACTCGAACAGCTGAACTACGGCTAGCTTTTCGAGAAAAGCTCCACTGCTTGTAGTCAGCTGTTTAGTTACGCAAGCTATTGTTCTAATGGTCAGCAGCCTGCACCGTCGACAATATCATGCAGTTTAGCTTCAACTTGTGAGGTGATCGAAATGCTGCAGAATGCGTTAGGCCCTTAAAATGCAGCTTTTCTAATTCTGCCAACTTCATTGACCTTGGTGTTGCTTTACAAGAGATATAAACCATTGATTGTCACTTTGCACGCACCGCAGTGCGTGAGCCAGCCTATTGTCGGTACAGTACAGCAGTGACTGTGTGCTGTGGTGGAATGGTGACTGTAAAAGGAAAAGCTGGACAAATAGGAGGAAAACCGGCACCAGTGCCACGTGGGCCATGATAAGTCTTACAGTGACTAAACTGGAATTGAACCTGAGGTTGTGCTTCAGTAGCATGGGTGACATACTGAAGGTCAAACTACAGAGAGAGAGAGAGAGAGAGAGAGAGAGAGCAAGGGGAAGTAAGAGACACTTTAAGACTAAATAAACTACGGGGGGGGGGAGAGGAAACATCAGTTTATTAGAAGGTCCCCTGGCATCGCCCGCTCGTCCTTCAGGTGAGATTAGTATAGAGAATATGAAAAAGAAAGCGTTGAAAGTGTGGCAGTGGCAGTGGCAGTGGCAGTTGATATGAAGACCCTATTGTTGCTTACAGCTTATTGTTATTATTATGTGGGGGTTTTTTTTTTTGATTGGGGTTGCAGCGCTTTGCCTTACAATTAACTAAATTATATTTAAAGACCCAGCCCGTACCGCGCAGTAAACACACTCAGTCTCTGTTATACAAACCAGTCAGTTAATGCTGTATAGGGAAATAATCGCTGTTTGTTCTCAGATCCACATAAAACACATAAATACACTGTGTGGGCAGAACGTGGAATTGCTGAATGTTAAACTGGTGGTACGTATAGTGACCACTTTGCTGTACATATAGTGACCACTGTGCGGTAGTATAACGACCACTGTGCGTTACATATAGTGACTGCTGTGTGGTACATGTAGTGACCACTGTGCAGTACATATAGTGACCACTTTGCGGTACATATAGTGACCACTGTGCGGTACATATAGTGACCACTGTGCGGTAGTATAACGACCACTGTGCGTTACATAAGTGACCGCTGTGTGGTACGTGTAGTGACCACTGTGCGGTACATATAGTGACCATTGTGCGGTACATATAGTGACCACTGTGCAGTAGTATAACGACACTGTGCGTTACATATAGTGACCGCTGTGTGGTACATGTATTGACCACTGTGCGGTACATATAGTGACCACTTTGGGGTACATACAGTAACCACTGTGTGGTACATGTAGTGGCCACTATGCGGTACATATAGTGACCACTGGGACTTAATGGGTTAGAAGCTTTAACCTTTTTTTAACGTGTCGTATCCCCGTTGTGCTTCAAGAATACGCAATAAAAGAATAAATACTGCCAGTCAGTGCAATCTTAAAAGGCAGCTACATGTTTCGACTAAAAAGTAGCTGTACATATCAGAAGTGTTCAATGGTACACAACACCTTATGCTTCTCTCTGTGTAAAAATCATACACACCTTTACACTTGAAGATGTGATCTCTGCCATTAACTCTGTGTAAATACATGTAGACTACAGCTATATAATTTCCTTTTATACTGCTGACAGCACAGCACAGCCTGACGAAGGCCACTCTGTAGCCGAAAATGTCGCTGCCTTTTGTAATTGCAGTGACTGGTTCTATTTCTCCTTTCATTATTAAGCAGTTTGTTCTGCCGACAAAACTTACTGGTGTGTAGTTCTGTAGGGTCGACCTGTTTTGGGGTTTAATCCCTTAAGGGACTGTGGTAACTATATGTACCACGAGTTCTTACATCCAGAAAGTTTTAATTTTACCCACAGAGTGTGTTTGTATGTCTGATATTTGTAATGGAGAATATGTTTCATCGCTCGCAGTAGGAATTAAATTTGGCCAGATTTAGGCGTCGAAGTTCCCCTGGATCAGGCCCTGCCTGAAGGCGCACGCCAATAATGCGGCGCCTCGACCCAGTGGGCTTTAGCACGCTCTTCTGCTACACATCTGTAAGTGAAACTGGTTGCTTAGTAACCAGGCGAACTGTAGTGGTGGATTTAATTTAGTGCGCGATTTTCGGGAACGGGAAACGAACAAAGGTTGGCGCAGACGCAGTGAGATGTTTTGTGATTGGTCGAATTTGGAAGACTGGATGGAGGGGAAATGTTGAGATCACACAGCATCCCTGGACCAAAATGGTGGCTGGTTTGCGCGTGTGCTGCTAGTGGGTGGACTGTAGCTGTCAAATCTGGAAGTTAAGGTTTGGTGGGTTGGCTTGGTACAATATGCGGTGTAACGAAATAGACGATGATAATAGCCCTTTAAGTGCCGGACGCTTCGTTATCATGTGCCTCGAGATAAGATAGCTCAGTCAGTATAGTGACTGAAAGGCCGCGGTACTTGTTTCGAATACGAGAACCAGCAGATATTTTGTGTTCCGAAAAACATCCTGACCGACTGTGGGCCCAAGCAATTGGTGCTGAGGGATCTATCATCGGCAGTAAAGCGACCGCCGCCTTTTGCAGTGTTTCAGGATGAGCAGAGCTGTACACCCGCTCCTGCATTGCCCCAGCCAACCCTTCCAGCTCCGCCTGTAGCCACATTGTGCCACAATTTCTTCTTTAGTTTGTTATCGCTTTCTCATCGCGAAGACAATCATCGATCCCAGGGCAGTGCATGTTGTATTTGTTATAAACAAAGAGGCTCTATTACGGGGTTTTCTCCAAGTACTTCCGTTTTATTTTTTCATTTATTTTCCCATATTGACTGTTCGGTCAGCAGTTCCACACAGACAGTCTCCGCCCACCGACATGTTCAAAACCCAGTACTGTGTGCTGCCGGTCTGCTTACAATAAAGCCCAGTACTGTGTGCTGCCGGTCTGCTTACAATAAAGCCCAGTACTGTGTGATGCCGGTCTGCTTACAATAAAACTTTCGTGCTTCTCCCACAGAATGTTTTTATGAATTTCGTGTGGTTGCTAAAATAAACTGCGATGTTTAGCTGCACCCTCTGTTCGTCGCAATGATAGAGCAGTACGGACACTGCGAGGTGCGATTCGAAATTGCAGTCCTGAGACACAGTAGCCTAAACAGTACAGATGCCGATATTACATCGGTACTGCCGAAACAACGCGCTGACACACGTTCGTCTGCGCTTGTCTCTGCCAGTCTTTCAATTCTAAAAAAGCTGCCATTAACAAATATGTATTATGCGTGATTTCAGGCTTCCGCTGCGAAGTAGCTGAGAACTGCGCTCTTCTGGGTTGTTACACAGCGAGTAGGGGTGATTTGTTACCGACGTTGCAGGACATCATATCGGTCCCATCTTCAGGGGTCAAGAATCCAAAAGGGATTGAATTCTTGACCCCTGAAGATGGGACCGGTATGTTGTCCTGCAACGTCGGTTACAAATTGCCACGACTCGCTGTGTAACAACCCAGAAGAGTGATGTTCTCAAATATCTATTAATTTGGTCATAGGATTTGTACTGAAATTTAGGTGCCGAATGCAGGTTCACTGATGAAATGTCCCTTTAAAACTGAACGGGGGATCTTGACAGTGTCCCTAACGGTCCTGTTCATAGCTACTTCTACGCATCACACATCGCCAGGGACTCTTGGATGCCAGCTATACACACTGAAATGTACTGCTTAGACAGTGCCTCTCATTGCCTTACATTGCTACCATCTGTCAGTTCTGTTTTAATCAGCACTGATGGTCAGTGTTGCTACACAATACACACACCGTGTCCTGTTATCCCATACAGGCCAACCGACAGGCCGACGTGTGGAGATAACAGAAGCGCGGTAACAACTGGCTACACTGGCTACCACCTGCCCTAACACTCAGAAACCCTCTACCCTATTTACCTACGTGTTTAATGCGAGTCTGACAACGAACAGCAAGTGAGTCGTTGTGATGGGCGGTGTGTTTTCTGGGAAGTACAGGGCTCGGCGAACTGTGGACTTTTCTGAACATGGTAATGAAACTTTGCATACATAAAAGTAGGGGACTTGCTGGGCGACTGTCAGCTTGTTATGACAGACTCAGCTCCCTGAAGATAGACAGGTTGGCAACAAGTTGGTTGATAGGTTATTCAGTTAGACTGAAATATTTTTATGCCGATGCTTTAACTGACATTCAGCTTTGCGTCCGTAAGTTAGTCTGCCTTTGATTTCGCACAGAACTGAATTATATACAAAGATTCAGTCCGTACCGCGCAGTAAACACTCTATATATCTGTTATACAAACCAGTCATTTAATGCTGTGTGAGGAAATAATCGCTGTTTGTTCTGAGATCCACACAAAACACTTAAATACACTGTGTGGGCTGAACGTAGAGTTTTGTAACGTTAAGCCTGGTGAACATACAGTTAGTATCTGCAATAAATGAACATCTCATTCGCAGCATGAGTAGACATTTTTCTGCAAGTTCATAGCCAGGTGTCCAAGAGTTAGTAGGGTCAGTGTTGCCAGTGACAAGTCGGCCGCAGCGTGCTTCACTGCAGTAAGAACCTCCGTGAAGCCAGCCACGGTGTCCGTAGGCACGCACACTCAGCAGCTGAGGCAGTGCCGGGTCCTCTCCACTTCCGCGTCAACAAGCACGCAGGTCACGTGTCACATCTCGTGCCTGGAATAGCGACGGTTGGCCTCAGTCAATGCCCTGGTCACTGCGTGCGGTACCCAGCCTCTGCAGAGCGGTGCTGTACGTGTACCTTACCGAGAGCTGCAGTGCCGACTGGCAGGGGTGTTTGGGGAGTCTTCTGAAGGACTGAGGAGCTGGCAATGCAAGGCATCAGCCTGTCTGAAATTATCGAATCAATATGCAAAAACTTATTCTTAACCTTATAGAAAACACGTTACATCCCCATTACAAATAATTGGTGTTGTTTAGGGAAAGAACTGCCGCAAAATGTCAGGTTCTCACAGCGGTGTGACTGAACTTTCAAGTCTTCTGGGATGTTGCGCTGTGCTGCTCAGATGTTTACGACGTTTCGGCGTTACCCATCACCGAAACATGACGAACCACTGACCGAGAGACATAGCGCCACATCCCAGAAGAATGTAGTCTTAAAATTATTCCCGTTAACTCTGCACATTTCAGACGCAATGCTCTGCGGGCAGAATGCAGAGGTTCGTATTGCTCGTGCTGAAGGGACGATCGGGCTGTGTTGCTGACGGCAGGCAGTGGATGTCGTGTAATCTGCTTCACTGTAGTTGTGGTGGTGTGATGAAACTCGTTGCTTGTGTCGTACGCTGTCGCTGGTGACAGATGTAGTACGCCGGTGAACAGCTACCAATTAGGAGGCAGGACATGTAGCAAGCTAACGGATCGCCCACTCTGCAGGGTCTATAAGGAACTAGTCAAGTTTTGTGGGGTACATGTCCGTATTGGGAACCGCGTCGGTGCAATTTGTAAGCTGGGCGCATGATGACGGCTTGCCTAACGACACTGTCAATATCTCTTAGTATCTGTCAGTATCTGCCACTGATATTAAAGTGGGCGAGTTACTGTCGAGGTGCTGAAGAAGAGCACGAGACCCTTCGCCGTTACCTCACTGGAAGAGCTAACTGCGTTTTTCTCTTTACACGCCATGAAGGAATGTTGGGGGAGTGGAGGTGTGACTCTTTTAATTCTCAACCTCAGCACTAGATGGTGGTGAGAGGTCAGCTGTCCGCCCTGGCCACTTTACCCCGGCAAAGAGCCTCCAGTACACATTGAACAGGAAACTTGCTGTGCTCCAGTTTCGGGCTCCATATTTTGTTGGAGACACATGTGTCTTGCTCCTGTGGGGAATCGAACCACGATTTATCAGATTCCAGTCCTTAGCCTGATCAGTTTAGATTCTGAATGACAGTGGCGATAGGGCGTCAGCCAAGGCGCTCTCCGTCGCTGGTACAGTAACTGGTTATCAGTGACGAATTTCGTAATTAAAGCTTGACCTCAGTTGAACGTGAATCTCCCGCAACGTTACTTGGTCTGCAGTTTAAACCGCCTTATCGCAGCACTGCACTAACTGTGTGCGCCGTCTCCTTGAATGTTATCTCCATGCTGCCCACAGTGTTCCTGTGTGTTTCCTATGATTGTCACAATAAACAGCTCTTATTTTCCGTAAATGGCGTTAACCGACTGGCCTTTGTATTCTAGATGCAGTGTGTTTATAGTGAGGTGTAAACTGAAATTATTTTATATTTCTCTGTCAGTCTTCTGTCTTCTTTCCTAGTTTGATATCTTCTGCCTATCATACGGACTGTTACACCTGACCACACGCACTGACACACACGCACACACACACACACACGTACACACACACACTCGGTAGGATTCCTCTAGACGAGGGAGACCTATACCTGACAACACGCAACACCCACAAGAGAGAGACAGCGATGCCACAGGCAAGATTCGAACCCGCAATCCCAGCAAGGTAGCGGCCACCGCGATCGTCCTGTATGTCAGTCCAGTGATGGGCAGGTGTTTTTATTCCTGTAGCACGCACAGATTTCTCTGAATTGTCGAATAGAACAAACCGTGCGGCCAGGACTGATGTGTGTCAGTTGATACAGGACTGGACCATCGTTTAGTTTCGTTTTGTTTCCGTCGTCAGGATGGCGGCCATTGTCCCGACCGTCTGACAGCAGTACATTCTTAGCAGCCTGCTAGTACAAGTCACAGTGAATCTTCTCAACTACCAAGCTGTGATCATTTAAAGTACATTCTGGGTTCAAATCTCGGCGCTCAGACAGACTATTCTCACGCACCTCCATTTATATTGAGGTTCGAAAATTGTACGGGATTTTGGGATGTGGCGCCCTACACTGTGGCAGGCAGATGGACCTACTGACGTTTAAAGGAAGCTGGTGTCTTCCGTCTTGAGAACAGAACTCTCGAGAATGTAGGCAGAAAGTCTTTCCGTAGCGTCAGTTTCTATCTACTAGACTATAGACATATTCCGGAAGAAAACAGCCTTTCTTCTTTTTATTCGTGCTGAATTACCAACCCATATCGACCGTCTTCATTAACCTCCACGGGAAAACTAAACTTCGAGGCCGCTCCTCATTTCCTCCTCCAACAGTAAGCCGCAGACAACCACTGTCACTGACCTTTGCTAATGTTTCTTGCTTAAAGAACATTTTACATTAATTTTTTATGAGACTCGCTGAAACGTCGGCTGTATAAACGATTGATGACGGCAAAAATATGTACGTGAGCTATTCGCTAGAAAGTTGGTTTCTCTCTCTTTCAAATTCTTATTAGATGTTTATCTGTAATATGCTTAGGAATTTCTGTTCTCTGATACGAAAGCTTTGCTTGTACTTACCGCCTTGAGAACGGAAAAATTAGGTAAACTGATGTGTGTAGAATTTTGAGAGTGAAATTTATTGAGAACAGGTCAGAATACAGAGACGGAAGGACAAGTGGATGATATGAAATATTAATTAACATATTTTGTGGAGCAACACGGCGGTGATACAAAGAGGGTTCAGGAATATAGTGGTGATACAAACAGGGTTCAGGAATATAGCGGTGATACAAACACGATTCAGGAATATAGTGGTGATACAAACAGGGTTCAGGAATATAGCGGTGATACAAACACGATTC
>Ga0123357_10002462_pt1 | contig 20665 bp, 15 predicted proteins | sample TergutEmb28metaG_FD_89873 | JGI IMG/M metagenome (GOLD analysis project Ga0123357, IMG submission 89873) | Embiratermes neotenicus P4 segment gut microbial communities from Petit-Saut dam, French Guiana - Emb289 P4 | ecosystem: Host-associated > Arthropoda: Insects > Digestive system > Gut ... | reverse complement strand
TATTCGCTCCTCGAATACCTCGCCAAACGCCACGGCCAAATCGTCACCCGCTCCGAAATCGAGGCCCACATCTACGACAACGCCGCCGACCCCATGAGCAATGTCGTCGACTCCGCCATTTGCATCCTGCGCAAAAAACTGGAAACGCGCGCGGGCGCGGGCGAGAGCGCCCCCGCGCCGCTTATTCATACGCGACGGGGAATTGGATACATTCTTGCCGCTCCATAGCCGTCCGCGGTGGAGGTTGGAAATCCCAAATCCCGAAATCCCAAATCCCAAATAAATCCCAAAATTCCAAATTACAAAATTCCAAAGCAAACCCATGCATCCGAACGTTCACACCGCATCCACACGCCGAAGTGACGCGCGCAGCGCGCCTTTGGGATTTGGGATTTTCAGCACCTCATTGGGACTCGGAGTTTAACAATATGCGATCCATCCGCCGCCAGCTCACTCGCGAAATCCTCCTCGCCGTCCTCCTGCTCCTGTGCGCGGCGGCGGCGGTGTTTTATTTTGTCATGCGCGACGCCGCCATCGAGCAATTCGACGCCACCCTCCGCGCCCGCGCCCTCGCCATCAACGCGCTCGCCGACGACGCCGACGACAATCTCCGCACCGAGGCCGCCGAGCACATCATGCTCGCGATTGAAGGCCGCCACGCGCAGCACTTTTTCCAGATAACCGACGCCGCCACCGGCGCGCAAATCCTGCGTTCGCGCTCGCTCCCGCCGGACGCCACCCTGCCCTTCCGCGACGCCGCCATGTCCAGACCGGCCTATTGGAATCTCACGCTTCCCAACGGAAAATCAGGCCGCGCGGTTTCGTTTTCCACGCCGCAAGGCGCGTCGCGGGCCAGCGCGGGCGCCCCGCAAACCGGCGCGCGGACGCTGCGCATCACCCTCGCCTCCGACCGCGAGGACCTCGACGAGACGCTTCACGACTCGCTCTGGCTCTTCGCGGCCCTCGGCCTCATTCTCATCGTCGCGACCATCATCCTCGTTCCCCGCGTGCTGCGCCGCGGCATGTCCCCGCTGCGCAAACTCAGCGCCGACGCCGCCCGCATCGACGCCGATACGCTTTCCACCCGTTTTCCGCTCGCGGAACTTCCCCTCGAATTGCGACCCATCGCCGAGCGCCTCAACGAACTGCTCGCGCGCCTCGAAGCGTCGTTCGAGCGCGAACGCCGCTTCAGCTCCGACCTCGCGCACGAGCTGCGCACGCCCATCGCCGAGCTGCGCAGCGCGGCCGAATGCGCGCTCAAATGGCCCGACACGCGCCAGCCCCAAACCGACCGCGACACGCTCGAAATCGCGCGGCAAATGGAGCGCATCGTCACCAACCTCCTCGCCCTCGCGCGCGGCGAAAAGCGCGGCGAAAAGGGACAGCTTGCCATCGACGCCGCGCCCGTCGCGCTCGCGCCGCTGCTCGCCGAAGTGTGGCGCCCGCTCGCCCCGCGCGCGGCGCGGCGCGCCCTGTCCATTTCGCTCCCCGCGCCCGACTGCGACACGCGCTGCCTCGCCGACGCGACCATGTTGCGCCCAATCCTCGCCAACCTCTGCGCCAACGCCGCCGAATACACGACCGCCGGCGGCACCTTCAACGTCGGGATACAAACACACGCGCAACACGCGCAACACGCCGCCGCCGCCGATACAGTCTCCATCATTTTCACCAACGACACCAACACGCTGACGCCCGACGACATGCCAAAACTCTTCGACCGCTTCTGGCGCAAGGACGCCTCGCGCACCGACACCGCCGCGCACTCCGGCCTCGGCCTCCCGCTCGCGCGCGCCCTCGCGCAAGCGATGGGCTGGACGCTCACCGCCCGCCTCGCGCAAGCGGAGCACTCGCCCGCCCGACTCATCCTCACGCTCACCGGCCCGCTCGCCAAAACGCCAAACTCGTAATCTCCGCATAATCCCGCGCCCTGTAGAATCACCGCGTTCTCATCCCACCGCGTTCTCATCCCTCGCCCTCCGCCCTCTTCCTTCCACCTTCCACCTTCTTCCTTCTTCCTTCCTCCTTCTTCCTTTTCTCCTCCTCTCATTCCCATGCGCACACACATCCGAAACCTCCTCACCGTCATCGCCATCACCGCCGGCATCGCGACACTCGCCCTCGCGAACGGCTGCTCGCTCCTCGGCGAAAAAAACGAAACATCGCCCGCCTCCATCCAACCCACCGGAAAAGTCGCGCCCTCCGACCTGCCCAGCCTCGCCAAAATCGACTTCCAGCAAGCCGCCGCCGCCGTGCTCGCCGCCGCGCCAGGCGAAAACATTCTCAAAGCCGAGTTGAAAATCGACGACGGCGGACTCGTCTACGCTTTCAAAATCGCCCCCGCCGGCAAAAAATCGCGCGAAGTCTTGATTGACGCCGGCAACGGCAAAGTCATTCCCGACGGCGACAACGACTGACCGCGCTTATGAAAACATGAAAACAACGAACCTATTGATACTGTTGCTCGCCATAGTCGCGACCGCCGCGCTCACAAGGTTTTATTACACATCCGGCGCATCCGGCGCCTCCGGCACATCTCCGCGCGCGCCAGCCACCGCCCCCAAACCCGCGCCAGCGCCCGCCCCAAGACCCGCGCCGCAAACCCAGACACCCGCGCCGCAAACCCCCGACGACGCGCAAGCCCCCCAAACCCCGCCGGCGCCAGTCACGACGCCACGGCAGCACGACCCGATGGCTCGCGAAGCCCTGGACTTCGTGGGCGGCGACACCGACGCCGACGCCCTCTGGGAAGACGCCATCAACAACCCCAAACTCTCCAAAAACGAACGCAAAAACCTGATTGAAGACCTCAACGAAAACGGCCTCTCCAATCCCGCCCATCCCCAAACCAGCGACCTGCCCCTCATCATCAAACGCCTCCAACTCATAGAGCAGCTACGCCCCGACGCGATGGACACAACCAACGCCAACGCCTTTGACGAAGCCCACAAAGACCTGTCCAAAATGTATCGAAAACTCACCGGCACAACTTGGGGACAATGACCCTGGAAATTCCCATGCAACGCCAGCGCCCGCCTCTTTCCCTTTCCCGCCGCGCCCGCGCGCTCTTATTTGGCGCCAGCGCCACCCTCGCCCTCGCGCGCCTCTGTGCCGCGCCCCAAGACACACCCTCCCCTCCCCCCACGCCCCCCGCCACCACCACGTCCACCGCCGCGCCCACCACCACCGCCGCCACCGCCACGCCCGCCACGCCCACCGCCACCGACATCGTTCAACTCGACAAACTCCAAGTCACCGAACGCAAACAAGCCTTCTACAACACCATCGACCGCAAAGTCTACAACGTGGGCAAAGACCTCCAAAGCTCCGGCGGCTCCGTCAGCGACCTCCTCCAAAACGTCCCCTCCATCCAAGTCGACATCGACGGCAACGTCGCCCTCCGCGGCGACACCGACGTCCTCATCCTCATCGACGGCAAAACCTCCGCCCTCATGAACGCCAACAACCGCGCCGACGCCCTCGCCCAACTCCCCGCCGACAGCATCGAATCCATCGAAGTCATCACCAACCCCTCCGCCAAATACAAACCCGACGGCACCGCCGGCATCATCAACATCAAACTCAAAAAACAACGCCCCGCGAACTCCATCTACACCGGCAGCGCGCGCGTCACCATCGGCAACGACAGCCGTTACAGCGCCGGCGTGAACGCCGCCGCCACCGCCGGCAAACTCACCCTCACCGCCAACGCCGCCGTGCGCCGCGACTTCCGCCCCCGCACCTCGCAAGACGACCGCTCCCACCCCCTCCTCCCAGGCGACCCCGCCACCACCATCAGCACCTCCATCCACCAGCAAGAAAGCTCGCGCCCCGACACCACGCAACTCGGCGCCGGCGCCGATTACGCCTTCACGCCCGACACCTCCGCCGGCATCAGCCTCGATTACAACAAACACAACTACGACCGCCGCGCCACGCTCACCACGCTCATCACCGGCGCCGACGGCGCCATCACCAGCGACTACGACCGCCTGCGCCACGAACCCAAATACGAAACCGACCTCGCCTTCACCGCCACCGCCAAGCACAACTTCGGCGGCGACGACGAACACAACCTCGCCTTCGAAATCACCCGCGAAAAAGACAACGAACTCGAAGACAACCACTACACCAACACCTACCGCGCCCCCGCGCAGCCCGCCACCCTCGACACCATGCGCATCCGCAACACCGAAACCACCACCGAACCCACCCTCGACTACTCCCGCCCCTTCGGCGACAACACAAAACTCGAAGCCGGCTACGACGGCTCCTTCGACCAACTCGACCAGGATTTCCTCGGCGCCCGCCTCGACCCCGCCACGCAACAATGGACAACCGACCCCGCCACCACCAACCGCTTCGCCTGCAACACCGCCGTCAACGCCCTCTACGCCACCTTCGCGCGCAAACTCGGCGACCTCGGCTTCCTCGCCGGCCTGCGCTACGAAAACGCCCGCGTCCTCACCGACCAGCGCACCACCGGCCTCGTCAACACCACCATCTACAACCGCCTCTACCCCAGCCTCCACCTCAGTTACGACCTCACCGACACCCAACAACTCCAAGCCAACTACAGCCACCGCATCCACCGCCCCGACCCCGACGACCTCAACCCCTACCCCGAATACCAAGACCCCCTCAACCTCCGCGTCGGCAACCCCCGCCTCCGCCCCGAGGAAATCCACTCCATCGAAGCCGGCTACCAATACCACACCAAAGACACCACCCTCTTCGCCACCGCCTACTATCGCTACCGCTACAACGGCATGACCGACGTAAGCGAATACGTCGACGCCACCCTCGCCCCCGACCCCGCCGGCGTGATACTCCTCACCACCCGCGAAAACCTCGCCACCAGCCGCTACGGCGGCGCCGAACTCGGCGCGCAAACGCACCCCCTCAAAAACCTCGCCCTCAACCTCAGCGCCAACCTCTACCGCAACACCATCGACGCCACCAACCTCGGCTTCAGCGCCACCCGCTCCACGACCGCGTGGGACGCGAAACTCAACCTCAACTACGACGTGACCAAGACCACGCTCATCCAATTCAACGCCAACTACACGGCGAAGCGCCTCACCGCGCAAGGCTACCGCGACCCCGCCTTCCAAGCGAACATCGGCGCCCGCCGCTATTTCCAAGACAAACGCCTCGCCCTCATCGTAAGCGTCTCGGACATCTTCAACTCCCTGCGCGAACGCACGCACATTGACACCCCCGTGTTGCAAGAAACGAGCACGCGCCGCCGCGCCGCGCGCATCCTCAACATTGGCCTCGTCTACAATTTTGGCAAACCCACCAAAAAGCAAAAAGACGACCTGCAATTCGACAACTCGGGATTGTGAAAAGGCGCGATGCGAAAGGAAAATTTTGCATTACCGCCACTCAAAATGCCGGCCCATTTTGGCGCATGGTTAAACCCGAAAACCGTGATTGACGGCTCGAGTGTCACGGGCGACTCGCCCATGAAGGTCGAGTGGCACGGGCGACTCGCCCGTGTGGGCCGAGTGGCACGGGCGACTCGCCCGTGATTCGAACAAAGCCAAATACCCGAGGTGGAGTTTTGTTGATTTTTTTGGATTGAGGAGCATGGGACATTTGATGACTGGGTGTTGATGCATGGAAGAAACTATCCAGAAAAATCCACAAAACTCCACCTCGGGCCTTTAGGCTCTCTTATCTCGATCATCGGAAAGAGTTCAAGGAGCTTGGGAAAAAAGACAAAAGAGGCCCTCGTGAAAAAGGCAGGAATATAACATTAGCTCATCCGGAGGAAGGCTGGGAGCTTGCCTTGAGCCGTTCAGCTTCTGTCTGTTTCAGGGCGCAGAAAACCTGTCACCGCCGACTTGTTCTTCCCTGGGAATTGCCAAAACACGCCCTCGGGTCTTTTGGCTTTTTTCAGACAGAATGAGCAGAATGGGGAAAATGGGCGGAATGGATCACATCGTGAAACTGCCTAAAAGTCCTCGCTTTCGCGGCTTTCGATTTTGTAGGTCCCGGATTGTTGAGTGGCGCCTTGGGGGGCAGAACGGAGGCCGGCGGCGGGCGTGTCCATCATCTGGCGTCCCAATTCCTTGGCGGCGGTGGCGTCCGCGAGGCTCCAGCTTCTGACTACCCCGCAGATGAATTTGTTGGAGCGGGTGTCCTTCGTATCCCATGTCCTTATGGTTTGAATGCCGGATATTTTCAGTTTGTCGGAAACTTCCTTGATGGTTGTGTCTTGAAAATCTTCGGCGATGGAGTTGACGATGCCGGTGTCGAACTCCTGTGTTTTCTCAAGTTTTTCGATGACGCTGTTATAGGAAACCATTGCGCCGGCAAACTGCCTGATGTAGCCGTCGGCCATTGCGGAGGCGTATTCTTCGGCGTTGCGGATGGAATTGGGGGAGGTGGTTTGCGCGACGGCTTGGCCGTAGGAGAGGATGATGATGTTGCCGTCGCTGTCGCTGGTGAGTTGCACGCCGAAGCTGGGATAGAGTTGCGCGGGCGTGAGCGAGGCTATCCATTTTGGCAGGGGATCGCCCTGACGGGGGGTGACTTTGGGGGCGTTGCCTTTTCCGGCAATGGCATCGGCCATTATCCTGCTGTTGTCCGAATAATACGCGACGACGGCCATCTGGCCGTCTTCCTCGAAAATTTTTTGGCAGACGAGGCCGGAAACGAAGGCTTGCGCGGAGCTTTCGATGAGATTGTTGAAGGAATCTTGGTTCAGCAGTTTGCCGGCCTTTTCGGCTGCCTGAGGCGAATCGAGGACGACGCCTTCGTCCCTGAGGCTGTTGTCCAGTTTTGCGTTTATCAGCATTTTCACTTTTTCAAAGATGCCGGCGTTTTTCCGGCTTTGCGCGGCGGCGTCGTCCTCGCGCTGTTTTCTCATGTCGGAGGTGGTGCCGTAGTGGTGCAGGATTTCCGTTTTGATTTCGGTCGCCACGAGTCTGGCGATGCTGGCTTTGGCGTCGAGCATGGCCTTTGTGTAGGCGTTCACGCGCATGGTGGCGAATTGGTAGTCCGTGGGCTTGACTGAAACCGGCGCGATGCCCACGGCCACGAATTTTCCGTCCGGGTTGAGGCCCTGCGCCCATCCGCGTTTGGCGATGTAGTCCTCGGCGGATGCCTTGGCTTGGTTGGTGACTGCGCCCAAGGCTTCGACGGAGCTGTCCAGAAAGCTGGCCGCGCCGTCCTTGGCGGCAGTGTCTTTGGTCGTGCCCTGCGCGTGGCAGACCAGCGCAAGGACAAGGCTCATGGTGATGGTTTTCAAGCAATGGCGTGGTTTCATGTTGTTTGATTCTTTGTTCGAGTTGTTGGTGGTTTATGGTCGGGTGTTCATTTTAAAAGCCGGCAGATGACGTCTTCTTTCGCATCCAGGGCGGCTTGTGTTTCCCTGCCGCCTTCCAAGATGCGGGCCTCGCTCATTTTCGAGTTGCCGCCGGGTGTGATTTGGATGACGCCGCATTTGTGCTCCCTGCGCCCGAGTGATTCGCCTGTGCGCGGATCGCGCACGTCTTTTCCAAGGGCGAAGAGTTCATACTTGTCGCCCGCCCTGATCATGTCGCCGCCTTGGTTCAGGATGGCCGTGCCGTTGTCGATTTCGATGAGCATCATGGGGTAAATGGCCTCGGTTATCTTGAGGGCGCAACTGTCGGCGAGCCATCTGCTGAGTTCGACGCTGGGCGATTGCACACTGTCGTCGATGTCACCTTTTGCGTTGAGGGTGTCCGCGAACTTTATTTGGGTCGTGGCCACGTCTATTATTCTGATGCTGGCCGCCATGCCGCCACGCCGCTGCCGCTTGATGGAATACTTCTCCGCGTAGGGGATTGGTTCCGGGGGTGGGGTGCCGCTTTGAAAATCCTCTATGGAGCCGCATACGATGTAATCGGCGCCGAGTATGGCGCCCAGTTTCGCGAGGTCGTCGCCGGAGGCCGACTCGGCAATCCGCTGTTGCTCGCCGGAGACTTCGCTGACGTATTCGCGGTCAAGGACGGCGAATTTCCTCGTGGAAACAATGTTTTGCGCGAGCGCCTGGGCAAATTGCGCGGCGACCGCGGCGCCGGCTATTTTTCCGTTGTCGGATTCAAAGAATGGTCGCGATGCCCTGAAGGGCATGAAGGCCAGCCTGAGGCGCTCGGACTGCGGCCCGCCTTTGTATATTGCGATTTGCGCGGCGATTTTTATCTCGACGCCCGTCGTTGCGTTTTTGTCGGTCGAGACAACGCGGTATGAGCGGACGCAGCCCTTGGTGGCGGTTTCGATGCGTTGCTGGAGTTTGTCGAGGGAGGAGACATCCACGGAATCGTTTTTTCCGAGGACGGCCTCGACGACATCCAGCCTTGTCTCGGCGGATATGCTGACGCCGTTGACCTGCTCGATGCACGACTTGAGGGCGGCTTGCGTTGCCGCGGCGACGGTTCCGCCCGAGCCGGCGCCCTCCACCTCCCGGTATTCAATTTTTTCAGCGGCCAGCCCCGCAAGGGGGAGGAGCATGGGGAGGATTAATACAAGAGCGAGTAACCTTGAGGTTCGCATGATGGTCATGGGCGGGAGGCGGGATGTTTCAACAGGAGCGGCTTCGCCGATTTTGGACGGGGACGGACTGTTTGTTTTGTATTTTATGGTTGTTTCGGGATGTCCGAGGCCAGTGCTCCTGGGTTGGAGATACATTTGCTGGCGGCCTCGCTCATGTTTTGAGCCATGGCGGTGGCCCTGGTTAACCAGTTTTTGGGATAGGTGGCGATTCCGCTCCACACCACTCCCAGAGTGTTCACATCGATCAGTTTTCCGGCTATGGTTATCTCGTATATGTGTTTGTTGTTTTCATAGGTTTCCTTGAGACTGGTCGGGGTGAGGATGAACAAGCCGGTGCATTTGATTTTAGTCCTGAGGGCGGATATTTGCTGGTCGTTGAGGGAGCCTTGGAAGTCCAATTCTTTCAGTATCTTTTCCACGGCGGAGCGGTCGACAACGCTGTAGTTCCTGTCGTGAAGCTCCGTTTGCATGGCGGTTTCGATGCTGGTTTTGATCGCCGATTTTGAGTTTCCGAATGAGTAGTCGAAATCCTCCACGATAACCGCCACGTTTTTGTAAGGCGTGGGATCGAACTTTGGTTTTTTCGCGGCATGAGCGGAAGTCGCCAGAAGCGCGACGACGCAGAACGCAGCCAGGGCGAATGTGATTGAGTGTGGCTTGATGCTTGTTGGTGTTTTCATGCGAGTTGGGAAGAGCTATTCCCCGGCATATCAGCGCGCCGGCGGGGGCGGGTCAAGTAGGTTATTTTTGGGCGGTTGTTTTTGGGTGGTGTTTTGGCTGGGATTGGTTGTGGCCGGAAGCAACGAGAAGGCCAGCGTAACTGTCGTAACGTCGTTTGGCGCGTAGTGCCAAAAGCGCGGCGAGCGCGGCCAGCCAAGGCATGCTCGGCGCGCCGCCGCCACCGCCACCACCGCCGCCGGATGACGTTGGCGTGTAGATGGCGGTGATGGTCACGTCGTTTGCGGGCATGCTGAAGGTGGTGGTCGCGTCGCTTGAGTTTGCGAAGGCGACACTGTCATAGCTCGTCCAGCAGTCGAAGACTTGGCCGGACGGGGCGGGGTCGGCGGTGATGGTGATGGTCGTTCCCGCAGCGTAAGGGCCGACAGGCGTGGCGGTGGCGGAATTTAGGGTCAGGTTATACGTGGGCGCGGTGTAGGTGAAGCTGCCGTTGAGTTCGTAAGGGCCGTCGTCATCGAAGGTGTAGAGGATGAGAGTGCCGCTGGTCGCGTTGGCGAATTGCAGCGAGTAGACGCTGTCGAGGTCGGGGATGATGAGCGTGCCGGTGTTTCCGGTGGCGTTGTATTCGTAGACAAGGGTCAGCGGGCCGGTAGTGTCGGTGGTGGTAAGTGTGCCGGTGTAGTTGGCGTAGCTGGCGTAGCTGGTGGCGACGGTGTAGGCACGGGTGCCGTTGGTGGTAGTGAGGGTGAGGATCGCGCCGACGGGGAGCGGCGCCGCGGGGGCAAGGCCGTTGACACTGGTGGCGTCTTGGGTGGCGATGAGGGTGCGGGTGATGCCGTCGCCGTCCACAACGATGCTGGCGAAGCGGGGCGTGCCGTTGGAGTTCGTGCTGGCGGCGGTGACAGTGGCGGTGGTGTTGCCGGTGCCGGCTTTGGGAGAAACGGTGAGCCAAGTGGCGGTGGCGGGGTCGATGCTCGTCGTCCAAGAGACGTTACTGGTGATGGCGAAGGTGGCGGTGGCACCGGCGTTTTGCGCGAGGGCGAGGGTGAATTTGTCAACAGTCAGCGCGGCCGGGGTGATGGTGGTGAGGGTTTGCGTGGCAGTGACAGAGGGGCCGGCAACAGGCGTGATTACAATCGTGCCGGAGGTCGCGCTGGCGGGGACGGTAACTTTGAGTGTGGTGCCGTCGTTGGAGACGATGGTCGCTGTCGCGCCGCCGATGGTGACGGTCGCACCGGTCAAGTTTGTGCCGATGATGGTGATGGTGGTGGCACCGGCTATCGCGGTCAAGGGGGAGACACCGGTTATGGTGGGGGTGATGGTGAGGGTTTGCGTAGCAGTGACAGGGCCAGCGGCAGTCGTAGCTACAATCGTGCCGGAGGTCGCGCTGGCGGGGACGGTAACTTTGAGCGTGGTGCCATCGTTGGAGCCGATGGTCGCTGTCGCGCCGCCGATGGTAACGGTCGCGCCGGCCAAGTTTGTGCCGATGATTGTGATGGGGTCGCCGGCTTTCGCGGTGCTGGGTGAGACGCTAGTCACGGTAGGGGCGAGGCGGGAGGCAACAATCACGGGAGAGGTGCGCGCGGTGGTGGTGCGGTCGCCGAGTTGGCCGTAGTCGTTATCACCCATGGCCCAGAGTGTGCCGTCGTTTTTCACAAATAGGCTGTGTCCGTAGTAGTAGTAGTTGGAGCCATTGGCGTAGATGTAGCAGCCACCGGCGGCCACGGCGATGACATTGGTGACTGGCGTTCCTGAAGAGTCTCTAACTTGCACGGGGGCATAGCGAGTGGTGGTGGTGGTGTCTCCGAGTTGGCCGTAGTAGTTATAACCCATGGCCCAGAGTGTGCCGTCACTTTTCACAAACAGGTTGTGAGCGGGACCAGCGGCTACGGCGATGACGTCGGTGACTGGCACTCCTAAAGAGTCCACCGTAACTTGCACGGGGTGGGTGTAGTCGGCGCCGTTGGTGCCGACGCCGAGTTGGCCGTAGAGGTTATAACCCATGGCCCAGAGTGTGCCGTCGCTTTTCACAAACAGGCTGTGGGAGAAACCGGCAGCCACGGCGATAACGTTGGTGACTGGCACTCCTGAAGAGTCCCTAACTTGCACGAGCGAGGTGCGGTTGGTGGTGGTGCCGTCGCCGAGTTGTCCGTCGTTGTTATTACCCATGGCCCAGAGTGTGCCGTCACTTTTCACAAACAGGCTGTGGGCGTCACCGGCGGCTACGGCAATGACGTTGGTGACTGGCACGCCTGAAGAGTCCTTGACTTGCACAATCGAGGCGCGGTTGGTGGTGGTGCCGTCGCCGAGTTGGCCGTAGTTGTTGGCGCCCATGGCCCAGAGTGTGCCGTCGCTTTTCACAAACAGGCTGTGGCCGTAGATGGAGGTGTTGTAGGAGTAACCACCGGCGGCCACGGCGATGACGTCGGTGACTGGCGCTCCTGAAGAGTCGCGGACTTGCACGGGCGAGGTGCGGGTGGTGTTGGTGTTGTCGCCGAGTTGGCCGTAGGTGTTAGCGCCCATGGCCCAGAGTGTGCCGTCGCTTTTCACAAACAGGCTGTGGTAGGAACCGGCAGCCACGGCAATGATGCCGGTGACTGGCGCTCCTGAAGAGTCCACCGTAACTTGCACGGGGCTGTTGTGGTTGGTGGTGGTGCCGTCGCCGAGTTGGCCGTAGTTGTTATAGCCCATGTCAGCGAGGTTGCCGTTGTCGGTCACATACAGGCTGTGAAAGCCGCCTGCGGCCAAGGGTGGTATCCATTTGGCGTAGAGGGTGTGGTTGTTGGGCGTGGTAACGACGGTGGAGGCGGTGATTTGCGTGCCGGTGCCGTCCAAGGCTGTCCACCAGCCGCCAAAGATATAGCCGGCGCGGAGGGAGGGCGTGGGGAGCGTGCCATAGGGTTGGGTGAAGGTGACGGTGACACTTGCGGGTGTGACGCTGCCGCCTTGCGCGTCAAAGGTGACGGTGTGAGGGTTGCCCGTCCACTTGGCGTAGAGAGTGTGATCGTTGGGTGTGATGACAGTGGTGGTGGCGAGGACCTGGTCGCCAGTGCCGTTGGTTCCCGTCCACCAGCCATCGAAGGTGCAGCCGTCGCGTGTAGGCTCTGGCAAGGTGCCGTAGGATTGGTCGAAGATGACAGTGGTGGTGTCGGGTGTGACGCTGCCGCCTTGCGGGTCGAAGGTGACGGTATAGGAGCTGACAGTCCATTTGGCGTAGAGGGTTTCGTCGTTGGTGGCGGTGAATGTGGTGGTGGCAAGGACATTGTCGCCGGTGCCGTTGGAGCCTGTCCACCAGCCGTCGAAGGTGTAACCGTCGCGGGTAGGTGTGGGGAGCGTGGGAAGCGTGGCGTAGGGGTGGTTCGGAACGGCAATTTGGGTTGTCGGCGAAATGGAGCCGCCTTGCGCGTCAAAGGTAATGGTAAAAATAGTGAGAGGGGTGGTGTCGGCAAGGCCAGTGTTCACTTGCTCGGGCTTGGTGCGGATGGTGGTGGTGCCGTCGCCGAGTTGGCCGTAGTTGTTATTGCCCATGGCCCAGAGTGTGCCGTCGCTTTTCACAAACAGGCTCTGGCCACTGTAGATGTAGGTGCTGCCGTTGGAGTAGTAGCCGCCAGCGGCGGCCACGGCGATGACGTCGGTGACTGGCGCTCCTGAAGAGTCCACTGTAACTTGCACGGGATTGTAGCGGTTGGTGGTGGTGCCGTCTCCGAGTTGACCATAATTGTTATAGCCCATGGCCCAGAGTGTGCCGTCGCTTTTCACAAACAAGCTGTGGCCACTGTCGATGTAGGCGTTGAGGCCGTTGTAGTAACAGCCACCACTGGCGGCCACGGCGATGACGTTGGTGGCTGGCACTCCTGAAGAGTCCCTGACTTGCACGGGACTGCTGCGGACGGTGGCGGTGCCGTCGCCGAGTTGTCCGGAGTTGTTATTGCCCATGGCCCAAAGTGTGCCGTCGCTTTTCACAAACAGGCTGTGGTCGCCACCGGCGGCCACAGCGATGATGTTGGTGACCGGCACTCCTAAAGAGTCCACCGTAACTTGCACGGGGGAGGTGCGGTTGATGGTGGTGCCATCGCCGAGTTGGCCGTAGCTGTTATTACCCATGGCCCAGAGTGTGCCATCGCTTTTCACAAACAGACTGTGAGCATCACCGGCGGCCACGGTGATGACGTTGGTGACTGGCGTTCCGGAAGAGTCCTTGACTTGCACGGGGGAGGTGCGGCTGGTGGTGGTGCCGTCCCCAAGTTGGCCGTAGTAGTTATAGCCCATGGCCCAGAGTGTGCCATCGCTTTTCACAAACAGACTGTGAGCATCACCGGCGGCCACGGCGATGACGTTGGTGACTGGCACGCCTGAAGAGTCCTTGACTTGCACAACCGAGGTGCGGCTGGTGGTGGTGCCGTCCCCGAGTTGACCGTAGTAGTTATAGCCCATGGCCCAGAGTGTGCCATCGTTTTTCACAAACAGGCTATGGAAGGAACCGGCGGCCACGGCGATGACGTTGGTGGCTGGCACTCCTGAAGAGTCGCAGACTTGCACGGGCGAGGCGCGGGTGGTGTTGGTGTTGTCGCCGAGTTGGCCGTAGTAGTTATAGCCCGTGGCCTGGAGTGTGCCGTCGCTTTTCACAAACAGACTGTGAGAGCCGCCGGTGGCCACGACCGGATGGGCGATGGTTGCGGCGTGGCTAGGGGCGGCGGATAGGATTGCGAACAGGCCAGCGGCAAATGCCGGAATGGCCTTGGCGAGGAGACGCGTGCCGATGTTCGGGCAGGCGGGATTTTTTGTGCATCGGGATGCAACGGAGTTTATTTGTGTTTTCATGGGTTTCATAGGTTTTCGTTTGAAGGGTTACCAGAGGCCGCAACCCCGTTGGGGTTGGCGATTTTTTACCCGACACCCAAGGTAGCCCTCGCGGACTCGGGCAACCTTGGGCTGAAGGGCGGAACCCCGTTGGGGTTCTTCCTGAACTCAGTGGACAGGCGATTTTCTGGCGACATAACACGAACTATCAGGTGTTACCGTCGTTAGAATTTCCAGCCGATGGCGAAGTTCAGGGAAACGGTGTTTGTCCCGCCGGTATTTTCTATGCGCAAATAGCGGGTTCCTATATCTAGCAGAAAATGCCTGCCCGTGTGGAATGTGAAACCGACACCGAGGCCGCCGGCAAAGGCGGTGTCAGAGGAAGTGTAGTGGACATTGTATCCATAGTAGCCGCTATAATAATTATAATACTCATAATAATGATCGTAGGAGCTACTGTTGTAGGCGAGGCCGAGGGCCGGTGAGAGGCGAAATTCGGCATGGCCGGCTTCGTCAAACGGTATGCAGAAACTGTAGGCTACCAAGCCGTGGACTGCGGTGCAGTCCGTATTGTCTTTGCTGCCAGCGGCAACACAGGTGTCGATTTGGAGTTTGTGGTGCCGGTTAATGCGCCAGCCAAACGACAGCGTTCCGCCATACATGCTGAGACCATTCGATGAATCACCAGCCGCGCTTGAATAGAGATACGTGGGGCCGACCGTCAGGAAGAAAGTTGGGTGATTTGGCAAAAGCAGCCTGTTGAGGTCGCCGTCGTTTCCGGCCGCCCTGGGCGCCTGCGGCGCGGCGGCGGTTGTGTTTTGCGGAGGGGGTGGCGCGTAGGCGGTGTTCGCGGCAGGCGCGGCGTTGTTTGCCACAGGCGCGGCGGTGTTCGCGGCGGAGGCGCGCGCGATCATGGCGTTGATGACGGGCTTTGACACTTGCGCGCCAGTCAGCGCGATGATGCCGTCGGCACTGGTGTCGAATCTACTGTCGGCGTTTTGTATCGATGTGATGATGACCGATTCATCGAGGCCGGATTTGACCATTCTAATGACATCGTTGTTTGTCATGGGAGCACCGTTGAGCGCGGTCGCCGCGGCGAGCAGCGCGAGCAGCGTGAGAATGCGTGTGGTGAAAATAGACAATGTTTTTTTCATGGATGGAGATGGATGTTATATTGGTTGGTTGGTGAGTGGTGAGTGAGTGAGGAGCGGGCGGGGAGATGAACGGGGTTAGTCGACGCCAAAATCGAAGCATTTGTCATCGGCCATGAAGGCGTATTCACCTTTTTTCAGCGGTTGCTCCGGCGTCAATGTATAGATGATGTGTTGCGCCGGCGCCCTGGATTGGTCCGCGGCTTTTTCAATTTTGAGCGCAATGGCGCGGTCTTGCGGGATGCCGGTTGATTGGGAAGTGGTGTAGCTGTTTCCCCCTGAAATTTGGATTTCGCGCGTGCCGTTTTTGCGGGTTTCGAAAAGGGCGAGGACCACAAAGCTATCAACCCCTGCATTCTCGGGCACCGAAGCGACAAAGGTGGCATTCGGCGTGGCTCGCAAACTTGCAGTTGCCCTCGGCAGGACACAGTAGGTTGCATTACCAGCGAAGCCGCGGGCCATGAAGCCGCCACGCGAGGCGGCGCGTTTTTCGGGCTTCACATACTTGAGGGTGGTGCGCATGCCTTTGTCGATCATGATGATTTCGTCGTCGCCTTGGGGCGCGGCGTTGCTTGCGCTGGCGGTGTATGAGGCGGTGTTTGCACCGGCGGTAGGCGCGGCGGTGTTTGCGCTGGCGGCGGGCGCGGCAGTGTTGGCGCCGGAGCCACGCGCGATGATGGCATTGATGACGGGCTTGGGCACTTGCGCGCCGGACAGCGCGATGAGGCCGTCGACGCTGGTGTCGAATCCGTTTTGCGCGTTTTGAACCGATGTGATGATGACCGATTCATCAAGGCCGGCTTTGACCATTTTGATGACGTCGGCGTTTGTCATGGGAGCGCCGTTGAGCGCGGTCGCCGCGGCGAACAGCGCGAGCAGCGGGAGGAATTTCGAGGCAAATGCAGTCAGGATTTTTTTCATGAGCGTTTTATTGGTTAGTTGTGAAAAGAAAGCCTAAAAACACAGTGTCGTCGCTTCGGTGAAAAGCCCCCAATGCTTACATTATCTTAACAGCATGTTTTCATTTAATTAACAGCGTTTGGCCGCGGACGCGCTGCGGCGGCGGGGGATGATTCCTTCGCCAAGGCGTTTTCTCATGCGGCTGAGCTGGACGTGCAGCGCGTTGTGCGAGAGGCCGAGCGTGTAGGCGATTTCCTTGTGGCTGCTGCCTCGCGAAAACTCGCGGTAGATGGCGCGTTGCTGCGGAGTGAGCCGGAGGCTGCCGGGCCGCGGCGCGCCCAGCAAAAGGGAAAGGAGCGTCAAAATCACGCGGGCATGGCAGTCGTTTTTGCTCGCGCCGGAAACAAGCGTGACAAGGCGCAGCCGTCGCGGACATCCCTCGATTTGCGGCAGGGGATAGGTCATGATTTTCCACGAGGAGGAAGATGGGGGCATTTCGGTTCGGGTAGCGCGCGCGTCCCGCGTGCCGCGTCCGGCGTCACGCCGGACGCCTGTCTTGGGGCGGAGGCACGGCGCGGGACGCGCCATGTCCGCACGCGGGACGCGCGCGTTGCCCTGCGCGAGGATTTCCCCCTTGGAATTTTCCACCCACGCAAAAAAGGGAAGCGCGATGAGGATTTCGGTTAAACGCGCGGGAAGTGAAAGTGAGAGTGGCGGCGTGGCCGCGGCACTCGTGGATGCGACGATGTGTTTTTTGGGCATGGCTGAACGTTCGCGTTTCGTTCAGCCGCAAATGGCTGTTCTTTGCCGGACGGAAAACGATGCCTGAAAAAAGAAGTGGGACGCGCCTACGCACGTCCCAAATCAGGCATCGCCAGACGCCCGGACAAGAACGTCGCGGCGCGCCCCGATTGGGGAATCGCGCCTCGACGCTGCCTTGTCCATAAAACTGGCGATTTTGATTTGGATAGCAGCCGAAGCTACGCGAAAGAGTTGTTGGTTATGTGGTGAAGATTTCTGGGTCGGTGAAAAAAAAACGAATCGCCCGCAGGTAAACGCCATTCGCCGAAGCCAAGCAACCTTATTGAGTGCTCAGACACGGGGTTCAAATGCGACACGGGAAAAATTTTCCCAGCATTTCCGATTTCAGCCTTCCCCTCTTCACCTTTCACTCTTCACCCCTCCCTCTTTTCCTTCCTCCTTCTTCCTTTTTCCTTTCTCCTTTTTTCATTCCACCGTGTCCACGCCCACCGTCACCAACGTCACTCCCACCGCCGCTGCGCCGCCCGCTCCCGCCGTCCCGCAAAAGGACTTCGTTCCCCTCCACGTCCACACCGGCCGCTCGCTGCTCGACGGATGCTGCCGCGTCGACCGCCTCGTCGAACGCGCCGCCGCGTTTTGCATGTGCTTCAATCGCGGATCTCGGGGATCAATCCAACAACCACAAAAAACAAAACCTGCCCCCTGCTTACCCAGTGACAAAACACGCCCTCGGATCTATTGGCTTTCTTCGGGTCTTTTGGCTTTTGGCTTTCTTGAAAATACCAGCTAATCAATCTTGTCACAGATTTGCTGACATAAAACCATGCCTTTTATCTTTATTGTAAATCCATGCCGCAAGAAATGCTCCTGTATCGTCCTGTTGGCCCGAAGGAACTCGCGTTGATAAAAGCGAGCGGCTTTCGCGAATTTCCGCCACGCCTGCCAGAGCAGCCGATATTTTATCCCGTGCTCAACGAAGAATACGCCGCTCAAATCGCTCGCGATTGGAACGTTGCCGCATCCGGTTCCGGTTATGTGACGCGCTTCGCCGTGCGGACTGATTTCTTGAAAAAATACCCGCCGCAATCCGCGGGAGGCAAACTGCACAAGGAACTCTGGGTGCCCGCCGAGGATTTGCCGGAGTTCAACCGCAACATTGTCGGCCCCATCGAAGTGATTGCCGAGTTTCACAAAAAATGAGCGCGACCAAAAGCGTGACCAAATGAATCCAAGCTCCCCCTCAACTCCCATGAAAGCGACCACGGCGCCCGCGCCTCCCGCCAATGCGCCCGCATTGCTCGACGCCATCGCCGCAAGCCCCGTCTGGCATCTTATTGATCGCTGGTGGCTGTTCGGTATCTGCGCGGCTTCGGTGATTCTCGGCATCTTCACAAGCCCCAACCTGCTCCTCTTTTCCGTGCTCGTGAGTGGTGTGGCCTGTGTCGCGCTTGCCGCGAAAGGCAATATCCTCAACTACATCGTCGGCATCTACAACAGCGCTGCTTACGCCTGCGTGTCCTACCATGACCATCTCTACGGCGAGGTGATGCTCAACGTCTTTTTCTTCATTCCAATGGGCGTCGTCGGATTCGTCGCATGGAAACGTCACATGGAAAAAGACACCAAGACCGTCATCATGAAAGGCATGACCACCCTGCAAGCGCTCCTCGCATTGGCCGTCGTCGCGCTCATCACGCTCACCTACGGAATAATCCTCGCGCACATTCCAAAACAAAACACGCCCTACATCGACGCCTTCAATGTCGTGCTCTCCATTGCCGCCACGCTGCTCATGGTGGCGCGTTACAAAGAGCAGTGGATTCTCTATATCGTCCTCAACATCACCACGGTCATCATGTGGATATTCCGCGCCCTCAATCACAGCGAATCCGCATGGACGATGATACTCATGTGGAGCATCTTTCTGGCCAACGCCTGTTACGGATACCTCAAATGGAGCATCGGCACCCGCCGCGCCAAAGCCGCTCCCGCAACACAGGCCCAAGCCGCACTCGCAACATGAGCAAGAAAACCACCGGCCTCATACTCGGCAAATACGCCCCCTTTCACAAAGGCCACCAGCTTGTGATGGAAACCGCGCTGCGCGAAACCGGCCACGTCATCTGCCTCATCTACGACACACCCCTCACCGACATCCCGCTCCCAACCCGCGCCGCTTGGATAAAACGCCTCTACCCGCAAGCCACCGTCATCCCCTGTTGGGACGGCCCCGAAGCCTGCGGACTCGAACCCGCCGTCGCGAAACTCCAAAACGACTACATCCTCAAAGTCCTCGACGGACGCAAAATCACGCACTTCTTCTCCAGCGAACCCTACGGCGCCAGCGTCGCCGCCGCGCTCAACGCCGCCGACTGCCGCGTTGACGAAGCCCGCGCCCGCGTTCCCATCAACGCCACGAAAATCCGCGAAAACCCCTACGCGCACCGCGCCTTCCTCGCGCCCGAAGTCTATTCCGACCACATCACCCGCGTCGTCTTCATGGGCGCAATGTCCACCGGAAAAACCACCCTCGCGCAAACCCTCGCCGCGCGCCACCAAACTGTCTGGATGCCCGAATACGGCCGCGAATACTGGGAAAAACACCAAGTCAACCGCCGCATTGACCTTGCCTCCTTCGACAAAATCGCCACCGGCCACATCGCCCGCGAAGACCGCCTCATCATGAGCGCGAACAAATACCTCTTCGTGGACACCAACGCCATCACCACCTACGTCTTCGCGCAAGACTACCACGGACGCGCCCCCGCGCTGCTCACCCAGCTCGCCGAGCGCGCGCAAAAACGCTACGACCTCTTTTTCCTCTGCAAAGACGACATCCCCTACGACAACACATGGGATCGCAGCGGCGACCAGAAACGCCATTGGTTTCACCGCATGGTCGTCGCCGACCTCAACGAACGCCGCATCCCCTACATCCCCCTGCGCGGCCCGCTCGCCGAACGCATCGACAAAGTGACCTCCATCCTCGCCCGCTACAAAAAATACAACACCCTCGCCAGTGTCTTCACGCGCTAAAAATTTTGCATGGCAGACTCACTGGTCATCGTCCCGCGAAACCATCACTTCCGTGCGACACTCGACCGCAACGCAATCCTTGATGGCTGGCTTATGACGCATCGACGATATCATACGCCTCTGCGAGTGGTTTGACTATTCGCATGGGCTGTCAGCCCATGCCACTCTCAAACCCACGGGCTGGCAGCCCGTGCCACGACGAGCCAATCGCGAATTTCGAGTTTAACCCGAAAAGCGCGATTGGGTTGAGTGGCACGGGCGACTCGCCCGTGGAATTGGTTGGGATCGAGTGGCATGGGCGATTCGCCCATGTGCTTGGACGGCGCATCGATTTGTGCGTGCGACTCACGGGCGAGTCGCCCGTGCCACATGACCCACATAGGCGAGTCGCCCATGCCACTCGATCCGTCCAATCGCAGATTTCGGGTTTAAACTTTCGACCTTTTTATTCCGCTCGCTCTGCCCGTTTTTTCAATTGTTCGCGCGGTCGCGGGCAGGAATTTTTTCACGGCGTCCGTGAGTTGTTGCGCGGTTGGCAGCATGCCTTTGAACTCGTCGGGGAGTTGTGACTGGAGTTGGTATTGCGCCACGCCGATGGGATTCATTTTCGTTTTCAAGGCGAATTCCACTTCCACGTCGTCCTTTTTCGCGCAGAGAATGATTCCGATGGAGGGGCGGTCGTCGGGGGCGCGTTCGCGGGCGTTCAACAGGTTCAGATAAAAATCCATTTTGCCGGCGTGCTCCGGCTCGAAGGCGCCGGTTTTCAGGTCGAACGCCACCAGCGCCTTGAGGAAACGGTGGTAGAAAAG
>Ga0123357_10002461_pt1 | contig 20666 bp, 8 predicted proteins | sample TergutEmb28metaG_FD_89873 | JGI IMG/M metagenome (GOLD analysis project Ga0123357, IMG submission 89873) | Embiratermes neotenicus P4 segment gut microbial communities from Petit-Saut dam, French Guiana - Emb289 P4 | ecosystem: Host-associated > Arthropoda: Insects > Digestive system > Gut ... | reverse complement strand
CGACGATGTGCTGCTGATCTCGCGTCACGCGCAGGCGATCCGCTTCACCTGCGACGACGAGCAACTGCGTCCGATGGGCAGGGTGACGTCCGGCGTCACCGGCATGCGCTTCCGCAAAGACGACGAGACGCTGTCGATGGCCGTCATACCCGCCGCGATGGACGAGGACGCGACGTTCGTGTTCACCGTCACGGACGGCGGTTTCGCGAAGCGTTCGGCCGTCGCCGAGTACCGCGTCCAGGGCCGTGGCGGCCTGGGCATCAAGGCCATGAAGATGGACGACGACCGCGGCGTCCTGGTCGGCGCACTGGTTGTGACGGATGACGACAAGGTGATGGCGATCCGGTCGTCCGGGCAGATCACGCGCTCGGGCGTGGCCGAGGTGCCGGTGCGCGGACGCGACACGATGGGCGTCAAGTTTGTCGCCGTCAAGGGTGGTGACCAGGTGATCGCCATTGCCCGCAACCCTGAATCCGAGGACGCGGACGACCCGGACGGCGCCGAAACGCCGCCTGCCGATACGGCGGAAGACCATGCCGCGGACGGGGCGGAGCCCGCCGAATTGCGCGACCCGCAAGAATCAGGCGATAATTAGACGTTGTGCCCCAAGGAGGCCTTGAATGAACAACCAGACTGCGCCCCGCAATTCGCGTCGGCGTATTGGCAGTCAGCCACCGATGGTGGCAGGCACTCCGATGCCCCCGCCGACTGTTCCGCGGCCAGGGGTGCAGCCGGGCCAGCCATTCCAAACCGGTCAGGCGACAGGCAAGGATTCGACCGGTCACATGGGTAGAGTCGCCGCGCCAGTGGCAGCACCGGCTCGTTCGGCCGCGCAGCCGGGGGCTCCGGCAGGCGTACCGCAGGTGCGTCCCGGCACTCAACCGCAACCAGGCCAGCCAGCCCGGTCTGCCCCACAGCCGGGGCAACCAGGTGCCAGGCCGGTTGCGGCCGGGCAGGCGCCACATGCGCCGATGGCGCCGACCCAACCGAACCGTGGACGTAACGGCGTCAAGCCGCCGGCCGGTGCCGCGGGCAAGCGTCCCGTCGGCAAGGGAAGGGTCAGGCAGACGGCCAAGCAAGCCCACTTGCGCGTCACCAAGCTCGATCTGCTGGCCGTGTTGAAGATGTCGTTCTTGTTCGGGTTTTCCATCAGTCTGATCATGTTCGTCGGCGGGTTCGCCCTGTGGCACCTGCTGTTGCTGAGCGGTGCGATCGATAGCGCGCAGAACCTGATCAACTCGGTGCTGGGCAACCCGGCCGCCGGGGGTGCTGCCAACCTTCAGCTTGGGCAATACCTGAACAGCACGCGAGTTGTCGGGTTCTTTGCCGGCATCGCCGTCATCAACGTCTTCATCCTGACGCTGTTGGGCACCGTCTTCGGGGCACTGTACAACCTGGCGTCCACGCTGTTCGGTGGCGTCGAGGTGACGCTCGAGGTTTAGGGTTTGGATCACCGACCTGTTGATTCCGCGTCGACGATGTATAGTTGACGCCAGTAAAAAACTGAATCACACAACGGTTGATTCCTGGGGGGCCGGGGGGCTTCGAAATCTAACCTGCATTGGGTAATTGGTGTCTATTTAACTTCAACTTATTCCACCGAGGGGTTCTTCGGGGGGATCGGAATGGTTGATGGGGGGTCGGATTAGTCGTGGCTCGTCTACGATCAGTGTCGGTTGTCCTTGCGGCGGCGGCTGCCATTATGGCGCTGTCCGCTGCGCCGGCGCAGGCAGCAACTTCCGCGAACCCGTTCCCGGCCGGCTCGCCGCTGGTGTTCCTTTCCCAAAGCGACAATTCCACCGAGACGACGTTGTACCAGGCCGTCCAAAATTCTGGGCAGTTGAAGTTCAACAACACTGGTCAGGACACGACTCCGTACAACGCCATCGGCTTCGACACGACCGGTAGGTATCTTTATGGCATCAATTCCGTCGCCACCGGAGCTCCACGGCTTGTAAAAATCGGTGTGGGTGGCGCCACCGTATCGGTCGGGACGATCACCGGCCTGGCCAATGCGTCTTCCTTCGCCGCTGGCGCCTTTAATGCGGGCGATGTCGGTTCAGGGCCATGGGCGGATACATATTTCTTCAGAAGTTCAGCCAATCTGACGAGTCTCTATTATGTGTCCAACGTCAGCACTAGCCTTGCTGCTCAGACTGTTTCGCTGAGTATGTCAGTGCCGAATACGGCAGATATCGTCTATCTGGACGGTTACATTTGGGCCTTTTACGGCAACACGACTTCGACTTCGACGAACGGCACGGGGGCAGGTTTCTATCGGATCACCCCCAACGCGTCCAGCACATCGTGGCACGTCGACTATTTTCCGATGAACCTGACCAACTTGGGCATTACGGTGGACAATTACGGCGCCCAGTGGGCATACGGCAACGGCAACATCGGTATCGCCACCAACGCCAACGGCGCGGGATCAACCGGGAACACGACTCCGGTGGCGTACCAGATACAGATAACCGGTGCGACCAGTGCGTCACCAACTTTCACAGTGGTATCCAGCATGAGGACGACGGCGTCTTCAGGCAATGACGCGGCGTCTTATGTGGGCGCCCCGATTGACTTGGGCATCAGGAAGAACGTGTCGCCGGCGGTTTACACAGCAGGCGGGTCGATCACCTACACACTGACGGTTACGAACACAGACAAAGTTAACACCTCGTCTGGCTTCGTCGTCACCGACGCCATCCCGGCGTCAATTACGAATCCAAAATCATCTGGCACGGGCGTCACCTTCAGTGGGAACAATTTGACGTGGGTGGGGGACGCTTTGGGCCCCGGCGCCAGTGTATCAATCACAATCACCGGCACTGTTAGTACGACGGCGTCCGGCGTCATCACCAACAGCGCCACCGTCACTGGTAACGAAGAGGACGACAACCCTGCCAACAACACCGATTCGGCGATCATCTTGCCGGGCACAGATCTGGTCAAACACGCATATGTCAACGGCTCGGTGACGGCATCCGACGGCACGGCTGCCGCCCCGGTGAATGTTCAGATCGGCGACACAATCAAGTACGCGGTAAATGTGTATATCTGGAATGGCAGCGTCACCGTCACCGACAAAGTACCGGACGGGATGACTGTCGTCCCGGGGTCGATAACATTCGGCGGCACGCTCGACTCGTCGACCAATACCATCACCTGGAATATCACAGGCACCGACGGTGTGGCAACGCCCACATACAACGTCACCGTCAACAGCGGCGGCGAGTTCGACAACACGGCCCAAGTTACCTATTACAACGGCAACACTGGCACCACGAATACCACCTATCACAAGGCGACATCGTCACAGTTGACCGTGACAAAAACCGTCACCGGACAATTCTCGGATATGACCAGGCAATTTCCGTTCAGCATCACGCTAAAGGATTCTTCGGGGAAACTTGTAACGGGCACGTTGCCGTCGACAGCGGGCACTTTGACGCTGACGTCGGGGACGGCGTCATTCAACCTTGGCAATGGCGACCAAATCGTCTTCACTGTGCCGATCGGCGATACCGCCGTAATTGATGAGACCAACAATTACGGGTATCACACCAGTTTTGTCGACAGCGCCAGTCCGGGCGTCATCGCTACCGGCCCGGAAACAACTGCCTTGACGATCGGTGGTAACCGGGAAGTCGATTTCACAAATGAGGCGATTTATGCGCCCCCGACTGGGCTGGCGATGGAAACGAACAATGTTTTGGAAATGTGCGGCATTGTGCTGTTGCTTGCGTTGCTGGGGTATGTCGTCAGGCTGGTTGGAATGACGCGCAAACACAAGGTGGTGAATTGACATGTCACAGGTATTGACATGGGGAAATTCTTGGTCGGTGATCGTCGCGAAGAAATCGGCGATCATGGGCAAGTTGGCCTTGCGTCGTCCATTGAACCCGGTGTTCAAGGATTTGGCGGTTCTGGCGTTGAAAATCGTCACCATCGCCGCAGCTTTCACGCTGGTGTTCACCGTCATCTATGGGTTCGACCGGAACACCGACCCGGGTATGGCCCCGGCCATAAAGGACGGGGACTTGGTTTTGGTTTACAAGTTCGCCAGCAATTACAAAGCCGGTGATCTTGTCGTCGTCAATTACCAGGGCAAACAAGAAGTCCGCCGCGTCGTGGCTGTCGGTGGCGACATCGTCAACATCACGGCCGACGGTTTGGTGGTGAACGGGTCGCTTCAGGACGAACCGGATATCACCCAGCCGACCAGGCGCTACGCCGACGGCATCGACTTCCCGACGCGCGTCGGGTACCAGCAGGTATTCGTGCTGGGCGACGCACGCGAGAACGCCACCGATTCCAGAGTTTACGGGTCGGTCGACGAAAAGGACATTTCCGGAAAGGTCATCACCATGCTCAGGTGGCGGTCTTTATGAATTGCGGGGGTCCGCATAGACAACTGAATACACAAAAGAATCCGAAAACAGAACACCTCAACAACAACTAACAGGATGGAAATCATGAAAATCAGAAAAGCCTTATTGGCAATACCACTAGTAATGGGTTTGGCCGTATTCGCGGCGCCAGCAGCCCACGCCGACAACGTAAACACCGACGGTGTGATCACAACAGACAACGGCACGTCGGTTCAGGTCGGCATCACAAAACTGCTGCAACTGCCAGTCGGGACGATCATCCCGACGGACACGTTCACATTCTTGGCATCTGGCAACGAACTCGAGACCGACCTCACCACAGTCTTGGGTGATGCGCCGGCTCTGAATACAGACAATATGTCTATCGGTTACGCCAGTACCGATCAGGCTTCAGCCAGCGGTGATGTCGTCACGGTGACGATGAACACGGGCGACATTCTTGCTGGTGTCGCGTGGCCACATGCGGGCATCTATCAATACACCGTCACCGAGGATCAAACGGCGCCTGTCTCAACCGACCCGGCCGTCAGTCCATACGAACACTGGAGCGACTCGCACGCCTCTTACACATTGACGGTTTACGTGGCCAATGTGGTGAACTCTGACGGCAGCCCAGTTCTTGATGATAATGGGGATCCGGTTGTTGGCTCCACCGGCAACCCGGCTGTCTATGTGTCGACAGTCACAGACACGGTGGCCAGCGAGGATTCGCTGAACCCGAACCCCGCGGCCGAGGGTACCAAGGTCGATCCAACACCTGGCGGCGACACCGGCGCCAGCGGCATGGCCTTCACCAACAACTATGTGAAGACCGACAATCCGAATGGCTCCGATCCGACGACGAACCCGTCGTTGACGATCAGCAAGACCGTCACCGGCGCGCTGGGCGACAAGACCAAATACTTCGATTTCACGGTGACGATGAAGCCAAGCACCTTGGACGTGAATCCGCCAGCGTTCTACATGGCGTACGTCGTCGATAGCAACGGGATTGTTGAAGACGTCAGTGCCAATGGTTTGGCCCCCACGCAGACCGATGCCAACAGCGACACATACGTCGAGGTTCCGGCGGACGGCACGAGTTTCTCATTCAGCCTGAAGGACGGCCAAAGCCTCAACTTTGTCGGCGTCGCCGACGGCACGACCTACGACGTCAACGAAGTGAGCCTGGACGGCTACGAGCCAAGCTATTTGGTGACCACCGGGACGACCCCTGTGCAGTCGAGTGATCTGACACTTGGCGACGCGAGTGGAAGCGCGACAGTCGGCACGCCACTTGATACCAGCACACAACTGGTCGCCGACACTACTACTGGTGGCGCGAACTTGGCCGCCTACACCAACAACCGCAGCATGATCACGCCCACCGGTTTGATCATGTCGCAGTTGCCGTTCGTCGGTCTGTTCGGGGTGGTGTTGCTCGCCTTGGTGGCGTTCATCGTCGTCCGCGCACGTGCCGGCAAGAAGGCACAGGCAGCCGCGTAGTCGCAGGATGACCGAAACAGTTAGTTGTTGAGAAGGAGGTGAATCCCACATGAACATAGCCGTCAAGGCCGCCAACCAGGTGTTGAACGTCGTTGTGCTTGTCGCCGTCATGGCGATGCTGGCGTTGGGCGGCTATGTCATGTGGGATTCGTCCCAGGTATTCGCGCAGGCGTCCGAAACCAACTACGCAACATATAAGCCAAGCGGTGCGTCCGACTTGTCGTTTCAAGATTTGCAGAAAATCAACCCTGAGGTCGTCGCCTGGCTGGACGTCTACGGCACGCATATCGATTACCCGGTGACGCATGGCACGGACAATATGAAATACGTCAACACCGACGCAATGGGGGCGTATTCGCTTTCTGGGGCGATATTCCTGGACGCAGGCAATTCCGCCGATTTCACGGATATCGATAACATTGTCTACGGCCACCACATGGACGCCGACACGATGTTCGGCGAACTGACCGATTTCGCGGACGGCGCCTATTTTCAGGAACATCAATACGGCTCACTATTTGTCGGTGGTCAAACACTTGGAATTCAATTCTTCGCATTCGTCCATGCGGACGCCTACGACGAATCTATTTATGACACGAAGATCACTTCTGATACGGAAGGTAACTACGTCACCGGTTTGCAGAAACTGGCGACGAATGTGCGTGACGGGGTTACCGTCACACCCGGTGACCGATTGATCCTATTGTCCACATGTTCTTCCAGCACGACGAATGGGCGCGACATTTTGGTAGGCAAAATCACCACCACGGTGCAACCGGACACCTTCCCCAACAACACCGGCGCAAACACTTCTGTGGTGGGTGTTGTGGATTCTATCGTCGACCAGCGCACGCTTCCGATCATTGCCGCCGCGGTGTTGTTTTGTGTGTTCGGCGGGACGGCAACCTTCTATTTGAGAAAGCGCAAAAACGCCAAGGCCGGGGGTGGTGAGCGATGAGGTCCCAATTTCGTAAAACGCTGTTGGGGGCAGTCGCCATCGCGGCTGCCGTAATCTCGTCGGTGGTGGGCGCGTTGAGCGTCGGCGCGGCGGTTCCGCAATCACTGGAGTTGCCTGTCAGCCAAGTATTCGACACCAATTCATCATCAATTTCGTCGACATTTACATACCAGTTCTCAGGTGTCGGCGCAGCGCCGATGCCGGTCGGGTCACCCGATGGTTCATACACTTTCACAATGGACGGCACAAGCAACATCACGCTGCCGAGGATCGTGTTCAACACCGTTGGCGTTTATGAATACAAACTGTCGGGCGTCAAAGCCGACGTAGCCAATTATGTTTACGACAGCCAGGTTTACACCATCGATGTCTACGTCACCAACGAAACATCCAAACCGACAGTTCTGGTCTATCTGGACGACGGAACCAGCGCCGGCGACAAAGCCCCGGTGATTTCTTTCACGCAAACCTATAACGGCCCGACACCGTCACCGATCCCCACCCCGTCACCGAAACCACCGAGTGGTGCCTCAGCGCAGACGGGCGGCGTGCTGGCCCAGGCCGAGTGGGCCTGGCTGCTGGCGGCCTGCTTGTTGGCGGCGGCTGCCGTCCCGGTGATAGTCGTCGTGTTCAAACGACGAAAAGCCGAAGAAGCCGAAATCGCGCGCGAAGACGCGAACCTCGGCGTCCGGCATTCGTAGGCAGCGCTGCCCACTCAGGTGGATTCAGTGTGAATCGGTATTTTTGTCACCTGAAACGTCGGCTAATTCGTCGCATTCCTTGTCGATGGTCTGGCGCGGCGTCAGGTCTGTGACCAAATATCTGGGCGTGTTATTTCGCATCACAACCACTGGTCCGCGCTCTGTTGCCAGCCTGGCAACGCGAGAGAAATTTCGATTAGCCTCTGTCATGGTGACGGTGGTATCTGTGTCAATCAGCATTATCGGTGTCCCTTTGAGATGTTTTATCCTAATTTTTCGCCTAGCATCTGCTGTGTACTCCCGTCACCACGCAAACATCCACTAAGTAATCAACCAATTGTTACACATGTTCCGAAGCGATGTGGCGTTGGGGTGCTCGAATCCGCTATCTGTTTGCTGTAACCGGGCGGAAAGGCGACAGTAGGCGTGCGTAACCACTAGCTCGGGCACGTCAGTGTGTGGCGGGGAAGTATCGCGTGGACGGTGGGTGGCGTGATTGGGATTGGTTGTAACTCGTGGGGCGATAAATCGTTTGAATTTTGGGTTTCAGTATGTTTTGAAGATATATATCACGCAATAACCAACTTAGTATTTGTCGAACATTTAAGTGGCGTCTGAAAATACACCGACATGTGTTTTGAGCAGAGTATTTCCATTTGCATGGAAACTTGACAATGACGTGACGCAAGGGTTTAAAGTTGTTTTGCAATGGTCGTTCGGGAGACGACTTTAGGGACAGTGTGCCAAGGGGGATAGGCATACAAAGTAAGGGAAATCAGTATTATGTCGTCTCCAACAGTTTCTTCTGCCGCGGCCGCCAAACGTACAAAATGGCGTAAACCAACAGCGGTTATCTCATCAATGGCAATGGTCTTAACGGGTCTTGTTGCCGCCGCGGCTTTAACGGCCCCGGCTGCCAACGCTGACGCTTGGACACAAGACCTCGCCGGTGTGGACACCGTGGGGGCGGCGGTTGACACGACGCCCGCCGCCAACTACACGTCCAGCGTGGCCTCGCGGGGGTTTCCGGGCAGCATGGCATACATGGTTACGGGCGGCACGGCGGGGTCACCCGTTGCGACCCCGGTCGATGACAACACGCTATACGCCGTCGGCTCCGGCAACCCGACGATCGTCAAGTCGGTGAACACGAACACCGCCGTCCAGTCGAACCTGTTCACCGTCTGGATGAGCTTGGGCGGCGGTGCCAACGCCGGCACTATGGCCGTGGACTCTGGCTATGCCGATGGCACGCCGGGCTACTACTTCACCACCTGGGGCGCGGGCAGCAGGACAAACAACGACCAGCCCATCTACTTCTGGCCGGTCGGCTCCGACGTGCCCACCAAGTTGTACTGGGTGCCCCAGCCGATTTACTTCGGCGCAGGCGGTTACCAATACTTCTCGAGCGCGGTCGTCAACCAGGTCAACGGCAATCTGATCCTGGGGCCGGGCGAATGCGACGACCTCACCACCAACACCGCCACCTGGCCGGCCAACGGCGTCTGGTCTGCCAGCAACCTGACTGGCGACGCCCGCTGGACGATCTTCGACCCGAACACCTTGACCACCTACTATTCCGGCCCGCTGTGGCCGGCCGGCCCGTCCGACAACTTGTGGACCAACGGCGGTACCATCAACTGCACCGGACCCGGCTATGTGGCGTCGGGCATGTCGATCCTGCCGAATGGTGACCCGGTGGTGCTGGTGCAGGGCACCAGTGTGGCAATCCCGGCAAGCAACCCGATCAACACCACCGGTGTTGACATCCCGGCCGGCAGCAACGCTGTGGCTTTCCTGGTGGAGATCCACCCGTCCATGAACAACAACCCGTGGACCTACTCGATCATGACCATGGTCAACATCAACGCCGGCCCCAACGGGTCGGGCAAGAACGCCAATGGCGTTTCCAACGCTGCCGGCTTGGACGCTTCTGGCTACCGCTACGGCAGCTCGTTCATGAATGGCCAGCTGTATGTGGCGACGAACACCAACAGCCAGCTCCAAAGCGGCATGGCTTTCAGCTCGATCAACCCGCTGACCGGACAGTTGACCTATATCGGCAACGACACGGCTGACGGTTCCCCTTCGATATTCGACTTGGGGTCGGATCAGACGGCCGGCACCATTTCGGGTTACGTCTACAACGACACCACCGGCTCGGGCAGCTTCACCACCCAAAACCCGGTGCAATACGTCGACGTCGGCCTCTATGAGCAGGGCGGCAATAGCGGTTACACATCACCCACACTGATCGGCACGCAAGAGACCAACGACTTGGGCCAGTACACCTTCCTGGTGCCGTACACCAGCACGACCGACACGCCGACCTACTATGTGCGGCTGATTCAGCCGACGCTCACCAACGCCGCGGGCGACGCGGTGCCGGCCGTCGAGACGGCGGGCACGGCAGTGTCGACGGACGTGCTCGACGCCACAAACCAGGCCACCCTGACCTGCGTCAACGGCGGCAACCCGACGACGTTCAACGCCGATAACGCCAACCTGAACAATGCGGTGAACGCCGGCGGCAGCCCCACCGGCACCACATGCATGGACGTCAACGCCGACGGGACGACGACCAACGCGCCGGCCGAGGGCGTCGGCAACGTCGGTGACCCCGCCACCTGGGGTGACTACGGCACCGTAACGATGGCCAACACCTGGGGCGAGCCCGAGATCGACTTCAACATCTCAACCGCATCCACCTCATTTGGTGACGCCACCAACGGCCCCGCCACCATCGCCGCCGGCGCCCCGATGCACAACAACACCGGCACCGCCAACGTCTTGCAACTGGGCAGCTCGCTCGGCAACTACCCCGCCCCGGCCACCGACGGCACGTCGCACAACAACACCGACGACGGCGTCTTCATCCACACGCCGATCGGCAACATACCGCTGCAGGGGACGATGATGGCTTCCGGCACGTCGTACAACATGCAGGCCACTTTGAGTGGCTCGCAGGCGGCCAACGCCACCGTCGACAGCTGGACGGCAGCCCCGGGCACCGGCCAGACCTGGTCGGCAGACTCGTCCTGGACGGTCACCGGCGCCAACGGCACCGCCGCCGGCACCATGGCATACGGGGCATTGGGCGGGTCGGCCGCCAATGTGCAGGCACGTGTCAGCGCCTCGACGCAGTCGTCCGCCTCGGCCACCAACTCGGCCAGCGGCTATTACGCCGAAGCCACGTCGCCATACACCTTCACCACCCCTGGCGAAGTCGAGGACTACACCTACAACACGGTGCCGGCAATTATCCGCCCGGCAGCGGTGGGCGGCACCCCGGCGATCAGCCCGACCATCACGGTGGGCGCCACCGGCGTTCCGTTGGCCAATGTGACGGCCACACCAGTGATTGGCGCGGCCCAGGCAGCCAGCACCACAGCACCGACCATGTTGTCTGCGCCCGCTGAGACCGGCTGGAAGATCACCGGCGCGACGGTCATCAACACCGCCACAGGTGCCGACGCCAGCGCCGACATCACCACACCGTTCGCGGTTGACGGCAGCGGCAACGCCACCATCAGCGTCCAGCCGAAGACCGGCGAAGACCTGATTGTGGAATTCACCTATTCGATGCCGCCGGACCCCAGCCAGTCGTCTATCTCGTGGTCGGCGACCACCTCGGTGGCAAGCCCCATGACCAGCACGACCGGCACCGCCGGCACGCCCGTCGAGGGCTACGCCACCATCGAGAACAGCAACGGCACGTTGCTTTCCGGCGTGACGGTGGATCTGGCAGTTGCCTCCGGCAGCTCGGCCACCCTGCAAGACGCCAGCGGCAACCCGATCACATCATGCGTCACGGATTCCACCGGCCAGTGCCCCTTCTATGTGGCCGACGACAAAGCAGAGGCTGCGACTGTCACAGGCCAGATCGACGGCATCCCCGGGTATGTCAACCCCGGCAGCACCGGTATCACTGTGACGTTCAGCCACAGCACGGTCGTCCCCGGTTCGTCGTACTTCACCGTCGACCCGGCAGCCAACACCGCCGATGACTCGACGTGGGTGACGGTCGGCGGCACTTACACCGTCACGGTCTATGCCAATGACGGCGAAGGAAACCCCGTAGCCGGCTTGACCAATGTCGCGTTGGCGGGCAGCGGCACCGATATTACGGTCAGCGCCGTCAAAGACAACGGCGACGGCAGCTACACGGCGACGGTGACGTCGCAGGTGGCGCAATCCGCCTCCACTGTCTCGGCAACCGTCGACGCCAGTGGCGCCAAGGTCACGGAGAATCAGCCCCAGGCCAACGGCGGCACCGTCACCGACGCGCCGATTCCGTTCAACGCTGGCCCGGTCTCGCCGACCTGCACGGCGCCGGCCGGCGTGACCAATCCGTTGACGCCAGGCCTGGTGGCCGACCCGTCAACCGGCGTGGCAGCGGGCTCCAGCTCTGCGGGCTCGACCCTGACTGCCACCTTCACCGACCAGTATTGCAACCCGGTCGCCGACGGCACGGTTGTGACATGGACGCCCGGCAGCAGCACAGCTACCGTCACCCCGACGGCATCGTCGCCCGTGACAGCGACGACGAGCGTCACATCGGGTGGCGTGGCGACTGCCACACTGACCGACACCAAGGTGGAAACGGCCAACCCGACCGCCACGGTGCCAATGCTGACGACGCCCTACACGACGCCGGTTGGCTTTGTGGCCGGCGCTCCTGACGCGGCCAACACCTACATCGACGCGTCGCCGACGACTGTTGCGGCTGACGGCAACTCGAAGGCCACTGTGACGGCGACCGTCGCCGATGAAAATGGCAACCCGATCAGCGGCGCGACCGTGTCGTTCTTCAACTTCGGTTCGGCCACTGCCAGCGCATCCAGCTGCACGACAGTCAGCGACGGCACCTGCTCGATCACGATGACCGATACGACGGTTGAGACCGTGACCCCGACGGCCACAGTGACGGCGACCAGCGGGACGCTCGACGGCTTGACGTCGCGCCACTCCGTCAGCTTCGAGTCGACATCCGTCAGTGCCGGCAACTCGTCGTACACGCTGACGCCTTGCGCCAATGCGACCGGCACGTCCGGCGGCAGCACGGTCCCCGTGGCCGACGGCACGCAGTGCTGGACGCTGACCGTGACGGCCAAGGATGGCGAGACCACGCCTCAGCCGGTCAGCGGCGCTGCTGTGAACATCACGGTTTCGCCCAATGTGACGCTCAGCCCGGCCAACGGCACCTCGACCGGTGCCGACGGCACTGCGACATACACGTTGACATCCAAGATTGCCTTTGCCTACCCGGTCAGCGTCAATGCCGGTGGCACGACGATCAACATCACGCCCGCGTCACAGGCCCAGGTTGCAACGTTCGTGCCAGGCCCGGTTTCGCCGACCTGCACGGCACCGGCCGGCGTGACCAACCCGTTGACACCAGGCCTGACGGCCAGCCCGTCAAGTGGTGTGGCTGCCGGAAAGCCCGGGGCGACCGGCACCGGCACCTCGACACTGACAGCCACCTTCACAGACGAGTACTGCAACCCGGTGGCCGACGGCACGGTAGTGACGTGGACGCCCGGCAGCAGCACGGCGACCCTGACCCCGGCGGCATCGCCGAGCGTCACATCGGGTGGCGTGGCGACTGCCACTTTGTCAGACACGGCAGCCGAGACGGCCAACCCGACCGCCACCGTGGCAGGGCTGGCAACGCCTTACACGACCCCGGTTGGCTTTGTGGCTAACCAGGTTGTCATCGGCACGCAGTGCACGATCGGCACCACGACGTACACGGTCGGCACGGTTGTGGCCTCGCCGAATACGCAGTCCGTCGGCGGCACCTCGTCATTGACGGTGTTGTTGGCTGACGGCGACTGCAACCCGATCGTCGGCGCGACGGCTGATTTCACGACGTCCGGCAACAGCGCGGTGATCCCCGGCACGACGACACCGGCCACGGTCAATCCGGCGACGACCGGTTCAAACGGTTTGGCGACGTCCTCGGTGACGGACAGCAAGGACGAGACCGTGACAATCGGTGGCACCTATGACGCGTCGAATGCGACAAGCAATGGTGTGGCCGGTAACTACGGCAAGGGTGCACTGGTGTCCGACACCACGTCGATCACGACGGCCACCGCCCCGGCTGCCACTGGTGTGTCGATGGTTCAGTTCACGGTGGGCATGCCGTCGGCGACCAACTCTTCGGTGACGATCAGCCCATCCACGCAGACTGCCGGCACGAACGTGACGGTGACAGTGACCGTGAAGGACGGCAGTAACAACCCGATCACCGGCTTGGCTGCCAGCGACATCCAGGTCACCGGCGCCTATGTGGCGGGTTCGGGCACTGCCGGGGCGTCCCCGACATTCGTCGTCGATCCGAACAGTTTCGCGCCGCTCGGCAACGGCCAGTACACCTACCAGGCGACATCCGACCTGGTCGGCACGTTCAACGTGACTGCTGTCGCCGAGAATGTGACCATCGCGCAGCAGCCGCAGGCGAGGTTCGTGCCCGGCGGCGTGTGCGTCGACAACTGCACGCCGCAGAACCCGAACGCCGACAACGGCGGATACACCGGTTTCGTGGTGACGCTGGACCAGCAACAGGCCAATGGCACTGCCAAAGACCAGGTGACGGCCTTCGCGTACGACACGATGGGCAACCCGGTCGACAATGCACCGGTGGTGTTGAACGACACCACCAACGGCGCTCTGGCCGGCCTGTTGACCCCGCCGTCCGCAACGGCCAACACCGGCTCGAACGGGCAAGCGGTGCTTTCCTTCAGCACCACCAAGATCGGCTCGTATACCGTTGCGGGCACCATCAACAACCTGGTGCCGAACGCCAACACGACGACCCTCGACGGTGCGACGGTGCAGAGCGGGCCTGGCGGCACGTTGACCTTCGTCAGCGGCACCGTCAGCGCCGCAGCGTCGAAGCTGACCGTCACGCCGACCACCCAGGCGGTAGGTAGCCCGATGACGGTGACGGTTGACGTCAATGACGGCAGCGGCAACCCTGTCGCCGACGTGGCCCCGACGGTGGCCGTCAATCCAACCAACGCGACACTGTCAGCATTGACGCAAACCGCCCCGGGCGTGTGGACCGGCACGTTGAACTCGACGGTGGCCGGCGCCTATCAGGTGTCTGCGACAGTGCCGACATCCAGTGGCAACCAGGCGGTCGGCGGCTCGCCGCAGAATGTGACCTTCACGGCCACCACGATCTGCATAGCCCCGGCCTGCACGCCGCAGCCTGGCGTCACCAACGTCACCGGCATCGTCGTCAGCCCGAACGGCGTGGTGGCCAATGGCACCGCCGTCGACGTGGCGACCGTCTCGGCTTATGACGAATACGGCAACCCGGTGCTTGGCGCCACGGTGACCTCGACTCCTGTCGAAGGCACATTAATCCAGGTCATCGGCTCTGGTTTGACCGGTTCGGCGACCAGCTCGACGCCTGGCCAGATTGCCTTGACCTATGCCTCGGATTCGGCGACGGCCCAGCACGCCAATGTGACGATCGTCGACCCGCTGAATCCGTCGGCCGGCCCGCAGGCCGTGCCGCCGAGCCCGATCGAGCTCGACTTCGTCAGCGCGGCCATCGACCCGAGCAACTCGACGTTCACGGTGACGACTGCCACGGGCGCGGCCAACGCGCCCCAGACTGCCGATACGCCATTCACCTTGTCGGCGCACGCCGAGGACGCCAACGGCAACGCCGTCAGCGGCGCGACCATCACCTTCAGTTCAACGGCTGGCGCGACTTTGTCGGCCCCGACCTGCAAGACTGACCCCAGCGGTGACTGCTCGGTGACGGTGAACTCCACCACTGCGGGCACGTACCAGGTTGGCGCGACGGCCCCCGATTCGGCGGGCGTCAGCCAGCCCTTGGGCACCGGCACCGGCGTGGCGTCCGAAACGTCGCCGCAGAACGTGACGTGGACGGCCGACAAGATCTGCATAGCCCCGTCTTGCACGCCGCAGCCCGGCGTCACCAATGTGACCAGTGTGACAGTCAAGCCCAACGGTGTCGCCAATGACGGCACCACGCAGGACGTGGCCACCGTCTCCGCCTACGACGAGTGGGGCAACCCGATCGTCGGCGCCGCCGTCGCCTCAACGGCCACCGGCAGCAACGCGGGCAGCCTGAGCACTCAGCCGACGATCCTGCCGACGAACTCGAATGGCCAGACCACGATCGGCTACACCTCGTTGGTGGCCGGTTCGTACAGCGCCGATGTGACGCTCGTCGACCCGTCGAACACTGCGGCCGGCCCGCAGGCCGTGCCGCCGACGCCGATCACCTTGTTGTTCGGTTCGGGGTTGGTCGATTCGACCACGTCGTACTTCACCGTCTCGCCGGCCTCGCCGCTGACAGTTGGTGAAGGCGCCGCCAACACCTACACGGTGACGGTGCACGCCAACGACGCGATGAGCCAGCCGGTGCCTGGTGCGGTCATCTCGTTCAGCACCGCGGCCGGCCCGGTTTGGGCCGCCACCCCGGCGACTTGCACCACGTCCGCGAGCGGCATCTGCGCGCTGACGGTCTACTCGACAGTGGCCGGCACCTACACCATCTCGGTGGTGTCCGGCTCGACAGTCATCGCGCCGCAGACGATCGGTGGCGACCAGGTGGCCTGGCAGTCCGACGACGTCTGCGCGTCCGGTTGCACGCCGCAGCCCGGCGTCACCAAGTTCACATCAGTGACCATGGGCACCAACAACATGGTCGCTGACGGCATGAGCCAAGACAGCGCTATCGTGCACGCCTACGACCAGTGGGGCAACCCGGTGTCTGGCGTGACTGTTGGCGTCACCCCTGACAGCACCCTGAATGTGGTGACCAGCTTCGGTGGCCAGGCATACACGGATTCCACCGGCACGATGACGATCTACTTCACGTCGACGAAGGCTGGTGCACACACCGCCAGCTTCACAGTGCAGAAGATCGCCTCGACGCCGCAGATCCCGACGGGCTCGCCGTTGACGGACATCAACTTCGTGCCCGGCACGGCGGATGCGTCGGATTCCACGTTGAAGCTGAGCACGACGTCGGCAACTGTGGGCAGCACGGTGACGGCTACCGCGACCATCAACGACGCGAACGGCAACGCGGTGCCCGCGGGCACGGTTGTGACGTTCACCGTCGACCAGAACGCGACGTTGACATCTGGCACCGGCTCGCCGGCCCAGACGGTTACGGCTGCCACTAATGCCTCCGGTCAGGCGATTGTGACCCTGACCGACCAGAAGGCCGACAACAGCACGGATCCGGGCAGCACGCCTGTCACCGTGCACGCGATGCTCGGCACTACCGATCTGGGTGGCGCGGGCAGCGCCAGCGCGGCGTCTCCGCAGCAGGTCAGCTTCACCGCCGGATCGATCAGCGTCGGCGACTCCACGCTGACCGTCACACCGGCCGGTACGATGACCGCTGGCGTGCCGTCGGTTGACGGTGGCAGCTACACCGTCACCGTGACAGCCCGCGACGGCGACAAGAACCCGATCACCACACTGGATCCGTCGACGATCGTCTTCACGACCAACGACACAACCGGTGGTGTGACGATCAGCAGCCCGGTGACTTCGGACGGCAAGGGTGACTACTCGGTGACCTACACGTCGACACTGGCCGACACACAGCCCGATGGTGTGACGCCGATCAGCGGCGCCACCCAGTTGACGGCCTCCGTGACGGTCGCCGGCTCGTCGCCGGTGGCGGATGCTTCCGGCAACACCACCCCGTCGACGCACTTCGTACCCGGCACGGCTGACCCGGGCCCCGTGGTCTGCCCCGACCCGTCAACCCAGACGGGCACCCAGTACACCGTCAGTACCAACACCCAAACCGATGGCGCAACAGTCATCCTGAAGGCGCGTGTGACTGACGACAAGTGCAACCCGATCGACGGTGTGCCGGTGACGTTCACCACCAACAGCAACGGCCAGATTCTGAGCGTCGCGAACGGTGACGGCACCTTGCGCACGGTCGCGGGCACCCCGGTCGGCACGGCTGTGACGGGCACCACGTTCCCGACGCAGACGGCAGTGGTCGACACCGATCCGGGCAACGCCTGGGTTGTGCTGACTGACTACACGGCCCCCGACACCACGATCACGCATGCGACGATCCCCGTCAACGGCACGCCGACCGACCTTGTCGGCACCACCGCTGCGACAAGTTCGCCGCAGACGATCACCTGGACGACCAGCGGCCCGGCTATCAACCCGACCTGCCCCGTCCCACCAATCGCGGGCCAGACACAGGGCACCGGCATCTCGGTCACGCCTGGCACGGTGACCATCCCCGAGACGTCAACTGCCTCGGTGCTGGTGACCGACGCCAACTGCAACCCGCTGCCCGGCGTCACGGTCAACCTGACTGTCAACAACAACGGCAAGCTGTCCGCGGCCACCGCCACCACGGGTGACGGCACCAACGGCACGACACTTGGCGTGGCCACGGTGACGGTTTCCGATACCACACCCGAGACCATCACCGTCCAGGCGACGATCCCGTCCAGCGACGCGCCAACCACCCCGGTGACTGGCACGAACGCCGCCAAGACCGGCGCCGATGTGCAGTTCCTGCAGACCGGTACGCCGAGCATCGCCACGCCGGCCAACGGCACCACAATCGTGACGGCCACGCCGACCATCACCGGTGGTGGTGGCGTCCCAGGTGACACTGTGACCGTCAGCGACGCCAACGGCAACCCCGTTTGCACGACGACCGTCACGTCGTCCGACGGTTCGTGGAGTTGCGTGACCACGCCTTTGCCGGATGGCAGCATCACCTTGACGGCCGTCCAGACCGACACGTCCGGCAACCCGAGCCCGGCCAGCAACCCGGTGACTGTGACGGTTGACACGACCCCGCCGGCGATCACCAACCCGACGTCTGGATCGACAGTGGCGACCGACAAGCCGGTCATCAGCGGTACGGGCGCGACGCCTGGTTCGACGGTGACGGTCAAGGATGCCAACGGCAATCCGGTTGCCGGCTGTGACCCGGCAACGGTGAACTCTGACGGTACCTGGACATGCACGCCGACCTCGGCCCTACCGACCGGTAGCAACACACTGACACCGGTTGTGACCGATCCTGACGGCAACACGAATGCCGGCACGCCAGTGACTGTGACTGTGACGCCAACCACGCCGGCCATCACCGGCCCAGCCAGCGGTTCCACGGTCGCCACCGACGAGCCGCCGATCACCGGCACTGGCGCTACGCCTGGCTCGACGGTGACCGTCACAGACGGCACGGGCAACACGGTTTGCACAGCCACCGTCCCCGTAACAGACACGACGGGTGATTGGACGTGCACGCCGACCTCGCCGCTGCCGGCTGGCAGCAACACGTTGACGCCGACCCTGACGGATGCCGGTGGCAACCAGGTGACCGGCACGCCGGTTACGGTGACGGTTGACACCACGCCGGCACAGATCACCTCGCCGGCCGACGGGTCGACGGTGATCACCGACGTCCCGCCGATCAGTGGTGCGGGTGCTCTGCCTGGCGCTACGGTCACCGTCAAGGACGGCGACGGCAACACGATCTGCTCGACGACGGTGGCGGCAGGCGGCAACTGGACTTGCACGCCGAAGTCGCCGCTGCCCACAGGCACGGTGACATTGACACCGACCCAGGTTGACTCGCAAGGCAACCAGGGCCCGGCCGGCGACCCGCGCACCATCACCGTCAACACGACCGCCCCGTCGATCGACCCACTGGGCCCGACGAACAACCCGCAGCCGCCGATCAGCGGCACGGGCACGGTGTCTGGCGACAAGGTGACGGTCAAGGACGGCGACGGTTCGACGGTTTGCACCGCGACCATCCAGGCCGACGGCTCTTGGTCTTGCACGCCGTCCAACCCGTTGCCGGACGGCACGCACAACCTGACTGCCACCGAGCAGGACAGCTCTGGCAACAACGGCACCCCGTCGGCGCCGGTGGCTGTGGTGATTGACGCCGCACTGCCGAAACCGCCAGTGCTGAATCAGACGGATGGCACGACGATCAGCGGTACCGCTGATCCCGGCACAACGATCCAGATTTGGATCAATGGCGCGCAGACCACCGTTCCTGGCTGCGAGAACCTCGTGGCTGACGCCAACGGCAACTACAGTTGCACGCCAACCACGCCGATGGCCAATGGCACAGTGTTCTTCGTCAAGGCTGTCAACTCGCTGGGGACGGTTTCCCTTCCGTCCAATACGGTGACTGTCGGAACCATTCCGATCACAGTCCAGACCGGCGGCGTCCCGGCGCCGGGCTTCGGTTTCGGTTTCGGCGCGGCCGGTGTGCTTGCGCTCGTCGGGCTGTTGCTGGCCGTTGCCGTGATCCGTCGCCGCGACGAGGAGCAGACGGTATAGAACAGGCAGAACATCGGGGTTGGGTGCTTCCCCTCGTGGCGTCCAACCCCGATGCCTGCCCATACGACCAGACGTCGCCTCCCGGGCGTCTGGCCTAGGGAAGTCGCCAATACCCTTAAGGTGGCTTTCCTTACCTAAGGCAATCCCTGCTTCGGCGGTCGGTTTGAGCTTACCGTCGGGGCGGGGATTGTCTGCTTGGCTGAAAGCATAGTGGCTAAGGCCGACAAGAACGACCAGCTGCGCGGGGCGTACTGAAGTCGCAGGATCTGCCGTCATCGAATACAACTGGCAAAATTGCGGTTGAATAGTGGTAGGCGTCGGGCGTTGCCCGGCGTCTCAACACTAGAAAGAAGGAAATGATGAGTGGAGAATTCGAGGGCAAGGTAGCGCTCGTGACGGGTGCCGGTTCGGGTATCGGCGAGGCGGTGGCCACGCAACTGGCGGCCGGCGGCGCCAGCGTGGTTTGCGCCGACATCAGCCAGACGGCGGCCGACAAGATCGTCGCCGCGATCACGGCGGCCGGCGGCAAGGCGGTCGCTTTCGTGGGTGACGCGGCCAACCCGGACGACGTCAAGGCGTCCGTCGATCTGGCCGTCAAGACGTACGGCGCGCTGCATCTGGCGTTCAACAATGCCGGCATCGGCGGCCCGCAGGGCGCCATCACGGACGTCCCGCTGGACGGCTACAAGCGCCTGATCGACGTCAATCTGAACTCGGTGTTCTACGGCATGCAGGCCGAAATCCCGGCGATGTTGAACGCCGGCGGCGGGTCCATCGTCAACACGT
>Ga0123357_10002460_pt1 | contig 20677 bp, 18 predicted proteins | sample TergutEmb28metaG_FD_89873 | JGI IMG/M metagenome (GOLD analysis project Ga0123357, IMG submission 89873) | Embiratermes neotenicus P4 segment gut microbial communities from Petit-Saut dam, French Guiana - Emb289 P4 | ecosystem: Host-associated > Arthropoda: Insects > Digestive system > Gut ... | reverse complement strand
GAACGAAACGACCAATGTGGTAATCAACATCATAGTCGCGAGCTCCTGATGATGGGCATAGTAGTGCCCGAAACATGTTGAGCCTATACGAAGTACAATAAAATAATATGTGGCATCTAGTTGGTTTTTTTATTCTTCAGTTATCACAATGATGCACGGTCCAATAAACATCAAAAACACAAAACTTAAGTCTAGCCGATTACCCGGTCTAGATTCGAATCTGTACGTCGCGAATATGTCTAGAGCTCCGCCGCTGCACCAGCCGCTCGGTAGTTCTGCTGCATAAATGCCAAAAATTACACTACGTCGCCGGTTAAAAGCATGCAGCCTGCACAAAATCAATTCAGACACACGATGGGGCTCATCAAGACACATCACGTTCGGGAAGTCTCAGGTTTGTATCTCGGCCCGCAAATAATTTATTATGGCTCGCATTCTCGCGTCTTTCGCCACACCCCCCAAACAGCTGCCTATATCGTACTTTAAACTAGGCCAAAACCACTTCCAAGCTTTCCAACGCAGTCACTAATCATCCTACCATTCATCGCTACGTCATCTGACAGCGTCATGCAAGTCTGCGCTCTTGTACATGTATGTTACGAGGCGTACGTCGGACTGCTTGGCCCTCGAGGATGGGGCCGACAGGTTATCCCGAAACGTCCGTACAAACTACAAACTTACTCCGCATAACATCTCAGAGAGGGACGGGCTTGCAACTACACCGCGACTTACGCCGGAAATCTTGCAGCGCCGTTAAACGTTCGAACAGGTAATGAATTACATAGATACATCGTTCGGACAGCGGGCCGGCCGGGTTAACTATGTCGGTGTACTGACTAGGTGGTGGACTGGATGACCGATTATTTGCGTTTCGATTCCGGGCATGGGCAAAGCGTCCGGTCAGGCAACGGGCGCTACCCAGCATCGCAGCCCACAAGTATCGGGGACTCTTTTGTCGATGAAGTGGCCGGAGCGCGAAGCTGGCCAGCCACCTATATACAGCGCAAAGGTTAAGACTGCGTGGCACTGTGCCTTCATTCCACAATACGGCCATGGAGTGGTGCTTAATTGAGAACAGAGAAAATGTTTGCCTTTACGAAATACGTTAACCATGCACATATATCAAAGGGAGCTTTAAGTGAAGACGAGCGTTTAAAAATTAATACTGTCGTTCCCGCACGGTAAGACTGTTACAGTGTGACAGAGATACCGCTGTCGTCACCTGTGGACACAGTGGCGGCAAAGTGTATGTCTTTAGGGGCGTAGCTACAGGCCGCCCCGAAAGGCAAAATGGGCGGGGAAAGAAATATTTCATATGAAAACTAACCTAATGCCCTCATCATATTTTAAATTATTCCACAAAATAAGCGAAAATTCAATAAATGATTATGATTTTCTTAAGTTCTAATTTCTATCTTGGGCGTCCATTTTAGGCGCGTTCGAAGAATTGCGAAAAGCGAATATAAAGCTCCGTCTTGTCCGTCTGGTGGGCTGGGATAGCTCAGTCGGTATAGCGAATTGCTATGGGCTGGACGGTCCGGGGATCGAATCCCCGTGGGGGGCGAGATTTTCCGCACCCGTACAGACCGTCCCTGGGGCCCACTCAGCCTCCTATACAATAGGTACCGGGCAATTTCCCAGGAGTAAAGCGGCCGGGATGTGGCGTTGGCCACCAACCCCACCTAGCGCCGAGGTTAAAGAAAGAGTAGAGCTATATACTATATATTCCCCCTCTGGGTTTTCGTGGTCTGTTCTAGGGTGAACTTTACCTTGTACCAGGCCTGTCTGTCTGTCTGTCCCCCCATCCGTCCGTCCGCATGGAACAACCCGGCTCTCACAGGAAGGATTTCCATGAAATTTGATAGTTGAGTATCTTTCGAAAAGATGTCGAGAAACTACAGTTTTCATTAAACGCTGACAAGAATAACAGGTATTTTAGGGACAAATACACAAGTTGGATCTATCTCCCTCAATTCTTCTTAGAATGAGAAACGTTTCAGACAAAATCAAAACACACACTTCACGTTCCATAACATTTTTTTTTCGATAATCGTACCGCGTATGAGATAATGTGGGGAAAAATATCGTAGAGCTGGGCTGGCCAAACATGACAATATAGCACATGCGCATTGCATGCTGGATACCAAAGGCTACACACACACACACACACACACACACACACGGAACTTAGTACTTTTGCTTTGCAACAGTGGTTGCACGAGCGCACCTCAGTATTACGTAACAATGGCCTGTCTGTCTTGTCTGCATTCGCACCGGCGTAAAAAAAAGTCACACTATGTGCTAATTCCAACTCTCCCTGAGTCAACAAAGACACAACACAGTGACGTCACATCTTCCGATTCACAGTTTTCCGTTTATGACAACGGGATTACGTACAGCAGTCAAGGCAACTGTGCACAGCTGATGATACCAAACGTATCACCGGAGGGCCACTTTGTGTCAGACTGCGTATGTGCAGCGTGTTACATATTGTTGTCATGAAATTCTGTGAACAGAAATTCCCTGTTACTCGGAAATTTGAATTACCGCTATCCCAATTCACCGCCACAAACTGCTGTCAACAAACAGTGGCGCCATATCGGGGTTTCACTATACTGTGTCAGGGAATATCAATTAAATGCCGCCTTTAGAGACAAGTGACTCTTGAACCATCTGTACAAAACGGACGGAGCGGGTGAGTGATGAATGATAAACTGGAAAGGATTTCGAAGGAAATGGTCGTGGCCTAATAAAGGCATTATCACGGGACTTCAGAAAATAAGATAGCCCATGACCCGGCGGAGATTCGAACCCACCGAACAGATTGGTGTAGTGCTCAAGACTTGTATTCGGGACGTACCGGGTTCGAATCTCCGCCGGGCTATCTTGTTTTCTGAAGTCCCGTGATAATGCCTTAATTAGGCCACGACCATTTCCTTCGAAATCCTTTCCAGTTTATCATTCATCAGTCACCCGCTCCGTCCGTGTTGTACAGGTGGCTCAAGAGTCACTTGTCTCTAAAGGCAGCATTTAATTGATCTTCTTCATAGAACTTGAAGTCTGTTCATTGCACAAGGGCACTGAGAATTTCTAGGAAGTACATTCAGCGCCAAAACATTAATAATCCTAGCTAATAACTCTTAATTATCCAAATTGATACACGTGGCTTATGCAACTGGAGCAACAGGCTCAGACATCGGAAATGAAATGTTCGAGTTCTCAACGCGTGCGGACGCTGCAAGTGAATAAATGGCCATGTGTGTTGTGTATATGTTTTGTTTAAGGATTATTGTCGTACATATATTACTTTGAAATATCCACATATGGTTGACTCATTTATGACGTAAAAGCTTACACTTCGTAAAAGAAATGGAGGTCATCCACTATGTGACGCCGTGTACTTTGGTGGATAGGACGTATTGCTTGGGAGGAACACGCTGTCACATCTGTGGCGCAACAACCATAATCGGGCCCAGGCCGCTACCTACATAACAAACAACAAACACAAAAGACAAACATCTAATGGGATTGGAACCCGCGATCCCAGCAATCGTGCAGCCATAGACCCACGCCTTAGAAAGCACAAGTATTTATTTCGGCCTTATTTAACGACGGTCAGTTGCGCTATTTATGTGGCGTAGAAGAATCACGTATCTACCCTGAAGATAGCAGGCTCCACCAAAACGTTCGCACCTATCTACGTTTCGGCGAAATATCCTGTCCCCATCTTCAGGGTATATTACAGCACTCTTTGTAGCCATTGCTCCAAGTACCTCACATCTCACACGACAGACCGGTTTTAACCCACCATACCGTAGCAAACGTAACCCACCAATTTCATTTCCTACACTTAAGACTGGGCATGAAACATAGCTTGTGTGTTCTGATATGGCTGTAAGACATGTCACGTATTTGCACATACGTGGTGTTTAATTACAGAACCACCGTTTCCTTTTGCGAAACTCTACGCCCATCGGTTGCGCTGCATACAAACAGATAATAATTTTCTTTATCGTTGGCAATCGTCCATGGACCACAATTTTAGAAACAGTACTGTAAATGGAACGTGCAACAGGAGTGTATTCTCTCGTTGGAGATCATCGCGGTGGTGTGATGATTACCGCCTTCTGGAATATGGCACCATGTAGTCTGGTAGTTAGGCACCAGACCAGAAGGTGCCACATCCCAGAAGAAAGTCGAGTATTATGAAACGCGCAAGCAGTAAAGAGTAACACAGTTCTCCTGTTTTTGGTGAACACTGTGTGAGTTTCATGATTCATTCTGTGTATGAAGAAACCAAAACAAGAAACATTTACATCCAAGAGCCGAAAAGTATGGTGGTGAGCAACTCCCTGCTTGGTATTTGCAATACAACTTTTGCTGTTCTGGAACTCTGAGTCATGGGTGTCACACACGATGTGGCAAACCATATTCAAAAATATTAAGATCAACACAAGTGGTTAATAAATATGTTTAAAATACAGTCTTGCACAGAACCATTACGATTCTCTTAGGTTAATAGTTTTGGCCTACCAGCCAGGCCATCATCTGTCCCACAAAATGTCCAGAACTTTACGATAAAGCCATGTCTATGTGGGATACAGATCTTATTCCAATTTAAAAAAAGTCATAAAACATATATTCAAATATGATGTAAAATTGGATGAAAAAATAATAGTAAATTACAGATTAGAATATTTTTAAAAGTAAGGTAGGCAGTTTAGATTTTCTCTTTTAATATATAATGCACACTGCAGGCACCATTTTCACAGCATCAGAATCGATAATGCATGTAATCCAATCCAGTCCAATGTTCCATGTAATATGTAAGGTTATTTCATAACGTTTTGGGCATTATATAGGTCTGATGATGGCCTGGCTGATAAGTCAAAACCAGTAATGTAAGAGAAGTGTAACTGTGTCGTGCATGACCGCATTTTAAATATGTTTATTGATTAAAGCATAAGGGGGATATATTATGTAAAGACAAGTGGTTAAGTCACAGTAATTAATCTCTCTTGCAAATTTTATACCATGCCTGATCTGCAGGCATTTAAACCAGCAGTAGGAGAGGGTGATATGAATCTTGAGTGTCAAGCAGAGGTTACAGTGACAGCAAGGTGCCTGAAATTACTGACCACATTATTGTGGCAACAAAAATACTTGCTGGTTACCAGTTTCAACCCCATTTCACACCATCCTTGCAAGTGGCTTGACCCTGCTCCAAGAAGACCTTAATTATTTATTTACTTATTATTTAGATAAATAACTTAGGGTCAAGGTTTTAATGTTAAGATATAATTAACTTATTTCTTGAAGTCAATTTGCAGATAACGATTAAAAAACACTGGCCTTGGTTACTATACATAGAAAAAATTTTTAGTACCCTATAATTAGTGTGTTATCAACAATACTATCCCTTTGTGTTTAGTTATTATCAACCTTATACGAACAATTAAATAAAACACAATTTGAAATGGCATAACAGAATTAATGATCAACTGCTTGGTAGAGTTGGTTGTGCAATTCTGTTTTTCATTCACTAAGATACCACTTTGCATTATTCTTCCATTAACATCCCAGCCTTCCAAATGACTTCCCAGTAAACAATTTTATCAGTTCTTGTTTCCTGCAAGTGCTGCATGATCTGCATGATGTATCCTTCTCAGTTTCGAGGCCAAATTTACTTGCCCTCCAGCGTACAAATATTCTTTCCTGAATGCCATCATTTTCGTATTTCCATACATGGAGGTACGTCCTGACACTTATGACCAGCCAGTGTTCCTGATAACAATAACCAATGAAGAGGACAAATTATAAAGCTCCACATTATGTAACTTTCTCCACTGTCCTGTTTTCGCCTCTCTCTTAGGTCCAGATATTCTTCACAGATCTTGCTTATCAAACCACTTATATAACAATCGATTAAAATACAGGATTTCAGTAGCTGATCAATGAAGAGTCTAAAGTCATCTATGTGACTGATTAGCAGGTTAAATGGCAACAACTTATAAGGCTGAGTGCAGTGAATGTAATTGAAGTTAATGTGCTAAACTTGGTAGACGTGAATGTGACAACAAGAAATGTTGGTGAGTGGACTAGTTTTGCTGTTTGTGGTCACCCACATCGTTAATGACTGTGAAGGTCGATACAATGCAAAAATTGAGTCTAGACTGTCCACTGTGGATGAGCTGCGATTGGAATTATTAGACTTAGTTCACGACTTGTGGAAAGATGTAACAGACCCTCGATGGGTAGCATTAGCAAATGACACACTTGGCGGAGCAGACGTAGAGCTGCTTCGTGCTTTCCAGACACTGGGAGACACTTTGGAAAGCAGACAGCCAGCAGGTGTGGCAAAAGCAGGGGCTGAACTGGCGTCTCTCTGGCAGTGGGCAAGGGCAGAGGCTGAACTTAAAGGAATTGATGCCCTACACAGTTCATTCAGAAGGTTCCAGCAGCAACAGACTCGGGGAGACAGACTTCCAGCTCCTCAGAGAGCATGGACAGATCTCACAGAAACTATACTGCAGGACCCAACATCTTCTATACCACAAGCTTTGTCAAGATTGAATGAGATCATTGAAAACAAAAAGGGGGGAGAAGGAGACCTATTTCAACAAGCTCTGAAGGTAAAAGAATGACATACTTTGCTAATGTACAACATTCAAAGATGCAAAAATGCTTGTATTGCAGTTTATGAATTTCATTTTCACAAAAACAATCAGCATTTTACACGCGACTTCATTTTACATCATCAGTACTTCAAGTCAGTTCATTCAGATACAACCAAAATGCACCACACCTTTAAACTTTGTCATAGCTTATAACCATTAAACTTCCAAATTCCATGTTTTAATAATTTCAGCAAAGCAACAATGCCAGATTATGGAAGTCTCTAAATAAGACTACAATTTTTTAAGTAGTTGATTTTAATTGCAATCATAAGACTTTTGCATGATAAGAGATTGAGATTATCAGGGTTGTCACATCAAAGAAGATGCATGGGCATGAGGATCATATGAGGGAAACAAGGAGGCTATTCAAAACTTTGGTGCTCTTAACAATTTGAATACGACCACTTGGCATACCAGGAAGATAAAGTGACAATAATTTGCAAATGGCTGTTAAGGTTATAAATGCGTTGAATTGGTGTAGGACACATGTCTATTGCTGACGTTTAGTGTTTACAACACTGAACCTTTCGGTTCCTTTGCTACCAAGTGACATTATTTGTTAAATACAAGGAGAAACGAAGAGTATTTGATGACATTTCATATATGAAATGTTACATCTCATGTTGCAGTTGCGTTACTGTTTTCACCAGTTGAAATACTGCGAATTTCCATGCTTAAAATGAGCTTCCTTAATGGCTTGTATGGACTGAAATTGTTTCATGGTTGTCATATCAGGTACAATGCATCAGTAGGCAAATATAATGTGCAATTTACTGTTCAAAATATTTGTAGGAAAAAACATGTATCACATTTGGACAAATACAGTCCTACCCCTTTACAAAATAATGCCAAGTGTATGTGCCATTTCATGTAACATTATAAAGCTCTGCATTTCTCCTACACAGTGCATTTGTGTGTTACATATGATTTGCATAACCATCACCATTTACCTATATAGGACAAACCAGATGGTATTTTTAATGTGAACATGGTTTTGTAACAGCCAGGAACTGAGTAAGCAAATATTTTTTATATAAATTTTAAGTTTCAAATTGTTAAGCTCATTCATGTTTTAGTCATGGCCTATCAAACCCACATTTATGAAAGTTATAAAAGCTACACTATTTCTGCCTTGACTTGGGAAATCCAGCTGTTAATAAATGCATGCATTACTTTTGCAGGAATCAAGGTCCAACATGTGCAATCTACAGCAGTCACCACAGCAACTCCTTTACAATCTATATAACTCAGTGGCTATCACAGAACTGAAAGGATATGCCATGACACAGTTCTCATGGATGCTACTACGTCTCTATAACAAAGGTACGCATGTACACAACTTCCCACTTACACTATACTGAGGCCACGGCAGGAAGCCCAATGGATCAATCCCCATCACCCTCCAGTTGTTATGAATTTCCCCTGTGCCATTCCCTTCACAAAATTTTGGTGTAATAAATTTATAAATGGCGACAGACACTTTGGTCTGGTTAACTCAGGCCACAGGGAATTGGGGACAAACATAAAAGTAAGTACAGTGGAAAGAATCAAGAGCTGCTGTCCTCGCTATTCATCAGATTCTTTTTTCAATAAAACCATCTACATGAACTGTGTTGCTTAGGTGGTTCATGGGTTAGAAAGAAAGAAGGAAAGACAGATTAAAGCCTCTCTTGGACTCCTCCTCCTCATCATCATCATCACAATGTTTCAGCATAATATGAAATGGCATACATTTTTCCATGGAGAATCTTGTGAGAAATTCTAAGTGGGAGGTAGTTCACACAGTTTTATTCTAGTTGTGGGAGTGGGTTCAAACCAAATCCCTTGGTTATATGACCTCACATGTGTCCATAGTGTACCAGATCCTGGTGACAAATGAGTATGGAGCATTGGTGGAAAGACAAGTTGGGGAAAAGAACTGTCCCAGTGCCACTTTGTACACTACAAATTCCATACATCCTATTCTGGCTTTCAAGTCAGATCCCCATGGTGAGAAGAATTTCCATGTACTATGAAATGAGCAACAGAACACTCAAAATTTCAGGTTCGCTCAGAAGAAAGATGGGGAAAAAAAATTAACACAATCTCACAATTAACATTGTGTCAACTGCCAGAGTCAAAATGCAGAATCAAGGTTAGATACTAGGGAAAGGTATCATGACAGTGGATGTCTGATGTATATGGGGCTTAGCTGGCTCATAACAGAATCCAATATTAGGCTTTTGTGATGACCTGGGATTCCATCATAGGCAATTTCTTATCAGCTTCATACTCATCAGCTATGTAAGTTACAGTGCTGAATTAGGGTCAAGATAACCCATACTTAAAAATTTGTGTAATGCAGCCACAAGACTACTGATTCTTATTTTAAAAAAGTAGTAAATTAATCCTTTAAAGGACAGTGGTTACTATATGTACATTTGCTTTCATATTAACCTTTATCATCCTATGTGACCATGTGCTGGTCTGAAAAGAGTACTGGCAAATGGCTTAGCATTTCATATGTTGGTTTCAGTGTGGAAAGTGGTATGTCCACACTAAGTGAGAAATTCTCCTGCCAGCATGAGATACACTTGGCCTTTTAAGCCATAAGGGTTAAGAACTCTGTCATATAGCCATAGAATGTAATAATGTGTTGTTTATGATGTTCACAAAACTGGTTAATTGTAAGGGAGACTTTTCTGTGAGATAGGAAAGAATTTTTAAATGTTAGTTAGATGAAGTCCATGCCTCAGAGAGAAGAACAAGTGCCAGCTTATTAAGGGACCACATTAACTTAACAGGTCACAGGTCTTTGACTTCAAGTGTCAGACAGAGTGGGAAAAAATGCTATTTGTAATCACACTTATGCACGACAGTACACAAAACAGCAAAAATGTAAAAGCTATTAAAATGTGAAGTTTATTAAATTTCACAACTGCAAAATAATGATCCGAATGTCAATGGACAAAAAATTACTCCTTATCTGTCATGCTACATATATATTTCTAATAATGTGAGATGATACACTGAACTTGGTATTTCAGTACATCACTGAACAGAGAGTGCTGCTCTTTTGTGATGTGAATTGGTTTCCACTTGATTCCTTTAATGAAGAGCATTTCATGATGAACGTATCTCATTCTAACCAATAAATTTACCGTTTCTAAAACACTGCAATTTAATTATGCTGTTCCAAGTGAAGATGCTTTATACTGTCACAGAAAATGGGAAGACAATCATAAATGATTAGCAAGCAAGGATTTTGAAGGATGTGGTCATAGCCTTTTCATGGTAATAACGCTAGATAATTTATCAACACTGTTTCAAATCCAAATCTGCCAATCACTGAATAGTGAGTAGGTAACAACTTAGAAACAGGTGGGCTATATCATAGCCTTCACTGGAGTAAGGCAGGAAGACCATCCAAATGTTGGTTAGGACGGTGAGTAAGCCAGCCATGATACAATCCACAGTACAAAATCAAAGAACCCTTTTTTCTACAGCTATATCAGATTAAGAAATATCTGAATAGCTACAGTAACAAATTATTTACAGGCAATTTCACCCTGGAGGCTGAGCTGATGCGAGAACGCTACCAAGAAAGAACAGTACAGAAGGCTGCAGCTGTCAAGGAGGCAATGAGAACTGCAGAAAGGGACATGTGGAGGTGTGATCCACGAGAACACAGAGAGGCGGAAACATATGTGGAGCTGACACAACTTCTACAGGGACAAATTCAGAATGAGGTGGACATGAACAGTGAGTCCACCTGCAGGGAGAACTGTGCTTACTATAGTTATGCCAAGAGCCATGGTTGCTATCACAGTCAGGTCTGTGCCAAACTTCCACGCTGCAATGGCAAGCTTATCGACTGCCGGTACATAGACTCTGACATGTGGGTGTGCCAAGCGGTGAGTTACCTAGAGTCTGACTTAAGTGTAATAGTGGTTTTGCTGATAGAAGTTGAAATATTATATAAGAACAAATTTACTGTCAACCAGATACACTGAACTACCAGTTTCTCCACAGAATTCAGTGAAATTCTTGAATGATCTAAATGAAGAAAGAACTATACATGGGATCTTAATACCAACCTCAGATGTGAGGTACCCACAGCAGTGACATGAACAAGTATGATCTTCTGTGATGTGACTCAATGTGGTCTGGTAGATAGGTACAGATGTTTCAAGAGATGAGCAAAAAGTTCCTCCGAAACACTGGCCCCATCTACCAAGCTAACATAGTCACATGCTGTAAGTCCATAATCTTCATAGCAATCATTTTCTAAATATAATTGGGAATTTATTTCAACCTTACACAACACAGCATGCCCTGTGCATTATTCTAGTTCTTAAGATTACTATTTCAGTGAATAAGTGGTATATTACTAGAAGAAAGTGAGCGTAAGTGTCCATGTGGAGATACAGTTGTCATCCTTAAAAAATGACAGGATATAATAGTTAACTCTAGTGGTGTTAAAACAATGAGTTTAAGAAATTAAAGTTCTTTCATGTAACTGCAAATGAATTGGGCTTGAGGATTTGAATCATACCTGAAATCTGTACTGCTATACATGAACACCACCGTAAGCAGCCATGTACAGTTGGCAAAAGTATGGAGTCAGTTTTGTATCTTTGGGTATGCTGTGTTAGGTGGATGGCAGATGACAGGAAACAACAATTATATATATATATATATATATATATATAGAATACAAACACTTGGTGCTTATTTTAATTCAGAGAAAAAAATCATTATGTGTAGATAAACATGTTGACAAGTGTGAGTCCCACTTGCATCCTCATGGCACCAAATGTGTTGAACATCACACTAGAATATTCTTGGACCACATAAAATAATTCTGTGTACTGAGTTCCCTGATAATGGTTCAGATACGCAAAACATGTTGGGAGACTATATGTACACAGTTGGGTAGTCTCAACCTCAGTATACATAGTTGGTCCAACATGTGTGGGGAGGGGGTCTGTCCATGGGAGTAGAGGGACTGAAACACAAAGTTTAACATAATATCATTGATACTGAAGCCAAAGAAAGAAGTCCCACTAATCATCCCATCATTAACCCCCATTTCCCTCAAGCTGTTATGCTTCCATCTCCAGTACACATCCTTGTACTTTCCACAGTTTCTATTATTTTGTTCACATGAACCCTGGTAGTATTAACCTTGTGCAGTCTTTGCTAGCAACAAGTACTTTAGGCTGGTTGATACATGGTTGAGGAGGCTGGGGGAGAATACAACTGGAGGCAGAAAGGGGGAAGCCTCAACTTATCCTCACCATTCTGTTCTCCAGGTTCAGTATGGTGACAAGGTGCTTAGGGACTGTCTAACTTCGTGTTCACATTAACTTACTGTTCACCTTGTGCCTAAGCTTAGTCTGAATTAAGACAGTTCTGTCAAACAGGACAGTAGGAGTGACCGCCGCTACAAATGGGTTGAGTATGAAAATGGACGTATCCTTGGAAAGAAAGATTCATGTGACAGAGGAACTAGTAAAGTGGACAGCTGGTGGCGATGGTTATTCTGGCACTGCTCATACTGCTTCTGCCTATGTGATGAACAAGGACCCAAGTCTGACCGATACTTCAATCTAAGAGAGGTCAAGGCAGACACTGATAACAACATGTGAGTATTTCCTATTTGCATACGTAACATAATCGATAGCAGTTAGCTGATTTTGTTTCTGGCAGAGTACCTGGCCATAAACCATAACATTTTATTTTTTGTGGTCTTCCTCAGTACTGCGGCCAAATTTGCATATAAGCTAGACAAGCTACAAGTTGGGGCCTCACAAAAAAATTAAATGCATTTGTAAATAATGAAAATCACAATACAAAATAAAGATAACTGTTATTAGTATTATAATTATTGACTACTGTTGGTTGTTTTAGAGTTTTTTATTGTAAATACTACTACTATACATGATACAGTAGAGATGGGGAGGGGTCTTTTAAATATCATAGCTTGGGGACCAGAAGAGGCTTATATCCAGCCCTTCTCAGTACCTCCATGCAGTGATAGGATGATGCATTAAAATGGGTCTTATTTTAAAGGAAGGAAATAACTTTCAAGTAGTGGGCTTAAACATGACAGGATATAGAAATAATTACCATTACATTCCAATGAGTCTTGGATTTTCTGTGGGGGTACAGCGCCACTCATTCTTAACCTCAGCACTAGATGAAGTTGAGTGGTCAGTCTTCACACCACAACTTTATCCCTGGGGAAATAGTAGTACCCACTAAACAGGGGTTGAGTGGACCTCTGAACTTGTCTGAACATGGTGGTGAACAGGAATGTCTCAAATCCCAATAGGAAATGAATCCCCTTTCTCTTGTCATCCAAATTAAAGAGTAGGAACTATACTGACAGATCTATGCAGCTCTCTGGCTGGATATGTATGCACGATATGTAAAAAAATACATATTTTTTTTTGTTCTGCTATGTGTACAGTGTACTAGATGCAATTGTATCAATCATGCCTCTGTTATCTGATTTGAGAAAACCAACCCAAGATACTATAAATCTGATCTGTGACAGAACCGTATTGTAATTATGTTCAGATTCGGTATGTGTGATGTGTACACTCCGGCAACAACAGTACAATGACGGACAGTTGGTACTTCACTGCTATTAAGTGGAAAATGATCTTCAATTTCCTCGTTAGTGTTCAAGTACTGACCATTATTACTACATCGCCACTGTGTAAAGGAAGTGTGTGATGCGGTAAATTTAAACTCTTCAGCCAGTAGGCTATGAATCCGATTTCCCTTTCAGTATCCATTTAGAAACCCGGTGGTATAGTAAATGTAAAACGAATTGCTTCCATTCATTATGGTGAACCACACCGACATCTTGATGTTGTAAGGCTGATAATGTAGCTTCTGTTATTCACAAACACATGATTCAGACTGAAAAGTGCATTCCATTTACTGGGTAATGAAGGAAATCGCATAAGTAAATCTGGTGTTGATAAATTCTACTGTCTCCTGGGATGACACAGTGTAGTTTGCTAGATGGGTACTAGTGTTTTGTTAAGAACACACTACCTTCATGTTCCTTTTCTAACTTGAAGATGCAGGGTTCTCCCAGAATGTGGGTATCTAGCTGTTTGTCCAGTCTCTCCAGATATGGTCAGTACTGACCTATGTGACCTCTGCCCAACAATACAAGGGCCCAGAATCCAGTTCTGCAAGTGTACCAATATGGCAGCCTTGCATCCCCAATGGATTTTTATGGTTTTAATCATTCTTTCTTAAAGACTTTGAACTGTGCCCATTATTACAGTCTTTTTCAACCACTGTTTTTTTCAGAAAACTATTTATTAATTAATTTATTTATTTTACACCAGCTGAACAGTAAATCCTGATTTGTTGGACTGCAATGTACAGCCACTCTGCAAGCCAATTCCTGGTATTTTTTTTTTTTTAATCTTTGGTCTCAGTTGTGATATCTATGCTGAAAATTTGAGCAGTGGAGTAAAAGGTAAAGGTAAAGCTGTCCCATTACAGGCCTGGACAGGCCCAGAGGGTTCTTAGGAAGTTAAGGTTCCCAGATTTCATGACAATGGCACAGTATGGTGGTAGGTTGTCAGCCTTATGCACCGGCCGCCTTTACCCCCAGGAAATACTCCTGGTCCTCATTTCTGTTAGAGGCTGAGTCGACCCCAGGGCCACAGTGCGATCGGAAGTATTTTATGTCAATGAAAAATCCACTGACACCACCTGGGATCGAACCAGCGACCTTTCAATTTGTAGCACAGCACTGAGCAGTGGAGTATTTAATATAAAATAGCAGGGCAACTGCACAACACTAGAGCTGCCAGAGGTTCAAATATCATCCACCAGCATGTCCAGACCATACATGCTTCATATTAACCTTGTCTAATATATTTATTAAGGTTTGTTTAACGATGCTTTCAGTACCTCAGATTTGTGGTCAGTGACTGGATGAAGCGCATAATGAAAAGGAAGGATATGGAAGGAACTGGTCATGGCCTAATTTGACCCACTGTTCCTGCATTTAATTAAAGTATGGAGGAAAAATTAGAAATGTGAGGACAAGTGTGTTTCAGGCAGAATTTTAAACAGGCACCTCCTAAATACATGTCACAAGTGTGAACACCTAGCCAACCTGCTTGGTCACTTTCATCAAACAGAAAACCATTTCTTCTGTATCATCAATCATGTTGGGTAACTTTTATGTGTTCTTGGTATCTAGAGGAGCAATATAGACAGTAATCAGAGAGGAGTTTCATTTGTCATGAACATTCAAACTGAGGTTGACTACTGTAGATGATGGCACTGTGTAATGCTGTACGTGGGTTTCCAAACCAATATGTGATCTTCAGTCCTCAAAAAAACCTTGAAGTTTGTATGTCAAGAATGTTGCTTCACTTGCATACAGGTATCATTTCCCAGTGTTTGGAAGTTGGCATAAATAATGAACCCAGTAATTTGAGTTTAATTACATGTAATGTCTCTTGTTTCAATAAAACTTTTTCTTCATTTCACAGTCAGGTGTGAACTTCTTTTGACTTCATTCCACCCTTTACAATGTCTATCAACAAAAAATCAGTCATAAAATTAGTACTTACAGTCAATTTTGGGATGCCTGAATTCAGGAGGAGGCCCCCTAGGGTTTAGGACCGAGGCACAGCAAGACCCACCCTCACCTTAGTAACTACATGCCTAGGGGATACACAGTCAATGCCTTGATGAAGATCCAATTCATTTTGCTGTTTAGTACAAATTCCATGTGTAAACATTCTGAATTATATTTCAACACAGGGTAGTCACAGGACTGCGGTTTGTGAAGGAGAATCGAGTGATCCATCTACAAATCCAACAGGCTGGACTTCTGCCGCGTGGGGAAATAAACATGACATCAGTACAGTGGCGTCCTGTAGACAACTACAGGATATCTGATTCTGATGTGTATAATGGAAAAGACTACCACACTCTCAGCTGGGAGCAGAGAGCAATTGACCTTGATGATCTTCTAGCTCCTGAAGGTTCTGTTTTGACAGGTGGGCAGTAAACTTGAGTTTCAGAATTGAGACAACTGAGCACAAATATTTTTCGTCCCAGATGATTTTTTAGTTTTTGAAGAGTCCATGTAAACAGTAACCTTGATGAAGACTTAGGGTCTTAGGACAATAAGTGTGAAGACTGCGTGCTTTTGTAGACAGGCACCAGTGTTTTGGAGGAACCTCTTGTTCTGTCCTTTGAAGAAGGAAACAACAAGCTTCTCTGAAAGTTGGTATGAATCTACCAACATATCAACTTGAACTATGCTGAACATTCTGAAGAATGATAACTGATGGGGAAATAACAGAGAGGTCAAGATGGTAGTAAGCAAGGACAGAAGTGTGCTGACATGGATGATTTCATGTATCATGAAAACTCGGCCAATCTACCACCTTATGTTGCAGTAACATACTTGTATCTCCTTTCAGGAGTTCGTTTCCGCCGAGTGGGAACGCATTTGAACTTGGAAGTCATGGTGACCCCACTCAATTTCACAGCAGGTACATTGGATAATCCTCATCAGAAGAGTGTGTGGATTGGAAATGACAATACAGATGCCTCTCTTGAAGCACCCAGGTATAGACTTCTTTTGTAGCATAAAAGTTCCTCAACTCTGCCATAAATTGTACACATCCTTCAGCATATGTTTCTCTTAGTCAGTACTATTAGCCATAAGTCAAAAACTAACCTCATTAATCCTTTATTAAATAAGTTATTATGAAGCTTTTAATTTTAATATTATACCCATTTTGGCTTACGTCTCCCAAGTGGTCTTGTATTTTCAAGATTTTTGACTAAAATTCTGTAAACATTCCTCATCTCACCTATGCATGTTACATGCCCCATCTATCTCATAGTTCTTGAGTTCATCATCCTTATAATAACTGGTGGACAGTAAAAATTCAAAGATTTATGATTATACATATTTCTTCAAGACAGAATTGCAAGGTTTGCTACTCCACCTTCTATTCATACTTTTGACCACTTGCTAACAGAAATACGAACAGAACAACAGAACAGCATATCTTGGACCTTTCATATGCAAGGACTGTGGACCAAATTATTGAAAAGAAGTGACAGGTCATCTTCCCGTATAAGGTCTGTTGAATGACGAGGGATGTTGCTGATGAAAGTAACAACAGCCTCATAAAATTTTATGGACCACGCAAATGCATGTTTACCTCATCCAAATATGCTGATATGAACTATATTAGATGTATGGCAATATAACTACAACATTATACATGAATGTGTCTTTTGCAGGGAGAGACTGTATATCTCCAGTCCTGATGTGCCAATATCTACACACGAGGGTTCCATAGTTGATTCACGATCTGACCAATTCCTGCTGTTCACACACTCTGATATAAATGCAGACGCAGCACAGACTACAATACCATTCCTAGATGCTCAACCTGTGGCACCTGATCCACCTACTCTACTTGCTGGGGCTGGAATTTACCACAAGGGACGCCCAGGCTTCGGAGGTTTTATAGGACCTAAAGTTTTGACATACGACATCAGCACTCATATACAAGCTATATTTCCAGTCACTGAAGATGAAGTGAACTGATTCAGATTGAAGTTTTTTCTCCTCAGCCAGTAGTATGAATTTTTTTGTTTCAGTATTTGTAATGTTTACATGAAAAAATACTGATATTGAACAAACATTTGATGAATACTGTAGCTACAGATTTCAACACTGTGTACTGCTCATTGAAATACAGGTCGAAAGTAAACTGAAATTAAAACTGTATCACACAGGGGCTTCTTGTTTCTGTTGAAAATGTTAATGTATTGAAATTGTGGTATCAGTAATAAAACGGTACTGATCCCAAAACTAATACTACTGATCACTTATTTGTTTGTATGATCAACAAGGATGTTCTGTGTTACCGACTTTACTGCAAATGAACGTAAGAGAATTTTATGTGTGCAAAGTAATCAAGTTTCTTCGCTCTGTACATCTTCACAGCACTCATGTATCTAAGAACCTGATTCTTATGGGTTCACAACTTTCGTTTTTGAAGACTTCAAGAAAACTCTTACACAAATATTGCAAGTAAAACTTCTGACTTTCATACTGTATGACTTCATAAAATACAAAGATATCACATAATGCTTTCAAATGCCAATTATGAACAGTGTTTTTAAAATTATGACTGAAAGACTGCAAACAAAGATTCTGAAGACCTTCCTCCCTGCCCATATATCACAAGCCTTCTGCCACCAACTACACACACACTATCATATTATGACGGCATGCACTGTGTTACACTCTGTGATACTTGGATCCACATCTTATTTGGCCCCACAGCACAAGTTCAATTTCTTGGAAGCAAGTAACACACAGTCACATTTCACACTTTTTACTCCTACTCAGTCCACACAGAACACACGACACCTCAGCTGACTGTTCTTTTCAGCAATTAAACACTGTTCCTCAATAAAAGGCAATGTGTTTTGGTTGCTGGTCTTCATTGTCTTAGAGATGCAGCCCATTTTTCTTGCTTCTTTTTCAAAATCTCTCTCCAAAATGGGTTCTTGTTCCTTGATGAGAACTCTTAGCTCCACAAGATGAAAAACAGGAACCAGATATTCAAAATGGAAAGGTCCAGTGTATTAAAGAATAGCTACTTTGTTCATATGAATGTATGTTATTTCACTAAATCGGTATTTGCAACTTGGTAACCCATGTGCATGCTGTGGATTTCAACAGCAGTCAGCTTGGTGGCTTTGCCATGTTAATTGTTGATGTTTCCTTCTACTGTGATTGATGCATGTTTGTCTGTCTTTTTCATCTTTTCATACCAGCAGAGCCTAATTGCTCCTAACTGTGGCTTCCCATTTCATATTTAATGTGTTGTGTCCAAGGTCACGTGACATAACTTTATGGTGTGGAAGGACAGTACCACAATCTATCTTCTATTAGTCAGGTACTCAAATAAAGCGAGAGAAGGAAAGAAATTTTCCACATACAACTTACATACAACCCCTTCCCCTCTCCTGGTAAGATGTCTAACATTCACGTGTGTAAGGTATCATTTTGTTAGTTGCATTCTTGAACTGTTGTACCAATGTAAAATTTCATTTTATATGTATAGCCTGTCATGTCAGGAATCTTTTAAGTTCTCTGGCCAAAATATTTATTCTTCTTATGTACACACCACCTGAAAATTACCCAATCTCTGAATTCCAGTTAACTTCATCCAGCAAAAAAATGTTAAGAGGGGTTGTGTGTAAAATCATTCAGTCTGTCAGAAAGTGTTCTCAGCATCCACAGTCTGTCTGTTTTATCACTGATGCAGGTTTCTTGGTATTGTCAGATAAATATAACAAGTTCAATATGTAAAAGTAACCATCATGTTTCATGGTGTCAGCGTAAAACTATGTGTGTGGAATTGTTCAAGTGCGCACCAGTACTACAAACTGTCTCTTCCATCATGTCCATTATTTACAGTAACAGCCAAGAACAGGCACATGTTACAGACTGTCACATCAGGAAGGTACAATATCTTCTGTGAAGCACACTGGCACAAAGACAGATGTGCTATCCTTATGTCACAGATTGGGCCCTCATTTTTGCTGACACCACTCAAAGCTGCAGTAGATGAGTGGACACCCTGTGCCTTCCTTATGGAGGTCTATAGTTCAAGTTCCCACCAGCACAATAATCTCAGGTTGTTTTTTCTAATTCTTCAGACATTCAACTGCAATGTCTATCAGGTGCTGTATCCATGAGAATCAACTGTCTAGAGAAACCCATCTTACTGTTTGTGTACTGCCAAGCCCCTTTTTTGTGGCTATGATAAGCAGACACATTCTACATATTACCTATACACTGGGTGTACACTAAAGCCCAAAGAATGAAAGATGATATGCAAATATCAGAATGCTTTTGTGTGTGTGGGCACATGTTTTGATGGGAACACTTTTGTGTGTATGTGTGAACTTGCATATGAGTGCAGTAAGAGAGAATAAGATTCTAGGCCACTCTGAACCTCACACCAATGAACAAAAATATCTTGGTAAGCTTACTAGTGTAGAGTGTGTGTGTGTGTGTGTGTGTGTGTGTGTGTGTGTGTGTGTGTGTGTGTGGATAACTCAAGTCACACTGGTAACAAAATAGGGCTCCCACATAACTAGACATGTTGATAAGCATCATCTCCAAACATTCATGAGTCAGCCTATTGCCTCCAGCCCCAGTCCGGAGTGACCAAATGTTCACAGCATGTGACAAAAACTTGTGTCTTTAGTACAGTATGTACATCCTACTGCAGAACCCATTTAATGGTGAATTTAAAGCATGCATGTACAGAAAACTTTAATGTGAATGTCACCGTATGTAGAGGTGCAGTCACCTCCACAGCATTTTGGTTATACAGTGATCTGTCCAATTTTTGGGACATGAGTTGGAACTCAGTATGAATTACATGTATCTTGCAGGGGAATTCCACATTACAACAGAAAACTTCAATTGTAGCAGAAATATTTGCAGCTAGATGACTCACAAAATATCATATGGTCAGTATGTCTACTAATATTTGGCAACACTTTACAAACTGACTGTATATTGAGATAATTCATGCTCAGTTGCCCACTTCACAGTATTCCTTCCTTTGTCAGTATCATAATACAGGTATATAAAACTCTGAATGTATAACTCGCAATTAAGAAACAGTGTTCCTCATGTAATTAGAAAGAATTCTGAACAAAGATTCCAACCACATTCAAGATCTCTACCACAACAGGGCTTTAACCTTTATATGACCCCCATTCACAACACACCCTAGAAATTCCATTTTATATACAGTAGAACCTCGATCTATCGTTTCCGTATCGATCGTTTTCCCACATCTACCATTCGCCATTTTTGGTCCTGAATAAAGTTCCATATAAATAACGTTATTTATTCCCGCATCCATCGTTCCCCGAACTATCGTTTTCCCGCATTCATCGTATGTAAATCT
>Ga0123357_10002459_pt1 | contig 20685 bp, 15 predicted proteins | sample TergutEmb28metaG_FD_89873 | JGI IMG/M metagenome (GOLD analysis project Ga0123357, IMG submission 89873) | Embiratermes neotenicus P4 segment gut microbial communities from Petit-Saut dam, French Guiana - Emb289 P4 | ecosystem: Host-associated > Arthropoda: Insects > Digestive system > Gut ... | reverse complement strand
TTATCACAACAAACTTTTTTTTGTTTGAGAAAAATATAGAGTATATAAAAATGTAAAAAAGATATATATATATATATATATATATATATATATATATATATATACAGGGTTCTATGCCTTACATTTGGGATTGTAGTTTTGACTTGAAGCTTGGGCTTTTCAGAATGTGAATGTCATTTCCTCGGTTTTCGACCCAAATTTTGAATCCACAGTCTACTGGTTACTATTACTCTCACTTCTTGAGATACACAAGTGACGTCCTTCATTTCAGAGGAAATAAGAACATGTTAGCAGACCAACGTTGGTCAACGGTTACTTACTCCATGGTGCAGAGTCCTTGAGAAGCTAACTGGTTTGCAGTTAGTCAAGAAATTCCCCGCATTTTATGGAACCCGAAGGTTCATTACCGCACTCACAAGCCTCCGCCACCCGTCCCTATCCTGGGCCAGCCCAATCCAGTTCATGTAACCACATCCCACCTCCTGGAGATCCATCCTAATTTTATCCACCCATAGGCTAGCTGCTTGAAAGCCGTTTTGAGTGTGTACCAGAGCGAGTGGACGAAATTGAGTTGCAAGGAAACAAACAAACTGGAGGTATAAATATAGTGGCATGTTCTGTGGCACACAACTCTAATAAAAATCCATTTCATGCTCCACCGAGTACCGAAAAGAAGCATTCCGAAATTCGTCCTGAAGTTATTTGTAACAGGAGTGGATGTAAGAGCCGTAACATCACCGCTGCGAGGAGTTGGCGCCATCCAGTGATTTCAATGTGAGTAACACGGTCTTGCCTTTCGACCCACCTCCGAGTCCTACATTACTAGTCTCCGCCGGACAGCGTACGGGCAAGGGTTTGCATCAGCCATAGTCAAAGATGCCAAAGTATGTTGTGAGCGATTCTCAGGATGAAACGCAGCGAGCATTGGATCCTGCTGGTACAAATGCTGAAGTGAGCTTCAACAAAAGTGAAACGACACCACCTCGAAGAAAGTCAAGAAGGCGAGGTAAGTGGTCCACAGCTGAATGGGTAGACAGCGCTGAACTGAAGAAGGGTTCATTGTTCCTTCTGCGGAACTGTGATTACCAATGTGTATACTTTGATGGCTGCCGGTTGTCATTTTATCCTACATTTTGTTACGAAATTCTTTAGTTAGGATTTGGAGCCTTTTGTATGTGTAAAAACTTCACCGAATGAAAATTTAAACATGCTTTTCTGATTTTCTATGCATTTCTGAAGACATATAGCACACACAGCCAGAACTGCGTACAAACTAATCGCTATTATGATGGATTTAACGTATTTATTTTTAAATCTAAACAATATGGCACACGTATTTATTGCAGTGTCACAAAAAATGGCGGGACAGGACGATGTGAATGGGAAGGGAGCGGCCATGACCAGTTTAAAGCGGATGTGTGAGAATAAACAACGAAGAGGCTTATAACTGTTATTACTTTGTATTGTGGCATGAACTGCCGCGGTTTATGTTGCCTGCCGTGATAACTGCAGAATGATTACGAAAGCGTGAGACCTGCTTATGTCTAAGTGTAAAAATAGCCCGCGGAATGTCGTACTGAAAACACGTGTGTGGGTACTACTTAAGGCAGAATTAACTACTACGGTTATTTACGGTCAAATAATCAGAGTCATTGAATTATGAACAGAAATAATGTGAAAGCAAAAGTTATAGCCGTGGGAGTGATGTAGCGGTAATATACTGCATTGGTTGTCAGGAGTTATTATTGACAAATGTCATGTGGTAGAATTTTCATGAAATGTTAAGTGTCAAGGACGTGCATGGAAGCGGACAAGCCTTGCACTGAGCCGTACTGTAAGAACAGGTCTTGGTATTTATGTATTCCTTAGGTGTGTTCCCTGTTCAACTGATGACACTGGTTCACCAGGAAGAAACGTGTTTGGGTGCCAAGTAATATTTTTGAGTGAATCTGTACCCGGGGCGAGCATGACATTCCATGTGTTCTCAGTTTGTCCCTGGCAGGGCTCATTGGCCAGCTTTACTACTGGACTACTGCAGTTCTATATAAATCTCCGATGTCTATTAAGCACAGGCCGTCGTGCCCAGGATTATTTTGAAAATGAGTTTCACAGTACATGTCGAGTATCTAGCTCCGTACATGATGTGAAACACTGCGATCTTATCACGCACAGTCAACAAATGCTTGTAAGTATTTGATGTCTTTGAAAGAACTTAGAGTTAAACGGGGCTCCTTGAAGATGGTGTCAGTGAGCACCGAAACGCGTTGGAGTTATAATTATATGTGATCTAGTATACATAGAATGGTGCATAGTTGTAGGTCACTAAAACGGGATATGAAAAGGCGGAGTTTCTAGCACTGGAGTATATGTTGTGATAAAAATTGAAAATTTTAAGGCTGGGTCGAAATAATGTTGATGGAACGCTAAAGTTGATGGTAGTCTGTAGGCTGTTGTTTAAACGTATGCTTTATACGGTCTGTCCGAAGAACTTCCTTCCCTTCTTATTGTCTCTGCGTTGCAACTGTTAATTTTCAGCTCTTAGATTCTCAAACAAGATTTCGGCTGCATGGAAACAGTGTAAAAATCGAGCACATATTCGGATTAAAGTGCCATATATTTAGAAATATCGGCGAGGTATATTTGAAGGAAAGTAAAGTTGAGAAAAATGTTTGTAACTTTTATTTTATGGCGCGATAACCACTAGGGGGCAAAGGCCTCCTCACTGTGAATGCTCCGCCATCACATTCAGACACACTACAACTAGTGTAAATTATCTGTCTGAGTGATCAGCCGGATGCAGAGATATCTGCCTGACAACACTCAAAAGATACAGACATCCATGTCCACGGCGGGAATCGAACCCGCAATCCCAGCAAGCTCTTGACCGCAAGTCCACTGCGATTGGCATTTATGTAATATATTATTGCATAATAAGTAACTTAGTGACTTACGCAGGTTTCCTATATACGTTAAGATGTTAAATTAAATCAGTGAATTTAGGATACACCAGTTATGTATCTAGAAACTGCGAGACACAGAGTGAAGACAATATTTTAGTGGGGAAACTGCACTTGAAAGACAAAGAAAAATACGGAAGGATAATATTAAGATGGATCACGGAGAAGTTTTGTGGTACTGAAATAGATGGATCTGCATAAAAGAGTGCCCATTGACGGGGATTTGTGTTAGCCATGTTAGAATCTTTTGTTTCTGGTAACACGTTGTTGGTTTACTTATAAACATATTCCGTAGAAACCATTAGAATTAAATCATAAAAATAACTCGTATTTGTATTTGAACTGAAAGCTATTGGTGATAGGAACCTTAACTCTATCAGCATGTAGTTTGGCAATTAGAGGTTTTGTACAGTCAGACTGAGAGTTTTTCATATAAGATGGTTTGAACACAATTAGCCATTCATGAACACCAACGTGATTTGAGAGGTTCGTTATTGTTTGACCCTTGGATACATAAATTTTTCGAATTCTTATTCACGCTGCCTTTACCATAAGCATTACAAGACTGGAATGCACACAAATCTAAATAAATATCGGCTCACAACTTAAGAAACCTCCTTACAGTTGCCATTACTGAAATTTGAATATGTGGCAGATAAAATGTATGACATTTGCGAGTGTAACAGCTCCTTTTCGTTCGACTAACGCTGCTACAAACACTTTTCGTAAACATTGTTACATTTAATTCAGTAATCGATCGATCTGACATTTAAAAAAAGGGGATATGAAGAAAATTTATTCTGTGAAAGTTACATGTGTTTCAAATATTAAGAATACTTCGATGTTATAACTAAATTTACCATCAACAGAGTACGTGGAAGTTTCTCATGCTACAAAGCACTAAATTCACAGTCAGGAGGCCCACATGTCTATCAATCGTAGAGGGGAACTGATAAGTCCTTAGCCCGACCAGAAAGGAGACAAACTAATGTTTCTGTCAGAATGGTGTGAATTTCCTTCGACGCCTTGCCTTGCGGGGGGGATACTTAATGACAGCTCGCGTCTCGATGTTGTTGAAATCGCTGATATGCTTCCCAGCTTGTTTCCTTCCTGATTGGGTTAAGGACTTATCAGCACCCCGGTATACCCGTAATCCTCGGCAGATAAGAAACCACACCCTATCGAACCCCGATAAAGAAAAATCTTGGGCTAAATTCTCTAATTTCATTCACACACCAAAAGAAACTAAGCGTGAACAAGGACAAGCAAAATATTTAGTCCAATACGTCGCAAATGCAATCATTTTCTTTTAAATATAATTGCAGTGTTGTGTTTGAAATAAGTAAAGGTAAAGTGAAAGTAAATTTTTCCTTGTCTGCGCTGCAAGGATACAAGATGGCATGAGGGAACAGTTCTTCTGCTTCTTAATCTCGACATTTGGTGGAGTGAGTGGTCAGCTGCACCACCAGATTGCTTTACTCCGCGGAAAGCACGACAGACTACTATTGAATGGGTGGGTGTGAGTTTCTTGGAGACTGTTTCGACACTGTGGAGAAGAGATAAATTTTCTGCCCTCCTTGAATATCCAGCGCTTAGACAATATAATATTATTTATCAGATTTTTTTTTGGCGCAACAGCCCCCGGAGGGACACGGCCTCCTCATACACGAGGTTTCTACATCACAGTCCACAAGCACCATGGTCGGTAAGACTTCTCTGGACGAGATCAGAAAATTACTGCAGGTATTTTAACTCTTTGATTGTCGAAATAATGTTTGAAGTTCCTTTTTCCGATTCTTCCCGATTTCCGAAACAACACTGCTTTTTGAAAGTCCTCAGATTTCGCTCACTGGACCTACCGGTAGCAGCAGTATGCAGATGAAGATGAACGGAGCATTGGTGGATTGCAATTGAGAGCGCAGAACAGAAATTATGGGAGAAAGCCAATGCCAATTTGTCTACCACATATCGACACAGAGCTTCCGCGGTGAGATGTCGACTAATAACCGACTGAGCCAAGGCACGGCCTACTTGATAGCCGAATTTCATGCAGCAGATATTTAAAATTTCGTTTCTTAAGGCAGACAACAAACTCACAGTCTCGAAATACATCAAAGAATTCCTTAATGAAGTTGGGAGAAATTATAACGGTTTGTTCTCAGAAACTTATGAAACATACAAATACTGTGTGCTGGGAAAAAATGCAGAGCTTATATATGTCAATGCACATGAACATATACGTAGAGTGACCACTTCGTTCTGAGAGGGTAAACAAATAGTGACTTATTAAGTGTGTGAAATTAATGGCACAAATTATGTCCACTTGATCTTATAAGCTACTACCTGACAAGCTGTCAGTTAAAGTCTACTGTCTGGAGAGTAATGACCTGGTTATTTTTCAATTACATAGTGGCGTAATTTCAATATTCTCTATAAAATCACTGAAATATATTATACTAACGATGTTGCAGTTGAAATTGGTATACATTGAAACTCATTTACGCATTCTTCAGCTTTCTCATACAGCGTGTACCTTGTTACAGTTAACTATGCAACACGCCAGGAATTACTTACAGGGAAGTGAGGGGATGGCTTCAGCGTTTCTCAGCTTTCGGCATTACAGACGGTAAAGGGCAGTTTTAGGGCGCATAAGTTTAGTAGTCGGTCTCGCACTGTAGAGGGCCTTCATTCCTAAGCGAGTGCGTATGGAATTGGTGGGGGACAAAATGGTAATGGGACACGTTTTAACTTGGTTATCACCCGTCTGGATCATTCCGTCACGCTTCATATATCACCGGAGTTGTATTTTCAATCTCAGCAAACGTCAGCATCTTTAAAAAACATTAAAACGAGAGAAGTGGTAGGTCCAGGCTCTATTGGTAACGGCCCATGCCCACTGGAGAGGAGCAGAGTAAAGCGACTGACAGTGACATAAAAATTCCCTCCCACCCAGGAATCGAACCACGAGTGTCCGGTCGTTCAACCAACAGCCTAGCCACTAAACTAACTGGAATTATCCGGCTCGCATGTTAACAGTTCCCATCTCTACACCAACACGCTAACCACATCATTCGTCGCACCCACCATATGGACCGTCCTGCCCACGAGCGACTTCCTTGCCTACAAAAAGTATATTGGCTTCTTTAAACAGCGAATCTCCCATTTTAATCGGCGCGAATTTAATGTGCCTACGCACATAAGCAAGCTAAACTGGCATCGCATAACAAATTGTTTCAAGCGGTAAGCTTTCTGGTTTGTGTATTTGAAATGCCTGCTTATAATCTCGGTAAATATTTCGACCTTGTTAGGTCATCATCAAGGTAACATTAGAGAATGCACGAAGATATATGAATTGGAAATTCTAGAAATGAGATCTCTTTTAATATAGAAATTGCAAATGCTTCTATATATTTTTTTAATGTTCTAATGTTAGCATGATGATGACCGTTCTTGGTCGAAACATGTAGCTACGTTCAAGAATACTAAAGTTTTGGTTATGTCAGCGGTGTTATTTATTTCATTGTATCTATTAAATTACGATACACAACGGGATGTGTAACTTTAAAATTAGAATCTCAGCTTGAGTACGGATTATCTTCGCCGAGTGTTTCGTGGCTTTACTCGGATATTCCATAGAAAAGTCTGGATATTCCCTCAAATTAGGCCGCAACCAGTTCATTTGTTTCCTTCTATACCCTTTTTAGTTCATGAGTCAGTTACCTAATTATCATATCATTCAACGCTGTATGTTCTCAGCCACAGACGGCAACGTTAACTAACTAACCAACTAACTACATTGACCAGAGTCCTTCTTGAGGAGCCAATAATTTCTGTGCTAGTCAATAAATATTCCGCATTTTGTGAAACTAAATTGGTTACTGCCGCGTTGCAAGAGTAAGCTGTCTGTGTCCTCAGCCAAATGAATCCATTCCACACATACCCATCCTATTCCTTTAAGATCCATTTTAATAACACGCTTCCATCTCCGTTTAGTTCTTCCGAGTGGTCTATTTTCTTTCTTTCAAGTTGACATAACAAAGTCCTTGATGCATTTCTCTTCTTGTATGTTCCACATGCCTTGCTTATCTCATCCTCCTCGACCTGATCACTCCAAAACATCTAGTCAGAAATACAAATCTTGAAGTTCCACATGCAATTATTTCGTTCTCCCGTTACTTCCTCCCTCTTAGGCCCAAATTTGTTTCTGCTGGCTACCCACTCTAAGGGGACCGCGGTGGCACAGTGTTTAAGGTGCTATGCTACAAATCGGTAGGTCGCTGGTTCGATCCCAGCTGGTGTCATTGGAATTTTTCATTAACATAAAATCCTTCCGATCGCACTATGACCCTGGGGTCGACTGAGCCTCTAACAGAAATGAGTACCAGGAGCATTTTCTGCGGGTAAAGGCGGCAGGTGCGTAAGGCTGACAACCTTACCACCATCCTGTGCCGTTGTCATGAAATCTGGGAACCTTAACTTCCTGGAACCCTCTGGGCTACTCCAGGCCTGTAATGGGACTGCTTTACCTTTTATCCCGTGCGGACAAAATTATGTTTGTAAATGTTAAACGTTGTGATACTGTAGTAACTGCTGGGTTCTAAAGAGAGATGTGCATAAGCGTAAGTCGTATATATTAACGCTACAAGTAAACATTATTTTTCATAGCTCAACAGCCCAGTAAGCCTCGGCCTTCACACTGTTGAGGTTTTGAGATCATTTACAGACACACCGCATTCGGTAGAACTCCTCTGCACGACTGATCAGCCCGATCCTGAGATATCCACTTGAAAGCAAACAACACTCACTATAGGCAGATATCCCTGCCCCCTGCGGGTTTCGAACCCGCAATCCCAACAATCGAGCTGCCGCAGACCCACGCCTTAGAGCGCGCGACCACCGGGATCGACAAACTTTATAGTAATAAGTGAAATAATGATAAGCATGATAGTGATATAAAAATATTGTGCAGCGTGGGGCGTGAATAGCGATTTGTTGCATTGCTGTGAGGCAGAAGTCTTTCTTTGTGAATCTGTCGTCATGCACGTGCCATGATTTGAAGCTGATGCAACACTGTTGCCAAAATAACTGATGCTGCGCAATTGAGAGTACGTAAATACAAACCACGTCACATCTTCTTTTATACTGTTTAGATAACTTTTATGTCCACATTCCGGGCTTACTCAACAAACATTGTATGAGTATTTCGGTTTCCACTTGATCCAAGGCAGTCACTCTGAAAAGTACGTAATATATTCCTGCGAAACGTAAGAACAATTAATCACTCTTCGGTGCATAAGTCTAAAGGAAGGCAATTCTCTGACGAAAAATCGCCTTGATAATCTTGAAACTTATAAAAGTGGGAATATGTACTTCATGCTTTCTTGATATGTAATTTTGTTGTTACATGTGCCTCGTTTATCTTGACGTTCATTTATTAACACGTACAAATAGCCCGTTCGAATATAATCTTACTACTACACTAAGTTAGAAATTATTTTCCCATGAAATATCAACGCATTCATCACTAAACTGCATCAAAATTCAAGCCCTTTTTTACATGGGAGACAACAACAAAATTATGTTAAAGTTGAAATGAAAGTACAGATTTTGATAAATTCTTGTTTTGCTAAAAGAATATTTTATCTTATTGTTTCATATTTAAAAAACTTAAACTCCGAAACAAAGAGCTGTAATTAATTTTATATTATAATTTATATGTACAAGAAATTAGAAGGAGCAACGTTAAAGTTTGTAGACCATTTTTATATTTAATCAGGCTTGATAAGCGATGAAACACATGCTTCCTTAACAATTACAAATGTCCTACATGGTTGGAAACGTGGCAGAATGGAGGAAACATGTGACTAGAATGTACGAGGATCACCCTCCCTCCAGTGGCTGTCCAGTATCAGACGGGCGGACGCCGATTTCTGGGGAGACTAAAACTAAGATAGAAAGACCAAGGGAAACTTCAAGATCAAGAGACTTGCCATAATGGTCCTGAACCCATTTCGTTTCTGATGATCATGATAATGAATTTACGTGAGCTTGAAACTTGTCTTTCAGCTAAAAACTCGCCTAGTGGAAGAAAATGTTGAAGTAGATATTTGGGTGCAAGTAAGAAGGATTGGGAGTCGCAGTAACTTAGTGGATATTGCGTCTACGTTACGGGCTCGACTTTCGGGATTCAAATCCCGGTAAGGAGAAAAGATTTTTATCTTCTCCGAAACATAGCTGCCGGGCTTGAAGGTACTCACTTACTTCTAATCGAGAGTTGAAGAATGAGTGGAACTATACATTTGTCACACTAATTAGCCGATGCAAGTCTAAGACGGTCTGCAGCCGCTTGATTTCTGGGATGGTGGATTGAATGGTTGTCCCTTGTGTTTGTTGTGTGTTGTGTAGGTAGCGGCCTCTACGACGGGCTGGTCACTCTTTCAGAGGTGACTACCGCGCGCCTGTATGTTTGTTTGTGCGTGCGTATTACACGTATTTTATGTGATATGGAAACCTCAACGATGAGGTTACATTAGCCCGATTTGAGCTGTTAGCCACAAAAAGAAAGAAGGAAGGAAAGACAGAGAAAGGAAGAAAGAAGGAGGAAGAGTTAAGTATCGCGTCTGGAACGTAACGGTTCGCGAGCGTCTGTGATATTATAGCGACTAAGTCTACGAATTTGGGACGTGTGGAAAATGAGAAACCTACACAAACGTTGCATGCAAAACGCGATGGATGTTGTAACCTACAAGACACTAGGCGTGGGTTTGAGGATAATATCAAAATTCACCGTAAAGGAGGAGGGCCACGACCGTAAAAATCAGACTCCAGGGCAGACTTCAGAGAACACACTGTTTTCTTGACAAACGTCACAATATTGCATCACTCACTGTACCGTCCTGTCTAACTGGAAAGTTATTTAACAAAACAGATGAGACGTCTTCAACAATCGATTTGTCATTTTGGAATTTTTGCCTGAGGATTAATTTTGACACGTTAAACATTTTTTAGTGGGCCGGATAGCTCAGTAGGTATAGCGACTGGCTACGGGCTGGACGGTCTGGGGATCGAATCCCGGTGGGGTCGAGATTTTCCGCACCTTTCCAGATGGGCCCTGGGGCCCACACAGCCTCCTGTAAAATGGGTACCGGTTCTTTCCCGGGGGTAAAGAGCGGCCGGGGCGTGACGCTGACCCCTCACCCCCTTCTAGTGCCGTAGTCAAGAAAGAATAGAGCTGTACCTCTACTCCTCCTATGGGTCGTAGGCCTGTACAGAGCCTCAGTGCCTGTAAAATGTGCACTTTAACTTTTTAAACCTTTCCTACGTTCGATGGAGTTCATGTGCTCTGTGTCTGTGTTGTGCCGTGCCCTAACCAACAGCCTACTCCGAGCTCCAAATGTGCTCCTAATCCATGACGCCAGCTTCCGAGCGAGTGTGGCAACTGAGCGATGATGTTTTTGATACAATACGTGAAAAACTGAGAAACTTGCCAAGGAAAGCTGAAAAACCCTAATAAAATCTGGGATACGTTTATGGACCAGCCGGATGTTGGAGTTGGCTGACCCGCAGAGTTGACTGCTTTGTTTGCTGGTCTCTCTCTTTCTATCACTCTGCGTTTCGTAATCTCAATATCTGTACAGCCGACAGAGGGCAGATTGGCAAATTTCCACACGTTTTATATAACTATGGCATCACATAGTCCAGAGCACTGGTCACGACCCACATGTCCGATGGACATGAGATACCAACTCTCGCTGTAGCCGCTGTCCGTAATCTAGGGGTGCACAAGACACTAGACCCACGTCGCCTAGGTAAATATGTTTTGTACAGTGGCGCTTAAAAATTTGTAGATTATGAGTATGGGGCTTGCTTCTGGTAACTTTTCTGGCGCCCGTAGTGTTTAAGTGGCTTGTATATATTTGGAAAATTTGTGCGACCCTGTCACACTCTAAACTAATGTGTAAATTTAACAACTTATTTAGCCACCTTTTTTATTTTACGTAAAAATTCTGCTGTATTGTATAACAATAACTCTCCTCTTTACTCCTTCCCATCGATAACTTTTGAACAAAGGGAAGGTTTTCCTGTACCGTAAGTGTGAATACCATCCAACTAGAGACGGTGCTTTAATCTACTGTGATCAATAATAGCATTGTGTCTGAAAGAATTTTCGAGGTGAGAGCAATTCTTAATATGGGGTCCTGAAATATTGTAAGAAAAAAAATATTTTAAAAAATCCGCATTTGATCAAGTATTACTTTGTAGGATGTAAAATAAAAACATGGCGGTCGTGTGAAACTCTCAGGTTGATTGAGATAATCAATGGCTGCAGCTGGGCCTTTGAAATTGCAAACGAATCAGTTATAAACAAGCATAAGTACTAATACTAATTCATATTGGATGTTCATTGCGTGTTAACAATTACTAAGATATCGACGATGAGTAAATTAGAGGGTTTATTATCACGTTGGTCATTGGAAGATGGGCTAGTAGAAATTTTGACGCGAATACAATGGAGGCAGCACGTTTTCCGAAACGTCGCTACAGTACATACCTGCCAGTCCACAGTGTCACATCCCACAAGAAAGCAACGTCTGCAGTCACCTCTGTGAGAATCTGAGCAGTTAATTAATGATATTTCAGTTTGTGGTGGTTACTGTCATCAACAAATACAATGAAACATTTGGAGATCACTGGAGGTCGTTAATTCTTCCCAAAATTCCTTGTTTATTAAATGGCGTTATTCCAGGGAACTACACAGGCTAGTTTGTTTGCATTGAAGGGATATCGGCAAGCGGAAGCACGTTCAGTTCTGCTGAATTCTGAGTGTGTTTGAAACTGCCTTCGATCACAGGATAAGCTGACGGCCGTAGGGTTGTAAGAGAATAACATGATAAAGATCCCTGGGAAGAATTATTGTTGGGAGTGCTTAAGTGGGACATATCCTTGTGATGTATAAACGACAACGCATTGCGTGATGACGGCTTTTTTTAAAAAGCCGAAACAAGATGCAGTTATTATATACAGTAAATTAATAATAAATATTTACTAATGACAGTTCTTATTTCGCCATTAGATGTTGGGAGACTTGCAAGACGGTCGTAAATTTTTTAGCAGGGAGACTAGAAACCGTGCCGGTAGGGTTAAACTTTATTAGTGCTGAAAGGATGATAATGACAATGATAATGACGATAATGATAATGATAATGATAATAATAATAACAATAATAAAATGAATAATTCGGAAAGTACTAACATAAAGATAAAAATATTGCGTCACTGGAAACAGAATTACATGTAGGTCTGCCATAAGATGCAATCACAGATTGGCTGCAATGTGATATTCTCGGGAGTCATAGTTTGTTTCAGATATATAATTGTGGATACCCTGCATAAATATAACAAATAATAATAATAATACTAATAAGTCCGTATTACAATCTACTTCATTATCTGAGCGTGAATTGTGCTTTAAACTTTGTAACAAATATCTCATGGACCGTTACGGACGCTTCCTTACGGCTTGCTGACGTTATCGGTGATGATCCTTCCGGGTGACTGCACGCCATAAGCAAGAAATGTACCGTTGTTGCTTGTATTCAATCAGTCAACGTTCCTAGCGCGTATAAAGAGCAGTTACTTTCGGACAATTACGGGTCTTATTTGTCTCTTTGTAATATTTTCCTGGTCTAAATTCCCATGCCTTGTAAATAAAAGAATAACGAACGGTCAACACGAATATAATGTCAGTAATATTTATTCTGTAACATGTTTCAACCATAAAGGGTCATTTTCAGGTACAAATATTTTATATATATATATATAGAATTGCCTCATAGTCATTCCTCGAGATCTTAATTATTACTCTTTTTGCAGGACATTTTGGTTGAAAAATCAAGTAATTAATACAACAGTTATAAAATTTTCTTTATATTGCTTGTTGCTCTAAAGCAGTAGGTTGAAGGTGGCATGGGAAGCTTCACTGTGTTTGTCTTGTTTGGTTATTATTCCAGGTTTCTGCTCCTGTGAATATTGTTATAATTAGAATAAGATTTGTGATTCAGACAACAACTGATTAACAATTGTTATTCAGATTATAACAATATTAACAGGAGCAGAAACCTGGAATAATGACCAAACAAGACATAAAAACAAAGTGAAGATTCCCATACCACCTTCCGTCTGCTGATTTAGAACAACACGAAATATCATGAATATTTTGTACATATTTTATAAATTATTTGATATTTCAACCAACGTACCAGAAACAACGACATGCATTTCAAAAAAGGGCAATAATTGAGACTCAAACGCTGTGTTGCAATTGTACACAACCACTTTATATGCTCTTTAAAACATTGTAACCCGAAGATGCCCTTTTAGTGGTTGAAACTAGTTGCAGAAGTAAATCCTGCAGATAGTACGGTTGTGTTTTCGGCTCTTTATTCTTTTATTTGTAAGTAACACAAAGGGATGTCAATCTTAAAAAAAATCCTTTGCTTTCTTGCACATACAGTAATTGACTGGCTCTGTAAACAGCTCTGATCGTCGGTGTTCAATGTTTGTCACTTCTTTTACTCTATTTGGTGGTGTCGTCTTCTGAGACTGTGGCCCCGGAAGACAGCAGTCGTAACCAGGGAAGTAGTTCGGCTTTTGGTGCCCAGGGAGAATAACCATAATGACCGCCCCAAACAGAAATTATGAACTTCTTAAAAATCGCTATTATTTATTAAATTCCACTTTGTATTATTTCAATAATTTAAACTTTTTGAGCGCAATATATTTCTTCATTGCAAATATTTCATTATTCCGCCCACTTTATCACCCCTTGAACTCTATCGCCCGGGATGGCCGCACCTCTCCCTCCGCAGTCTACGATTCTGGTCTTGGCCGAGACATTTAGTGACTGCTCTTGGTGGTTAGTATAAATGCTGGGGAGGGCACACACGAGAGTCATAAACAGACTTAATAAACCATTAATTTTTCTCGTCATACTGCACTACCGTAAGCTGGGCTAGGACATCCTGTATTTGGAGGCACGTGTCAGAACGTGAGCTGACGGCTGTACGTAAGGAGATATGCGTGATTTCAGGCTTCCGCTGCGAAGTAGGTGAGGACTGCGCTCTCATGTGTCACGACGCAGAGAGTAGTGGTAATTTCTTACGACGTTTCAGGACAACCTATATGGACCGATCGGTTAACCCGAAACATCGGTAAGAAATTACAATTACTCTCTGCGTAATGCCCTAGAAAAGCGCAGTTGGTAACGAGATGTGTTCACTATAGCTTCAAGGAAACATCTGTGGTATTATATTGCTGGGAGATTCCATGAATAATAAATTAGAAGATGTGGAGGGGCGAGTTTAATTTTAAAAGACAGTTTTTCAATTGGCGCAGAGGGAACTTCGTTAAATAAAGTCATCAAATATTGTATCACAGAAATTTTTAGTGTTAATGAAAACCTTACACGTTCATTCATGTGGTATGATATATAGAAGGCTTAGTTTGATTTAGTTTAAATGACTTTTATTGCCGGTATTTCTAGCCGGGAAGTAAATTTAAAGCTCATCCTAGAACAGGTCGTGAAGGCCCAGAGCTGTGGTAGAGGTATAGTTCTACTCTTTCTTTAACCTGGAACTTAGGTACGTGTGGGTGTTCAACGCACGACCCTGCCGTTTTACCCTCATGAAAGAGATTCGGTCTTCGTCGCACAGGAGAATGAGTGGGTCCCAGGAGCGGTCTGGACGAGTGCGGAAAATCTCGCCCCCACCGTGAATCGATCCCCGGACCGTCCAGCCCGTAGCAAGTCGCTATACCGACTGAGATATCTCTGCTCGCAGCCCGTACCTACACCTATAATAAATTGGAAAGTAACGTGTTTGTTTTACAGCGGTGATCATAGTGCTTGTCGCATTGTGTTGCATTGCTGTGCTGCTGTTGTGTTCCTGGTTCGTGTACTCCGTCTTCATCAGAACAACACCTGAATGGCAGAGCGATGCATTCATGATCGAATCTATTCCAGGTAAGCAGATAATGTGAGAACAGAAGGACTTTGTAGCGAACAGAATATTATACCGGACCCATTGTCTCAAACCACACAGTATGACCATTGCAGTTAGGAGGTGTCTTAGTTTGCGTCTACAAAGAGTTACTGGATATCATCTCTGACTTTTTCGGTTCCTCAAGGTCGCTGTCACTTCCTTACCACTTCCCTGTCCGTAGTACCTGATGCACGTAATTTCACTTTAAATATTAATACAAAATAATTAGTCTGTTTTTATCATAATATATCGTCAGGGTCACAGTTTCCGATCATAAGCATTAAAGTTGTGAGACTTTCATTGCTTTGTTGGACATGCCTTTGGGTTCATTTACTGAATAGTTTATGGATTTTGCGTTCAGGTGTCCTAAATTTTTATATTTATATGTGCTGGTAACTCTTTTTCCTTGTCTTTTTCTAATATAGGTGCCAGTTCGTCATGGCAACTAACTATATTTTGTGCGGTGGCAAATAATATTTGTGGGTGCTCAGTATGGTACTTGTTTCATATCATCCTTCGGGTTCCAAAATTTTGAGGTGGCTTTATTAAGATTTTTGGAAAGTTTTTGCACCCTTCTTCTAATATCGTTATTACCTTTATATCCATTACTCCTTTCCTGTCACTGGTTTAAACAAATACGTTTTGTTATTTGCTCTTTCCTTTACACCAAACATTCGGATCCATATGGTTGTCGCATTGCTTATTAAGGCAGTAGTGCTACCTGTCTACGTTTCTTTGGGGACACCGAACATGTCGTTAGCAGCTTCATCACCTAACATTGAAAACACCCACACAGCTGTCGTACAAGTTCCTGAGGTAGGAGTGACAAGGCGCTACTTAATGTCACGGTCCTGAAAATGTGTGGGTATAGTTCTTTAGAAAGAGCAGCTTTTCTTAAATTGATATCTTTCATCAGCAACAGGGTGCAATCCACCCACGCTTTTCCCTGTTCATGGTGTTTGGTTTCCATAGTACTCAAATAACGATACTGCAGATCGCTGTAATACGGAGCATTGCTGTCCTTTTAATGGAGGCAACTTGCGAAGCACGTTAAAACTTTGAATTAGGACGGATCATAACGTACCTACAAATGCGTCTGAAGCTTCTTTTGTAAACTACAGTTAGATTGGGATGGTGCTACACACAACATATTTCACGTAGATGACATTTGAACTAATAATTCTGTCGCTAGATCTATCTGCAATTCATTCCTTTCATGCTTTCGTATCGAACATTTTCCACTACTTTATGTCCTGGCTGGTTTGAAATAGCTAAACATATAGAATTATGAAGAATATTATATAACTCAGAGTCAGACACGAAGAAAACGTTTGGTCGTTACATAAGACATATTTACTCTTGCTATAAGAAATATATTTCATGTTCACAGGTTGGCGGTATAGACCCAAGGAGCCAGATGATAGTGCAGAGAACACCTTAATCTCATACAATACTGGTAGTCCACAAAGTTACAAGAAGTGGACAAATGTTATTGAAGATTTTTTATCAGGTATTATGCCTTCAGGACATAAATAACATAAACTTGTTAGTCTAGGTTTTCAGACTTCTGTAAAGCTAGCAGTTTTATAGGTTTAAAAATGGTACAACGATGCATTTAAGGATAAAGTTACTCTTAAATTATTGTGAAGTGTTGGTTATTTAAAAATATTTTTAAGCATTAATAACTTATTAAGAGTCTTTGTTTTTCTTTTACAGAATACACGAACACAATCAGACATGCAAACAACGCAGTTGTGTGTGACTACGATGTGTTTCCTACACCTGGCAGTGTCTGTATTACAGAATACAAGGACTTGTTTCCCTGTACCAAAGAAAATGCTTTCGGTTTTCACAAATTATCACCCTGTGTCTTCGTCCGATTTAATAAGGTAATCATCATTGTTGTCGATTCATACAAGGTGAGACCTAAACGTTCTTAGACAACAGTTATAAAAAACAGATAACTTCTTATATGGACATGATTTAATTTTGTTCGTCAAAATACATTCCTCCTTGATCAATACATTTGTTTGCACGTTCCTTCAGTTTCTTCATGCCCTCCAGGAAAGCACTTTTTGAAATGTTGTCAAGCTCCCTTGTCACTGCACACTGAATGTTGTCAAGCTCCCTTGCCAGTGCACACTGAATGTTGTCAAGCTCCCTTGTCACTGCACACTGAATGTTGTCAAGCTCCCTTGTCACTGCACACTGAATATTGTCAAGCTCCCTTGCCAGTGCACACTGAATGTTGTCAAGCTCCCATGTCACTGCACCCTGAATGTTGTCAAGCTCCCTTTTCACTGCACACTGAATTTCTTCCACTGTTTGAAAATGCCGCCCCTTTAAGGAAAATTTTAACTTGGGTAAGAGAAAGTAGTCGGCAGGTGCAAGATCTGGCGAGTAAGGTGGGTGGTGGAGAACAGCATCTTTCCTGTTCGCCAGAAACTTCTTTACAATTACAGCGTTATGTGATGTCGCGTTATCGTGAAGAAGGAAAGACTCACTTGATTGGAATTTTGCCTTTCTAACTCGTCGAATTCTCTTCAGTAGCCGATCCAAAACGCCCACGTAGAATTCTACATTTACTTTCTGCCCTTCAGGGACAAACTCTCGATGAATTACACCTTCTGCGTCGAAAAAACAGTTAACATCATCTTCACTCGCGATTTTTGAAATCGTAGTTTCTTTGGTTTTGGAGAGTTTTGCCCCATCCACTCCACACTCTGTCGTTTGGTGGCCGGATCGTAGGCGAAACACCATGTTTCGTCACCGGTAATGATATTTTTCCAAAAACGTTCATCTTGTCCCATTAAAAGAAGATCCTGGCAGTAAACAACGCGTTCTTGTTTCTGCTCTGTGGTCACGGCGTGAGTAACAAATCTCACGCAGATCTTTCTTTTTTCTCAAGTCTTCGATTGCAGTCCGGCGAACTGTCATCATACCAATATTCAAACGATCTGCAATCACTTGGAGGGTGGTACGACGGTCTTCTGTCAGCAGACGACGAACAGATTCCACGTTTTCGTCTGTTCTGGCAGTCTAAGGACGACCACTTCTGGCATCGTCCTTCACGTCCTCCCTTACGTCTCTAAAGCGAGCATAGCACCGATACACACTAGCACGACTCATGGCAGCGCTACCATAAGCCTTATTAATCAGTTCGATCGTTTCTACAGCAATTTTACCGGCTTTAACACAAAATTTAATTGCCACTTTCTTCTCCTTCATGACGCCGATGACAAGGCAAAAAATCTTCACTTGCAAAACAAGTTCGTATTCACAGACCACTGAACGAAAACCGTTGAAGCCTGGTCACGTGTTACATGAAGCATAGTACTACGTTGTTACGGTGTCGGCCGCTAGTTCTAAAGCACAGTACTCTTTTAAAACAACCAGCCTAAAAAACTAGGTCGCGCATTGTATATTTTACATTGTTCTTTGCAGATTTATCCGAACTTAAGTGTGAATCTTTTTGCCTAAAAACTGAAGAAATGTTATAGCATTTCAATACTTCTTCTGCTGTCGATAGAACATAACTAATATATTTACTCACAGCAAACCGTTCGCTGGTATAGAGTTCCCGACATACACTGCGAAATTGAAAACCGTGATGCCCGAATTTAAGACGTTGTGGGAAGAAGATGTTAGAGGAAAAAAACCCATATACAACTTGATACAAAATACGAAACAGCATTTGTAGCAACGTTGTCGGTGTCTTGACTGAAAGTTACCGTTGTGATTAAATGACAAAGTTCATGGCGGAGGGGAGACTGAAGGCTCGTGAAGGAAGAGCTAATCTGCAATGACATAGTTTCCATTTCATGTTTTCATGATACAAAACTCCTTGCACTATTCTGTTTAGCCACCATCTTGTGCTTAAATTTCAGGCCTGACTCCTCTAGTGTCGACGTTGCTGTGGAAAGTAGTCCATCTTCACCAACAGGTTCTTGAAAGTCTCTGGGTACCTAGCTCCAGCCACACGATCCAAAAGCTAATTATCCTATTCTATTCACGTTTTGCAGACAAATCCGCGTCCTTAAATTTTCTTAGTGGCTTAGAAGCTGCCCTAATTATCATCCTCCAATTCCGCGAAGCTTGCGCCACTGAATTGCAACAATGCTGTGTATCATTCTCCAGTCCTCTAGCCACACATGCAAATTTATTTCCATGCCCTTGAGAAAAGTCCATGAAGACTTGGGCTTACAGAAGAAATTTTCTCATCCATTGGAGCACTGACTTTAACGTTTCCCGTAGAAAGTGTCTCTACTTTTCCGGATACGACGCATCATCAGTTAGTTTACATCAAATTGGCTTCTGACTGTAGCAATTATCTTCGTTGTTTAGCATATAGAAAACCTGCAATTTCGTGACAGAGACGTAACTTCCTTCTACTTTATCCTTAGGCTCTGCATTGGCATGCATTTGGCCCTTTCGCGCAAACAAAACACAAAGAAACAATTAAGTAAAAAAAAAAAAAATTAAAAAATGCAGTAGAGTTTATCCCAAATCTTAGGACAGCTCCTGAGTAACGAACGCAGCAGATTCTGGTTTTTCAATTATTACACAACAACGACCGTTAACAAGCGAAGGAGCCAAAATGCGTTAAACAAGGCTGGTCACAATAATTTTTTCGCGAACAAGCCAAATTGCGATGTGCAAACCTGTGAAGGAGGTGGGCCTTCTGTAGTATTTTTCTAACTTTTCACGAAATTTATTTTAATTTTACACAGTATTATGCATAATAATTTAATTTTCAATGCTGTTTTCCTTTCCATTACTGAATATTTAACTTTCATAAAAAGCTGCTTTATGCAGTGTTTGCTTATTCTACATTTTGTTAACTTATGTTGGTGTTTTAAATTTATTTGCCTGTAGATCTCCCTGATAATTCTAAGTATCTAGATTTCGAAAAACAACAAGAAGTTGCGAGGGTCCGAATATATGAACGCCCCTCAGTATTACGTTATACTGTGTACGTCTCATATCTTGTTTGGAATATTTTTCTGTGGAAGTTTGCCCTACATATTTAACGATATAAGAACGTCTCGGAAGTTTCTGAGATGAAAGGTTCTTACTTCATTTCAAGTGCTTTAATGCATATCGTAAAATATATATTATGTACAAGTTAATACCGGTAATTTTCGTATTCTTCCATTTCTCTACACTTCTCCCGGTCTGCACCAGTATGAAGTTAACATCTTGTGATATCACCATATTCATGATGACTGACTTCTATTCGTATAAAATGTCTAAAGTAGGCTACGTTCATGATTTGGTGCCAAGTTTTGCTAGCCTAACTTCATTATTTCTCTATTTGTCACCAACAAACCTTACAACTACAGATTTCACGCTAGAGTCATAAATTTTCTATGCATTCCACGAAATAATTTCCGGAAGACACAAGCAATTTTCGAGGAAAGATTTCTGTAGCACACGGTTTTCAAAATAATGTATTTGGTGGCAATAACACCCTTCCAAACTCGCAAGTTAGCATTGCCGAACTGTTGGTATATTTATGGCACAACATTGAAAATTTCGAATGTGCAGTCTCACTAGTTAAAAGACATTTATAAGAATTTTACTAAACATTCGCCAGTTTATAAGTTATTGCTTCTAGTAGCTAGGTAGAGGACACAACTGACCAGTATTCCTGAAGAAGAAGAAGAAGAAGAAGAAGAAGAAGAAGAAGA
>Ga0123357_10002458_pt1 | contig 20688 bp, 13 predicted proteins | sample TergutEmb28metaG_FD_89873 | JGI IMG/M metagenome (GOLD analysis project Ga0123357, IMG submission 89873) | Embiratermes neotenicus P4 segment gut microbial communities from Petit-Saut dam, French Guiana - Emb289 P4 | ecosystem: Host-associated > Arthropoda: Insects > Digestive system > Gut ... | reverse complement strand
CTTGTTAAAACCAAGTGAGCTCCATTGTTTCGGTTCGCAAGCCACAGAAGTCAGGTTATCTTACAGGGTGTATTTACCGCTAATTAATTTCCGACTACGCTGTCGTATCCGTCTGTTTTTTTTGCAAAGATAGTGATACCGGAAAATTGTTCAAATCAAATTCGGTTTTTGTAATAAATATGAGTTATCTTTGCAATTTTTTAATAGCTTGCACGCAAGTGCGCGCTGCTCATGCAGGGCGCACGATATGAATACTGCTTTCCGAAATCGGTCAATAGGTTAATGTAAACTGACTCTACTTCCCACAGCGCTCTGTTTTCGCTTCTTTTTAGGTTTTTTAATTTATTTTGCTTAATTTTGCAAAATCTATCTAAAAATAGTTAAAATGAAGATAAAAGTCGCATTATTCTTGCTTGTTATCCTCTGCGTCGTGCATTCGGTAGCACAAAATACGGTGAAGGTAACCGGTCGCGTCGTTTCAAAAAACGACAGGGAGCCTGTCATTGGCGTCTCCGTGCAGGTAAAGGAGAATAAAGCGATAGGAACGGTTACGGATGCGGAGGGAGCGTTCACCTTATCCGTTCCCGCAGAAGCCCGGACATTGATGTTCTCTTATCTGGGAATGCAACACAAAGAATTACCCGTCGAGCCGGTCATGACGGTTGTCCTGGAGGAAGATGCCAAAGTGTTGAATGAAGTGGTAGTCACCGGGATGCAGCAAGTCGACAAACGGCTTTTTACCGGCTCAACAACGAAAATCGATGCAGCCGACGCCAAGTTAGACGGGATAGCCGACTTTAGCCGGTCGCTGGAAGGCCGGGCTGCCGGCGTTTCCGTTCAGAATGTTTCCGGTACGTTCGGCGCTGCTCCTAAAATACGGATTCGCGGCGCTACCTCCATCTACGGCAATTCGCGGCCGTTGTGGGTGGTAGATGGCATCGTGCTGGAAGATGCGATTGATATATCCAGCGACGACCTGTCATCCGGTAATGCGGAAACCTTGATTTCGTCGGCGATTGCCGGTCTGAATTCCGACGATATCGAAAGTATCCAGATATTGAAAGACGGCTCGGCCACCTCTATCTACGGCGCACGCGCCATGGCCGGCGTCGTAGTCGTTACCACCAAAAAAGGGCAGGCCGGCGTAAACCGCATAAGCTATACCGGAGAGTTTACCTACCGGTTGAAACCTTCCTACAACGATTTTAATATCACCAACTCCCAAGAGCAAATGGGTATTTACAAAGAAATGGAGCAAAAGGGCTGGCTGGAATTTGCAAACATCGCCGGAGCTGCCAATTCGGGAGTGTACGGTAAGATGTATGAACTGATTAACACCTACATCGGGAACGGCGAATATGCACTTCAAAATACCGATAAGGCGAAGAACGATTATTTACGGCAGTATGAGTTTATCAATACCGACTGGTTCGACGTCCTGTTTAATTCCAACGTGATGCAAAACCATGCCATCAGCTTGACTTCGGGAACGGAAAAATCGCGGCACTACATTTCCATGTCTGTCATGAACGACCCCGGCTGGTCGAAGGCCAGTTCGGTGGAACGCTATACGTTGAATGCCAACGGATCTTACAATCTGTATTCCAATCTCACCCTTAATATGCAGGGAACCGGCTCTTACCGGAAGCAAAAAGCGCCCGGAACGCTGAGCCTCGATACCGACCCGGTTTCAGGCGAAGTGAAGCGCGGCTTTGATATTAACCCTTACAGCTTCTCTCTGAACTCTTCCCGTACCTTAGACCCGGAAGTCTTTTACCGGAGGAACTACGCTCCATTCAACATTCTGCATGAATTAGACAATAATTACATTGATATTAGCGTATTGAATATCAGTTTCCAGAGCGATCTCACCTGGAAAATAAAAAACGGATGGGAAGCGAAGGCTTTGGGAGCCATCCGCTACCAAACGGCCAAACAGGAGGCCAATGCAAAGGACAATTCCAATCAGGCGATGGCTTACCGGGCGGGAGTCGATCCGGAGAATGCAACCATCCGCGATGTGAATCCGTATTTATACAAAGACCCTGACGATCCGAGCGCCTTGCCGGAAACCATCTTACCCAAAGGCGGAATTTATACCTATACGGGAAATACGCTGCGCACCCTGGATTTTCGCGGACAATCGACCTACGTGACCAATATCAACGATGTGCATATTGTCAACTTTTTGGGCGCTGTGGAAATAAGTTCCACCGACCGGGCAAGCGACTGGTTTCGCGGCTGGGGATACCAATACGATAACGGCGGTATTCCTTTCTATGATTACAAAGTGTTTAAACAGGGAATCGAGCAAAATACTCCATATTACACCAAGACGGGAACGACTTACCGCTTGGCCGCTTTTATCGCCAACGGCACCTATTCCTACAAAGGAAAATACATTGTGAACGGTACCGCCCGTTACGAAGGCACCAACAAGTTAGGCCGGTCGCGCAATGCCCGCTGGTTGCCTACCTGGAACGGAGCGCTTGCCTGGAACGTGCATGAAGAAAGATGGTTCAAGAATCCGGCGCTTTCGCATGCCACCATCAAAGCGTCGTATTCGCTGACGGCCGACCGGGGACCCGATCAGGTGACGAATGCGCTGCCGATCTTCAAAGCCGAAACGCCCTGGCGACCGGTGGCTTCGGTGATGGAATCGGGAATCTCGCTGGTCGAAATAGCCAACCGCAATTTAACCTATGAGAAAAAGCACGAGTTAAATATAGGGATCGATGTGGGATTCCTCAACAACCGGATCAACTTGATTTCCGATTATTACCTGCGGAATAACTACGATCTGATCGGCGAAGTGTACACCACCGGCGAAGGCGGCGGAAGCGCGTATAGCAGCGACGAAGGCATGTTGAGCGGCACGGGCGGTATTCTGAAATTTGCTAATGTAGCATCCATGCGGTCGAGCGGCTTTGAGCTGACGATTTCCAGCCTGAACATCGCTACCAACGATTTCCACTGGACTACCGACTTTGTCTTTTCCAAGCAAACCAATAAAATAACGGATTTGAAAAGCCAGCCGCAAGTGATGGACTTGATTAAAGGGACGGGGTTTGCCAGAGAAGGTTATCCGGTACGGTCGTTGTTTTCCATTCCGTTTGCCGGATTGACCAACGAAGGGCTTCCCACATTCATCAATGAAAAAGGAGACGTTACGGTCAGCGATATCTATTTCCAGGAAAACAAAAACATTGATTACCTGAAATACGAAGGCCCGACCGATCCCACGATAACCGGCTCGTTCAGCAACGGTTTCAGCTATAAAGGACTCAAATTGGATGTTTTTGTCACCTATTCTTTTGGGAATGTGGTGCGCCTGGATCCGGTATTCAATGTGGAATACACCGACCTGTCGTCCATGCCGAGAGAATTTAAGAACCGCTGGATTGTGCCCGGCGATGAAAATGTGACCAACATACCGGTCATTGCCAGCCGCCGCCAATACAACACCATAGAAAATCTCAGTTATGCCTATAATGCCTACAACTACTGCGACCTCCGGGTGGCGAAAGGCGATTTCATCCGGATGAAAGAGATCGCGCTCTCGTACACGCTTCCTAAAAAATGGTTAGACCCGGTTCATTTCAGCAATGCATCTCTGAAACTTCAGGCAACCAACCTGTTCCTGATTTATGCCGACAAGAAGCTGAACGGACAGGATCCGGAATTTTTCAATACGGGAGGCGTTGCCACTCCCATGCCCAAGCAGGTGACGCTGTCGGTACGATTTAGTTTGTAATTAATCCCATTGGAAATATGAAAACGACAATACAACGATTCTTATTCTTCACCGTAGCGCTGGCCGGATTGCAGGCTTGCGATAACTACCTGAACGTGGAGCCCGACAACCGGGTGATGATTGATACGCCGGATAAAGTGCAGCAGTTGCTGATCAATTCCTATCCGACGGTGAATTACGCCACGGTGGCAGAGCTTGGCTCCGATAACTTCGTTGATAATAACGCTCCCAATTCAAAAGGCTTGTATTACGATCTGACTTCGTTCGACCGGATGGACGACGATGCCTTTGCATGGGTAGATACGCGAACGTTTTCCGATGGCGATTCGCCCTACTATTTGTGGCAACAGTATTACCAGTCCATAGCTTCGGCCAACGCCGCGCTTCAGGCAATTGATGAAATAACCCAAAAAGGAGTTACCGGCGACGATTTGAATAAAATCCTGCTCCCGGCCAAAGGGGAAGCGCTGCTGATTCGCGCTTATTCCCACTTTATGCTGGTCAATATTTTTTCGAAAGCGTACAAAGACGCCGTAAAAAGTCAGTCCGATCCGGGCGTTTTGTACGTTACGGCGCCGGTGGATGAGATTAAAATAGAATCGAAAAGGAACAGTGTAGCCGAAGTGTACGACTTGATCGCCAAAGACATCGAAGACGGTATCGGCCTGATTAGCAACGACGCCTACAAAGTGCCGAAATACCACTTCAATGTCGGCGCCGCCCATGCCTTTGCCGCCCAATTTTATCTGTTCAAGAGGGATTATGCTAAAGTGGTTTCCCATGCTACCGCCGTTCTCGGTGCAGACCCTTCCAAATCGTTGCGCGATTGGACAACGCTTTATAACAGCGCCGACCAGGAAGCCATTGCCTACATGAACACCGACGAAGCGGCCAATCTCCTTATTTTACCTACCTATTCCACTTTTTTCCGCCGCTTCATGAATTACCGGTATGGATACAATGGCGATGCCGTCAAAGGATCTGTCGACGATAACGGACCAACCTGGAGCGGCCGCGCACCGTTTGCTACCGGGTGGATGTGGACATACAAAGCCGATTACGGATCGTTTTTGGCAAAAATACTCGAACAGTTTGAGTATACCGACCGCGTGGCGGGAATAGGTTACGCCCACATTGTTCGCTCGGAATATACGACCGACGCCACCCTGCTCGACCGTGCGGAAGCTTACATCTTCCTGAATCAGATAGATAATGCGGTGGCCGATCTTCAGGCTTGGAATAAGAGCCATAAAGCAACGCAGGAACTGACGAAGGCGGTGATTACCGGCTTTTATACGGCGAATAATGCGAATTTCTCCAAGGTATTTCATACCCAGGAATTGAGCCCTGATTTTATGGTTACCGGAAGTCAGAAACCCTACGTCGATTGCGTCCTGCATTTCCGCCGGTTGGAACGGATTTTCGAAGGCCACCGCTGGTTTGATATTAAACGCTACGGGATCGAGCTGCAACATGTGATTGGACACGGAGCTACCCGTGTTACATTGACTTACGATGACGATCGCCGCGCCGTCCAAATCCCTTCGGATGTGGTGGGCGCTGGGGTGGAACCGAATCCGCGCCAGGCGACGCCGACGGAGGGGGAGATGGTGAGGGTGAATTGAGAATTGAGAATTGAGAATTGAGAATTGAGAATTAAAGATATGAAGAGTTATATAGGGATAGTAGTTTGTGGGGTATTGTTGTTATCCGTATCTTCTTGCATTCGACAAGACAAGTTTACGGAATCGATCTTTGCAGAGGAACCGGCGCTGAATCAGAATTCGGAAACCTACCCGTTCGATCAGTGGCTGTATGATAACTACCTGCTTCCGTATAATGTGGACTTTCGCTACAAAATGCAGGACGTGGGGTCGGATATTACGTACAACTTAGTGCCTGCCACTTTGGACAAGTCGATGGATATGGCTATCCTCGTGAAATACTTATGGTTTGATGTCTATTCCAAAGTGGTATCGGAAGACCTTCTGAAGCAGTATGGGCCGCGCATTATCCACCTGATAGGCAGCCCTGCGTACAATCCGGTTCAGGGAACGATGGTTTTGGGCACAGCCGAAGGCGGCATCAAGGTGACACTTTACCGCTGCAATGACTTGAATCCAAAAAATGTGGATGACATGAACGAGTATTATTTCAGAACCATGCACCACGAGTTTATGCATATCCTTCATCAGCAAAAAATGTATCCCAAAGAATTTGAAACCTTGAGCGCCGGCTACTACGATCCTACCGGATGGCAATACCGGACGGACTCGGAAGCAGCCTCCATCGGTTGTGTATCTCCGTATGGAAGCAGCGAGCCTAAAGAAGATTTTGTGGAAATCATTGCGAACTATATAGTTAAATCCGACGCCCAGTGGAATGCCATTCTCGATTTAGCCTCCAAGCCGGGAATCGATGCTTCCGGCCAGGTCGTTCCCAATAATTTGAAAATGCGGGGCGACGACATCATCAAAGCCAAACTGGAGATTGCCCGAAAATGGCTGGCCGAATCCTGGGGCGCCGACCTGCAAGCGTTACACGACGAAGTGCAGGAACGGCAGAATCATATCGATGAAGTGTTGAATCAAAAATATTGGTAACAGAGAATCGATGACAAAGTTAACTATTCACTATCTACTGCTTGCGGGTTTGCTTTCTCTACTGTCCTGCTTGAGCAACGAGAAAGACCTGTTTCCCGAATCGGCAGCATGGCGCTTAAATAATGCGATCGACAATGCCCGGCAGGTTTTAATAAATCCAAGCAATCAGAATGGCTGGGTGATGGAGTATTTCCCGACCAACCATACGGAAGGATACACCTTTTTGATGAACTTCGACGCGAATACCTTCGTCACGGTAGCGGCGAGAAATAAATATACCCCTGTTTACACCACCGATCAAAGCGCTTATGATGTTATCGGCGACAATGGCCCCGTGCTTACGTTTAACACCTATAATAAGGTGTTCCATCTGTTTTCCAATCCCGAAAACCCCAATGGAAGCAGCGATTTGGACGGAATAGGTTTGATGGGCGATTATGAATTCATCATCCTGAGCGCTACCAACGATGAAATAATGCTGAAAGGAAAGAAAAGAGGAACCGCCATTCGGATGCATCCCCTTGCCCGTGGACAGGACTGGAAAGGATATTTCGACAGGCTGGACGCTATGGATAAGGCTCTTTTCAATCCCAATCTTCCGGTAACTTTAACGCTGACAACGAACGACAACGACAGTCTGTATTATCTAACCAATGGCGCTACGCATATTTTTGAAGCCAAGAGCCGGAGCCAAATCGATGCCGGTGACCAGGGTGCAAATGTTCCTTTCATCATTACCGATAGTGGAATCCGGTTTGCACAGCCGTTTATTATGGGTAGTGATTCGGTTCGCACCTTTCAACTGAGCGACGATAAAACCCGGTTGGTTTGCATAGACAAAGGCGTTCAAGCCGCGATTGCAGGCGAAGAATTAGCATCGCTGTTCCTTCGAATTCCTACCGCCTTTTGGGTTTTCGATTCGTCCGCCGTAAGTGATAAGGTGGCCGGTATGTATAACCGGATTGTTAACTCCTGCATCCAGATTTATCAGGCGGAATCCGTGACGATGGGAATTGGCTATTCCGCTTCACGCAATACCTTCGAGTGGCGGCTTCAATTTGTGAGGAATGGAGGAAAGCAAACGGTGACCGGTAATTTGAGCTTGACCGCTTCTTCTTCCGAAAGCGCTAGCGAAGTTTCTTTTCAAGCCACCGGAACGGGCGATAACAATGGGATGACGTTCGCTTCCCGAATCGACGGATACCAGGAGATGGCAGAGTTGCTGTCCCAACCTTTCCTTTTGAGCACCGATGTAGCGATTAATCCTACGAATATGAAATTTATGCAGGTCGGAGGAACCGAAGTGTGGTTCCTTGCTGTTTGTCAATAATAGATTATTAATTTTATAAATGTAAAAAAATGAAAAAACGATTACTTATTTTATTACTTAGCGCTGTGAGTATATCGGCATCCATGGCACAATCCGTTCGTACGGCGCCTGCCGGTATCCGTAGTATTGCCCTGGCTAAACCGGCGCGAACTTATTCCTTGTTGACCCCTGCGATGAAAGAGGCATCTTTGCAAAAAGTACCTTTTTCACCGCTTGTATCGAATACGAATGCGAAAGTGATGTCTTCCGTTTCAAAGGGCGATAAAAAATTCCAGATAGTAAAAAATGCCGATGGAACATTCGCTAAACGGATTGTCGTGAACAATGCCCATCAAAAGCTGCATCGTGAAGCAACCGGACGGCTTAATCGAAGTGCGGCAGCCGGCGCTACTTTGTTTGAAAGCTTTGAAGGATGGGATGGCGAAAATCCCGACTGGATTCCTGCAAACTGGACCAAAGAAAGCAAAGCAGGGAACAGCTATGTTCCCGGACAGGAAAACCTTACCTGGCATACCACCGATGCCAATCCTCCGTACGTAACGCCAACCGATGGAGACTATATGGGCTGGGTCTCTTTCCCATTTCCGTTTGATGATGAGGGGAACCTTATTGAAACTCCTGCACAGGATGAATGGTTAATCTCGCCTTCGTTTACTCCGGTTGCCGGCGACTATTTAACCTTTGATGTAAATTATGCCGCTATTTTCATGTTCTTAGATTTAGCATCCCTTGATACGGATATGGCCAATCCTGTTTTTACCGTTAAAGCATTGATTTCAACCGATGACGGCGCAACCTGGACTACGCTTTGGGATGCAGCCAAGGACGAAGGATACACCGAAGATAATATCTGGGATTATACCGATAATGAATGGTATTCGAAAACACTTCCATTGGAATCGTATGTGGGCAAACCGGTGAAAATTGCTTTCAACTATGTAGGAAAAGACGGCGACAATGTGGGATTGGATAACATTACCGTTCGCGGACTGAATCCGGTGGCGTTGTACATGCGGCCGCAAGGATATTTCAAAGCAGGCTTAACTCAGGACTGGGGTTATTATGAGGTGGATTTGATGTTGGGCCCCGCCTATGAATCCGGTGTCTGGCGAAATCTTTCCAAGGAATCGGATGCATATCGTTGGAATTTTGATAATCCCGACGGTTCCGGCAATACGATCACTTCTACAGAAGAAAATCCAAGCATCTCTTATCCATACGATATGTTTGAAATTCCGACCTTAACAGCGACAGGTGAAGGAAAGTCTTCTACCTATCGATGGGGTACTTACGATGAGCGGTATCTTATGGCAGGAGGAAATATGAGTTTGGATGACGCTACCTTCATTGGTGTCGGCAATTATGACCTGACTTACGATTTTGTTCCATACACTCTTGATGAAGAAGGAAAAAGTTATGCTTTCGGCACCACTGCCGATAATTCCATCGAAGGCGTAGCGAATTACTTTGAAAAACCGGTGCACAAATACATTTTATCGGGCGTATGGGCGGCTTTAGGAGATTTCTCTTTTCCTGCCGGTACCGAATTTACGATGGTGATTCATCGCGTGGTCGATGGCTCGGTCGATGACGACGACATTATTGCAACCGCCACCTGCACGGCACAAGATGTAAAAGCTGTTGATAACAACGCTTATACAATGCCTTTCACCAAATTTATTACGATCGATCCGGAAACCCAATTGGAAGTGGAAAACGATTATTTGGAAATAGAAGACGCTATTCTAATCGAGATTAAAGGATTCAATGCTATACCCGGCTCGAAAATTTGTTTTTACGTTCAGGAAATGGATGCCGATCCTACCGGTGAAAATAACGCGTATATTTATACGCCGGATCGCGAATTGTATGGGTATAGAGGAGCTACGTCTCTTATATTCAGTTTGGAAGCTACCTATTCCTTCTTGTTAGCCGACACCGCCCAATGGAGCGCTCCGGAAGGCGGCGGTGAAAAAACGTTCAACGTGACCTCGCTTTTCTCGCCCGACGGATGGTGGATGGATGAACCGCTACCCGAATGGCTTTCAGACGATATCCAATTTAATAGCGACACGTGGGATATTCAATATACCTTGAAAGCTGATCCGTTACCGGCTGGCACACCTTCTCGCGAAGCCGTTGTAAAAATAGAAACCTTTGGAGCCGATATGTCTATCCGGGTGCAGCAGGGAAAAAATACCGGTCTTTCTACCGTAACCGTTGCTGCCCGGACGAAAGTAGTGAATAAAAACAATCGTTTCGAACTTACGTATTCTCCGGATTATTCGAAAGTTTCGGTTTATACGGTTACGGGACAGAAAGTAGCGGGCTATTCTTTGCCGGCGGGCGGAACATTCGCTATTCCCGGCGGAAATTATCCCAAAGGAGTTTATCTCTTCAGTTTCACTGGAACCAAAGGGTTTTCTACCGTGAAAGTGTTGAAATAAATCACTTGACGTCATTGTGAACGAAAACCTCACCACCAGCCCCTCTCCACAGGGAGAGGGGAGGCAGATACAGTCCTTGCGAGGGCTATCACCCTCGCAAGGACTATCATTTTTGCTTGCATAGCCTCCTCTGTCATAATTATCACATTTTCTTATGTTTAATTTTTTGTATCAAAAAAATACTTTCGGAAAACTTTTTATCTTCCTCAAAATTTTATTTCTTTATATATCAATTATATAATTTTTTTTTAGGAAAACTTTTGTAAAAAAACGTTCATTGAAATAAATTTTTTATTACTTTTGACGCTGATTTTTCAACAATAAAATTACTAAATATTTAACTGATATTCTATCATTCCTTATGAAAAAGAATAATTGTACTTTTGATGAAGCCTTTAAAGCATCCTTAGATTATTTTTGCGGCGACGAATTAGCTGCTAAAGTTTTTGTAACCAAATACGCATTAAAAGATGCATTCGGTATTATCTACGAAAAAACACCGGCAGATATGCATCATCGTTTGGCGAGTGAAATTGCGCGGATTGAGAAAAAATATCCGAACCCGATTTCAGAAAAAGAGTTGTTCGATTTATTCGATCATTTTCGTTACATCATTCCACAAGGAAGCCCGATAACCGGTATAGGAAATAATTTTCAAATCGCCTCGTTGTCGAATTGCTTTGTCATCGGCTTGGACGGTTCGGCCGATTCGTATGGCGCCATTATCCGGATCGATGAAGAGCAGGTGCAACTGATGAAACGGCGGGGAGGCGTTGGGCACGATCTGTCGCACATTCGCCCCAAAGGTTCTCCGGTTAAAAACTCGGCATTGACTTCTACCGGATTAGTGCCTTTTATGGAACGCTTTTCTAATTCTACGCGTGAAGTCGCTCAAGATGGCCGGCGAGGCGCCCTGATGTTGACCGTATCTATCAAACATCCCGACGCTGAAGCTTTTATTGACGCAAAAATGACGGAAGGAAAGGTGACCGGCGCCAATGTCTCGGTCAAAGTAACCGATGAGTTCATGGAAGCAGCCATCGATGACCTTCCTTTTATCCAACAATACCCGATTCAATCCGATCAGCCCCAATATACCAACATTATTAACGCTAAAGAACTTTGGAATAAGATTATTCACAATGCGTGGAAATCGGCCGAACCGGGCGTTTTGTTCTGGGACACCATTCTGAGGGAATCGCTTCCCGATTGTTACGCCGACTTGGGTTTTCGTACCGTATCAACGAATCCCTGCGGCGAAATACCTTTGTGCCCTTACGATAGTTGCCGCTTGCTGGCCATTAACCTATATTCCTATGTAAAGCATCCGTTTTGCAGGGACGCATCGTTCGATTTTGATCTGTTCAAGACGCATACCGCCATCGCCCAACGCATCATGGACGATATTATTGATTTGGAAATTGAAAAGATTGATGCCATTATCGAAAAAATAAATACAGACCCGGAAACCGAAGAAGTAAAACATGCCGAACGTTTACTCTGGGGAAAAATCCGTCACAAAACCCTGCTCGGGCGACGAACGGGCGTTGGTATTACGGCTGAAGGCGATATGCTGGCTGCCATGGGACTTCGCTACGGAACGGAAGAAGCCACAACCTTTGCCGAAGAAATTCAAAAACGCCTGGCTTTGGCTGCCTACGGTTCTTCGGTACAAATGGCGAAAGAACGCGGCGCTTTTGAAATTTTCGACGCAGCAAGAGAAATAGATAATCCGTTCATGAATCGCCTGAAAGCAGCCGATCTTCAATTAATTGAAGACATGAAAAAATACGGTCGACGCAACATCGCCTGCTTGACGATAGCGCCTACCGGAACCACCTCGCTGATGACACAAACGACTTCGGGCATTGAGCCGGTTTTCCTTCCGGTCTACAAACGGAGACGAAAAGTCAATCCGAACGATGTGTCCACCAAAGTGGATTTTGTGGACGCTGTCGGCGATTCCTTTGAAGAATACATCGTATTTCATCATAAATTTGTGAATTGGATGGAAGCCAACGGACATTCCACCACCAAACGGTATTCATCGGAAGAAGTGGATGCTTTAATTACAAAATCACCCTATTATAAAGCTACTTCTAACGATGTGGACTGGCTGCAAAAGGTGAAAATGCAAGGAAGAATCCAGCAATGGGTCGATCATTCGATTAGCGTCACCATTAATTTACCGGCAGATGTGGACGAAGAATTAGTGAACAATCTGTATATTGAAGCATGGAAATCGGGATGCAAAGGCTGTACGGTCTATCGCGATGGTTCACGAAGCGGTGTGCTGTTGGCCACTGATGAAAAAAAGAAAGAAAAAGATCCGGTGATTGTTACCAAACGACCGCCTATGTTGGAAGCAGATATCGTAAAATTTCAAAACAATAAGGAAAAATGGATTGCCTTTGTCGGTCTGATGAATGGTCGTCCTTACGAAATATTCACCGGTATCAACGACGAAGAAGAAGGTATTTTCTTGCCGAAAAATCTTTCCAAAGGCTCTATCGTCAAAAATGTGGACGAAAACGGCAACAAACGCTACGATTTTCAATACACTAATAAACGCGGCTACAAAACGACCATCGAAGGCTTATCGCAAAAATTCAATCCCGAATACTGGAATTATGCCAAATTGATTTCCGGCGTGTTGCGTTACTCCATGCCTGTAGATCAAGTAATCAAATTAGTCGAAGGCTTGGATTTGAAAGACGAATCGATCAACACATGGAAAAACGGAGTGGAACGGGCGCTGAAAAAATATGTCCAGGACGGTGCGCAAGCCAAAGGACAAAAATGTCCGAATTGCAATCAGGAATCCTTGGTTTATCAGGAAGGGTGTTTGACCTGTACCTCTTGCGGATTATCCAAATGCGGATAAATCTTTTGGAGGAAGGTTTGGAAGTAAAACAATTTTGTATTACATTTGCAGCACATATACCGTCAAAGCGTATATCACAATAAAATGAGTAGCACCTTTTATCCTAATTAAAAATGGAAACAAATTCAACATCGAAATTGCAAAAATGGGAAGGTTTGGTTGTTAGCATACTGCGAATGGCTATCGGCTGGCATTTCCTCTACGAAGGGATTGCAAAGATAACAGCCGGAAGCTGGTCATCGCAATCGTATCTGGCTAATTCCACCAGCTTCTTTTCACCCTTTTACCATTGGTTAGCCGCCTCTCCGGCCATTGGAGTAATCGATTGGCTTAATATTATCGGTCTTATCCTTATCGGCTTGGCCCTGTTTCTCGGCTTTTTTACACGCATGGCTTCCGTGAGTGGGGTCGTTTTACTGTTGCTCTATTACTTTGCCTATCCCCCTTATGGCTTTTCCCTTATTACCACTTCGGGTGAAAGCCATTTATACATTGTAAACTACCAGTTGTTCGAAGCCATTGCGCTGATTTTTCTTGCCATTTATCCTTACAAAGGATATTCGATAGAAAAATGGGTACGGAACTTGATCGCATCGAGAAAGTCGAAAGAAGCTGCTCCGGAAATTTCCGTCAGCTCACGTCGCGATGCGATTAAAAGTTTGGTATCCATTCCGGTACTCGGATTGATGGGATGGGGCGCTTTCGACAACAGCCGCCGGTATGGAATAGACGTGATGAGTGGAGCTACTATCCAGTTGCAACGAAAAGATTTATCGGAACTGAAAGGTGTTCTGCCACACGGTAAAATTGGGAAACACGAGATAAGCCGCCTCATTATGGGTGGTAACTTGATTGGCGGCTATTCGCATGGACGCGATTTGCTTTATACCGACCAACTGTTCAAAGCCTACAACAACGAACGTAAAGTGTACGAAACACTGATGCTGGGTGAAGCTGCCGGTATTAATGCCATTAATATCGGTTTTGCATCCAACGATTTACTCCGTAAGTACAAAAAATCGACGGGTAGCAAGATCAAAGTGATCACGCAAATCGCTGCCGATGTGAAAGACGAATCGACCCTGTTCAACAACTTGTATTCGGCCATCGATTTTGGTGTCGATATTATTCAAATACAGGGAAACTGGGTCGATTGGATGACTCGCGACCAGCATGTCGACCGTATCGGGCGCTTGCTTGAAAAGATAAAGCAGGAAGGATTCACTTCCGGTTTAGGCGCTCATACCATTGATTCGCTGATTGCTTGTGAAGCGAGCGGCGTTATTCCCGATTATTACATGAAGACGATGCACCACGATCAGTATTGGTCGGCTACTCCGCGTGAAAACAGGGTGCCTTTCGAGCAAGACGGTCCGGTCTATCTCGATCACGACAAATATCATCAAAATATCTTTTGCAATTTTCCGGAACGCACCATTGAGTTTGTAAAAAATACAACCGTGCCTGTCATGGGGTTCAAAGTATTGGCTGCCGGCGCCCTTGAACCGGCCGATGGCTTCCGTTGGGCATTTGAAAACGGTGCCGACTTTATTTGCGTCGGTATGTTTGACTTTCAAATAGTGGAAGACGTCAATATCTGTATCGACATCCTTCAGGATATCGGTAATAAAAATTCCCGTCAACGAGCTTGGATGGGATAAAGAGGAAGAGACTCCCCTCATGTACTGTGTGAGGGAAGTCTCTTAAATCCGTAGAGAATACGTATCAGGCAAAAGCCGCTACCGATGCTACCCGGTAATTCGTTTCACCAAGTATAATCAGCGCTTTGTCTAATATCGTCGAATCGTCTAACATGACAATTCCTCCATCCGGACCCGGTTCAATATGAATGCCGCATTTACTTCCCGTACTATGGTTGAGTCCGCCAAAATAGTTTCGTACTGTATCTTCCGACAGTCCTAACTCTGCGGCAATTTGACGGATACTCCCATCGGGTAATCGATCTTTGATTCTTCGAAGCTCATTAAATGTTATAGTCTTCATGGCTTTATTTATTTTTTTATCATATTATTTATAAATTAATTCTTAAAATCGCTACGAACTTAGTTAAAAAAATTAGAATTACCAACTATTTTTAGTAAATAAATGTTATAATTTCTTATTTATTATGTAACAAAATCGTAATAAGTTGGTTGTTAAACAGTAACATGCCAACTATATTAAGATAAAAAACTCCGCAAAGAATATAAATTTTCCTCACGGAACAAATCGGCTTTTTCAATTGACTCTTTTCAACGAAAAGCCACTTACGCCGGACAGTATTGTATATCGTATAAAAACAGAGGGCAATCAGCGTACCGGCAATAGCTCCGGCCACGACATCCGATATAAAATGTACTCCTAAATAAATTCTTGAATAGGAGATCAATACTGCATAAATAAAAATCGTTCCCGTAAAAAACTTATTCCGGAAAAGCAATGCACAGAAGGTGGCCAAACCGAATGCATTGGTCGCATGGCCGGAAATAAACCCATAATTCCCGCCTCGATAGTTGAATACCGTTTTTACCTGATCCATAAAATCCGGGTGATGGGTCGGGCGGAAGCGATGAAAATATGGTTTGAATAAACCGGAGGAAATTTGGTCGCCAAGCAAAATTAATAAACCAAAAACGATCAGAATACAAACGATTTCTTTCCAATTCTTTTTATACGTGAATACCCATAAAAGACAGAGGTAAAAAATCAACCAGGTCATTGGATAAGAACATATATAAAAGAAATGATCCCAAAGCGTCGAACTGCTTCCGTTCAGGGAAAAGAAAAGATTCCGTTCAAATTGAAGTTCTCTTTCGAGCATGCATTAAAATTTTATTGCAGCAAAGATATAATAAATTCGGATAGTAGTGAAAATAATGGAAAAAATTTTACCTTTGCCTTCAAATTAATTATCTATGAAATCAGTATTTCATCAATTAACAAACAAGGATACTTTTTTTTTACTTGCGGGTCCGTGTGTGATCGAGAACGAACGAATGGCTTTGGATATAGCCGAACGAATAGTTTGCATTACCGAAAAACGGCATATACCTTATATATATAAAGGCTCTTTCAGAAAAGCCAACCGGTCGCGAGTCGATTCCTTTACAGGGATAGGCGATGAAAAGGCCTTGAAAATTCTGAGAAAAGTAGGCGAAACATTTCATATCCCGGTGATGACCGATATTCACGAGACGCAGGATGCTGAAAAAGCGGCCGAATATACCGATGTATTGCAGATTCCCGCTTTTCTTTGCCGCCAGACCGATTTATTGGTTGCTGCTGCTGGGACAGGTAAAATAGTTAATATTAAGAAAGGACAGTTTTTGTCTCCGGCAGCCATGCGATTTACGGCGCAAAAAGTGGCGGATAGCGGCAACAATCAGATTATGCTGACGGAACGGGGTACTACTTTCGGTTATACGGATCTGGTGGTCGATTACAGGGGAATACCGGAAATGCAATCGTTCGGTTATCCGGTGGTGATGGATGCGACGCATTCATTGCAGCAACCCAATCAGGCAAGCGGCGTGACCGGCGGATTGCCTCAAATGATTGAAACTATTGCCAAAGCTGCTATTGCCGTCGGCGTTGACGGTTTATTTATCGAAACGCATCCTGATCCGGTGAACGCTTTGTCGGATGGCGCTAACATGTTACCGCTGGATTTATTGGATAATTTATTGGAAAAATTAATTCGTATCAGGAATGCGACACTTTAACCAATTTATGACCCTTTAATAAAAAATCAGGGCAATTGGTAACAAAAAAAGGGACATATTAGCTACAAATACCCCCAAATGGGGGTTTTTTATGTCTGAAGCATAAGATATAAATTTAAATATTTGGGTATGTCACGACTATTTTGTTACTTTGCCGTCGGAATCGTTATAAACATAGATTTGATATTTTTTAATATTTATATAATTGCCTCATGATTGTAATTCATAAAACTCTGCATATCGACGATGTAGAGCGTATTTTGTTTGAAAATAAAAATGTTATTATATCGGAAGAAACGGAATCTAAAATAAAACAGTGCTTTGATTTTCTCAGCCAATTCGCTTCCGGCAAAATCATCTATGGAATCAATACCGGTTTTGGTCCGATGGCTCAATACAAGATTGATGATGAATCACTAAAAAAACTCCAATACAATATTATACGTAGTCATTCGACCGGCGCGGGAAATACATTACCCGATTTGTATGTCAAAGCAGCTATGCTGGCGCGCTTGGGTACATTTGTACAGGCTAAGTCGGGGATACATCCCGATTGGGTGCATTTGCTGGTTGAATTTATCAATAGAGGCATTTACCCCTTAGTTCCCGAGCATGGAAGCGTAGGCGCCAGCGGCGATCTGGTACAGTTGGCTCACATTTCGCTGGCATTGCTTGGAGAGGGCGAAGTACATTACAACGGCGAATGGCGAAGCACGAAAGAAGTGTTGAAGGAAGAAAAACTGCCCCCCCTGACCGTTCATATACGCGAAGGTTTGGCGATGACTAACGGAACATCGGTCATGACCGGTATTGGTCTGATTAATTTGATATACGCCAAGCGATTACTTGACTGGTCTATTACCGCTTCCGTCATGATGAATGAAATAGCGTCTTCCTACGACGATTTGATGTCGGAAGCGCTTAACGGAACCAAACGCCATGAAGGACAGTCGGAAGTGGCGCGTATCATGCGCGAAATTTCTCACGACAGTCAATGCGTTTGTAAACGTGAAAATGAATTATATAACGGTAAGCATAACGGAACAAAAAAATTTGAACATAAAGTTCAATCTTATTATTCTTTACGCTGCGTTCCCCAAATTTTAGGACCGGTTTATGATACCTTGAAATATACGCTTTCCGTTCTGATAAACGAATTAAATTCGGCATGCGATAATCCGATAGTTGACCCTGATACACAAAACGTTTATCATGGAGGGAATTTTCATGGCGATTATATTTCGTTGGAGATGGACAAAGTGAAGATTGCCGTCACCAAATTGACCATGCTGGCCGAACGTCAGTTGAATTATTTGTTTCACGACCGTATCAACGGAATACTTCCTCCTTTTGTGAATCTGGGAGTATTGGGCGTGAACTACGGAATGCAGGCTGCGCAATTCACGGCTACTTCTACGACTGCCGAATGTCAGATGCTGTCTAATTCGATGTATGTGCACAGCATCCCAAATAATAATGATAATCAGGACATTGTCAGCATGGGTACTAACTCGGCGCTGGCAGCGAAAACAGTGATTGAAAATTCATATCAGGTCATGTCCATCCATTTTATGGCGTTGGTTCAAGCGGTAGATTGCTTGAAAATACAGGATAAACTGTCGGGACAAACCCGCGCTATTTATGACGAAATCAGAGCATTTTTCCCTGCATTTTCGGACGATACGCCCAAGTATAAGGAAATAGCGCAAATGAAAAATTATTTGATCAATAAGAAATTAAATTATTGTAAATTATGAGATATGCATTGGTAACGGGCGGTTCAAGAGGTATCGGACGGGCAATAAGTCTGAAATTATCCGCTATGGGATATCCTGTTATTATCAACTACGCTTCAAATAAAGATGCCGCTTTGGAAACCAAGCAATGGATAGAAGAAAAAGGCGGAATAGCCGAACTTCTTCCGTTTAACGTAAGTTTAGTGGAAGAAGTTGACAATGCATTGAATGGATGGGCTGAAAAACACCCCGGCGATTATATTGCGGTTTTGATTAACAACGCCGGCATACGGCAGGATACCATGATGGTTTTTATGCAAAACCAACAATGGAATGATGTGATTAATACAAATTTAAATGGCGTCTTTTACGTAACCCGCCGGTTGTTGAAAGACATGCTGACCAAACGCTACGGAAGAATTATCAATGTGGTATCGCTGTCCGGACTGAAAGGATTACCGGGGCAAACAAACTATTCGGCGGCTAAAGCAGCCGTGATTGGCGCTACCAAAGCGCTGGCACAGGAAGTAGGCGCAAGAAAAGTAACGGTCAACGCGGTGGCTCCGGGTTTTATTGCTACCGATATGACGAAAGATTTGAACGAAGAAAACCTCAAAGCGATGATTCCTGTGGGACGCTTCGGCAAACCGGAAGAAGTGGCCGCTTTGGTCGGATTTTTAGCTTCGGAAGACTCCGGTTATATCACCGGCGAAGTCATATCAATTAATGGAGGGCTATATACATAAATTATGAAGCGACGCGTTGTAATTACCGGAATAGGGATATGGTCATGTATCGGAAAAAACGTAGAAGAGGTAACGCACTCTCTATATAATGGAAAATCCGGCATCAAAGTAGATCCGTCCCGGAAGAAATACGGTTATCGTTCGCCGCTTACGGGGATTGTGGAACGCCCTGTATTGAAAGGTCTGTTAGATAGACGCATGCGTGTTGGATTAGCCGAAGAAGGCGAATATGCCTACATGGCTACCATCGAAGCGCTGAAAAATGCCCAAATAGATATAGACTATCTCGAAAAGAACGAAATGGGAATCCTGTACGGAAACGACTCGTCGGCGCTGGCAGTTATCGAAGCGCACGAAATTATGAAGCAAAAGGGTGATACGGCTTTACTTGGGTCGGGCGCCGTTTTCCAGTCGATGAACTCCACTATAACCATGAATCTCTCGACCATTTTCAAATTGAAAGGAGTGAATATGACGATCAGTGCAGCCTGCGCCAGCGGTTCGCATGCCATAGGATTAGGATACATGTTCATTCAAAATGGCATGCAGGATATGGTTTTGTGCGGCGGCGCACAGGAAACCAACCTTTATTCGATGGCAAGTTTTGATGCGTTGAGCGCTTTTTCCATCCGCACGGACGAACCTGAGAAATCGTCGCGCCCTTTCGATGCCGGCCGAGACGGTTTGGTGCCAAGCGGAGGAGCCGCAAGCTTGATCCTTGAAGACTACGACCATGCAGTTAAGCGTGAAGCACCTGTCTTAGCGGAAATTATCGGTTATGGATTTTCCTCTAACGGCTCTAATATTTCCCAAGCAAGCGATATCGGATGCCTTCTTGCAATCAATCGCGCATTGGCTGATGCGAATGTATCGGCCAAAGATATTGACTATATCAACGCTCATGCTACCTCTACCCCTCAAGGTGATATGTATGAAGCAATCGCCATTGATAAAGCATTTGGCGCATACCGCCCTTTGGTAAGCTCTACCAAATCAATGACCGGACACGAATGTTGGATGGCAGGCGCAAGTGAAATCGTATATTCATTGCTGATGATGCAACATTCGTTTGTCGCCCCCAACATCAATTTTGAAACACCCGACGAATATTCTGCCAAAATAAATATTGCCGCCGAACGTGTAGATAGAAACATAGATACTTTCCTTTCAAATTCCTTTGGATTCGGAGGAACAAACAGCGCACTCATTGTAAGAAAAATAACATAATGTAATTAATAATCTTAAATAGTATGACGAGAGAAGAGATCGTAAAAATTGTAAACGCTTTTTTAATAGAAGATATTGAAGTTGAAGAAGATAAAATCAAAGATGATGCTTCCCTGAAAAATGATTTGGGTATAGATAGCCTTGATTTTGTTGACATTGTAGTCATTGTTGAACGTAACTTCGGCTTCAAAATCAATCCGGAAGAAATGGCAGGGGTAACTACTTTATCCCAATTTTAT